>Ga0307514_10003840_pt1 | contig 14136 bp, 17 predicted proteins | sample 16_EM_MG_FD_203088 | JGI IMG/M metagenome (GOLD analysis project Ga0307514, IMG submission 203088) | Populus trichocarpa ectomycorrhiza microbial communities from riparian zone in the Pacific Northwest, United States - 16_EM | ecosystem: Host-associated > Plants > Roots > Unclassified | place... | reverse complement strand
GAGGAATTGAGGTCCGAGACTCGGGAGCGGAGGAAATGGGTCAATAGAGTTTCGGAACTCGGGACCAGAGGAAAAGTGATCAATTGAGCGTTCCTTTCTTCTGTTTCTCTCTTCTCTTCTCTTCTCCATACTTCATTACTTCTTTGGATCTCGGCCCGGTATAAATGGCGTCGGCACGGGTTTTACCACCTCCGGTCTCAGTCAATGGGAGGTGGAGTTTCCCCGTGCGCCGGATCCACCGAAAGGCTACCGTACGGTGCCAATCGGTTGCGGGAATTATGAGTTTGTACGAGTACGTACGCGGCATGATTGTTTAATGCTTTTCCTTTCCTTTTCTCTTGTACGGAATATGCAGCCCAGGAGGTCTGCGCCTAAAGAGGGGGATAATGTAATGGCGGCACGTGACCCGGGGCCGGGTAACGGCCATTCTATATAGTCGGCTCGCCACGAACCTTAGATCGCTAGCGATAATCTTACTATACATCTACACCTACTATCACTCGCATCCACGTTTGCAACCGTATTCCTATAATTACCATCCGTATGCCTACGAGGCCGAACGCAGGCGTACGTGCCCTTACACCTGTCTTCAGTTTAATATAATAGCTTACTTAAAATAGGTCAGATTCTGATGATCAAAGTAAACAATGGTTTTAAATTCTGCTCCTTGCTGAAAGTATCTCCGTTTACATAGAGCGAATACTACCGTGAGCATTTCCTTATCGTAAACATCGTAATTGAATTCGACAGAAGATAACTTTCTGCATATTAAGTTAACAGGATGTAGCTGGCCGTCCTCAAATTTTTACGATCATACTTCTGCTATTGCGAAGTCTGAAACATTGGTCTCGACTAGTGCAAGTCTATTCAGATCGCAATGTCTTAAAATAGATGTGTTTCTAGAAGTAAACAAAATCGTGATTTTAAGAAACGCTGCTTCCTACAATTATCCCCATTCAATTTTATTTACTTTGCCTTGAAGCAGATCTGTAATAGGGGAACCTATCGCTGAATATCCTGAAACAAATCTTCGATAAAAGTTCCATAATCCTAATAGGTATTTCACCTCCTTCTTGTTGGTAGCTCTTGGCCAGTCGACAAGTGCCTTAGCTTTATCTGGATCCATTCTTAGTCCCGACCCGTTGACCAAAAATCCCAGAAAAGGTACTTCTTTGTGGTCGAATAAACATTTATCGATTTTGACACACATATGGTTATCCATTAGTAACTGGAAACCCTTCAATACTTGAATGTGATGCTTCTCAAGAGATCCTTTTGTTGCGATAAGAATATCGTCAATATAGACGACTACTACCATTCCCCCATTTTCATCGATAGATATTTTTGAGTCGAGAACCAACTCTATCCCCAAAAGTGGTCATAGATTTCAATTCATTTCGTTTTGGAAGGTAGCTGGTGCATTAGTAAGTTCAAAAGGCATGACCATATTTTCGTATAATCCGAACTTAGTTCTGAAGGCTGTAAACTTTTGTTGTCCCAAAGACATTCGGATGAAATGAAACCCTGCTTTCATATCAATTTTCGTGATATAATTGCAGTTTCATATTTTTCTTGATAATTCACTCATAATTGGTAATGGGGTTTTGTCTTTTTTCGTATGATCTTTCAAATCTTTTTTGGAGGGGACTTCTTTAAGCGATGTTTTTATGCTTTCTAGAACTTTATTGACTTGCTCGATCTTCGTATTCATATCTTTTAAAGATCGCTGAATGCCTATACTGGTTCCTTTAACTGATATTATCTGGTTAGCATTATCGAGTATCCTTTTGCTGAGCTTTTCCATTTCTTTTTTGTGAACTTCGAAAATGGAATTTGCTTCATCAACAATTTGATTATCTTGGGATTGTAAAATATTAATCCTGGTTCTTATTTCTTGAAGAACCACCTCTTGTAGTTGTAATTGAGTTCCTATCCCTGAAACCTCAGAATCTATCCAATGTTTATTGGTTTGAATCCTGGTTTCCAGAATCTCAATATTAGCCCGAAATGAATCAAACTGTTACGCCTTTGGTGTTACAGGTATACTTCCAGTATCATACAGGATCACTCGATAATCCAAATGTGGATACCTAATCCGAACTCATGAATTATCACTCGGATTTCCTAATTGGATCAACCTTCTCGATCTGTTCACCTATTGGTAATATCTCCATTACCCTCCCATTATATCAATAGACCAACGACAGCAATGGAGCCGAGCGCTAGTAAGATGCATATAAACTTTAAATCGATATTGGTCATATGATCTCTATTGTCAATGGTTTATTCCTTATCAGCAGGAAATCTTATTTCTAGACACCGAACAAATGACTACCCTCTCATACTCCAATGATTGAGTCCTAGGGAGATGAGGTGTAGTCAACATCAACCATTATGACATCTCGAGGTATGCAGAGTCATATGCGAGATACGTAGATATCCAATGATTGATGTATTGGAGTACTGTCAACCGAATGGACTTGTACAAATCAAGCCTTACTTCGACCACACCTTCTTGGTCTGGTGTCAATGGGACTTACGATTCATATGTCCTGAGTGGCGCGGGATACTCTCCGTTCAATATATGGCAAATTAACTCAGTTGCAGAATACTGTATATTTGACTCCAATTAAGTGTAGTCAAATTAAGAGTTCTGTCGTTTGCCGCAATCATTAAACCGTTACGTACCCGGTGGGTATATGAGAGGGCACTCTCACTGGCTCTTGGTGACACGAATCTATTAGTTGATGATTGGCTTTGGATAAGCTCGTATTCATGCGAGTTATCGCCAATAGCAATAGTGTCGCATTACGAGCTCATTACCTTGATGATGTAGTTAATACTCATGGGAGTTAGAACTCAACCATCGATGGTACAAAACAAGGATGACAAAGGCAGTTACGTATGAGAACTCCAAAACAGGCTTTGGCAGTCTTAGGATTGTTAAGGGTGTGGATCGTCTGATATATATCAGCGATAGTGACATGCAGAAAGGACAGCGATAACATTTGATCGGATATACAATCTACATTAAGATTTATCTACGGATACCTATTGACTTTCTCAACCTGCAGGTTAAGCCTTAACTATATTCCTGTGTATTATCTATTAGTTCTGTATTGAAGTCATTGAGGATACTTCTCCTTTGAAGTCCTGAGTTGTACGTTCCTCTTCAGTTCTATCTCACGGATAAATCCCATTACTCTTTATACTTGGGTATTCTTAGTACCTTCGCTGAAGCAAGTCGTTGATCGGGAAGAGAGCAAGACGATACTCCTGAGTCTGAAGAAACAGCCTGATAACGTGGAGGTTTGAAGGATACTCTTGAGTCGGCACTACTCCTTCTGCTGAGGCGAAACTACTTTGCTGTTTCTTTATAAGTCAAGTCGATACTTGGAGTCGTTGCACTTGAGGACAGGTGTTCCTTGGATATACGTGCCGGTTGCTGGGCCGATACTCTTGAGTCCAAAGGGAGTCTGAGGACGAGCACGACAGTGTGCAAGTTCAGAGGATACTCCTGAATAGGATACTCTTGAATCGAGTGCTCAAGTACATTGATAGCGTAAAGACGATACTCGTTAGTCGATACTATCTTTTGGAAGCTGAGAATGGAAAAGTTACCTTGTGTTCTTGGGTGGTAATCCTATACGCATCCTGAGTGAAGCTTTAATCATTCTTCTCTTTACTAGTCCAGAAGTTATTAAGGGCTTTTATTGATTAGAACCTAGGGTGGATCTCCCGGTGTTACACAAACTCTTCTTCGAGGATTTCTTTTTCTTCATTGCAAGCTTATACTAACGTAAATCTCCGAGAAGCGAGACATCTAGTGGAAGTGAAATACTGTCCGTGCACGATGTCCGTGCAATTCCAATTGCAATTACCCCGCCAAAAAGCCTATTTCTATATACAATGCTGCGGCCAAATGAAAGAGAAAGAATGCTGGTATCCAGTTAGCTTTGAGACAATGGTACAAGTGGAGAGAAGGCTAGATCACCTTCATTTACGCAAACGCAACTGCCTTCCAACACGCGGTGTACGTGAACGAGGTGGTGATGACAGTGGTGATGATAACAGCACCGGTGAGTCGTTTCTGGTGACCGGTGGATATTGGGCTTTGGTAGGAGTTGCAGAAAGACCGCAGCGGCTTGCAGTAGGACGAGGGAGATAGTGCCAGTCTGTTGATGACACATCAGAAGTGATGGAAATAACTGACTGCCGATACCGTGGAACGGTAGATGGAGCACCATCATGTTCAAATCGAACCTGCCGCTTTTTGGTATAAGGAGTAACCGGAGGTTTGGCTGCTTTTGCTGCAGCTTTGGCTGCATGATTAGCATGTTTTTCTGCATCCTTCTCATCACACTCCTTCATGCCCTGTAAAATCCCTTCGCCAGTCATAACTCCTGCTAGATTTCCTGTACCAAGCTGTCGCATATCTTTCTTGCTAGTGCGCACCTTCTGGATTTCTTTTCGCAGATTGTGACTTTCTGTTCTGGCAATATCGGCCTCAGTCATATAGTACTCTGCTGTGTTGGAGAAGTGCAGGATGAGGTCACACAGTGAAGTGGAGGTAGCTGTTTTCGAAAACCGGAACTGGAGTGCTTGGTTGGTTTGAAGCTGAAGTTCACACTTGGTATAGGGAATCTTTTCCAGCTCAACATCTAGAAGAGCTTCGTCCTCAGCTGCCTTTTTAAGGCCAGCACGTTCCTTAGCATTTGCAAGTACGGTGCGTGGATTGAATGGTTGAATTCCAGTAGCAGCAAATGCTTGATGTATGTTGTGTAAAGTGTAGGCCTCCTTTCGTGCTTGCTTGTAGAGGGGAAAGAAAATGTCCCGGTTGATACCAATAGAGGTAAGACGGAAGTAATCCTCTACTGCTTTCTGGTACGCATTCTGGAGTGCTGAGAAAAGAACAACATCGAGGGGTTGCAGAAGATGTGTTGAGTGTGCTGGTAAACAAAAAACAATGATGTCATTCTGTTCACAGTACTTGAGGAACTTATAGTTGATGTGGGATACATGTCCATCCAGTATCAGTAGTCGTGTTTCATTAGGACACCGCTGGCGACTGATTGGATCATACACCTCCGTCAACCAATCATATCCAATCTTTTTATCTGTCCAACCCTTGGGAGAAACTGCCCAACGTGCCATCTTATCTTCATCCGTAACATTCTTGTACCAGTCAAAAATATGCTTTGCACCTTTGCCAATTAGATAAGGGGGAAAGATAAAGCCATCTGCTGATACAGCTTTGAGTCCGGTAATAAATTCGTCCTTACCACTCTGAGTAACGCGTGGATTCTTCTTCCCCTGCCTTGTAATCACTTTAGTACGAGAAGAAATTCCCATTACAAAACCCTTTTCATCCACATTGGTAATAGCCTTTGGTTTTATCTTTCTCTCTGTAATAACCTTCCCTAGCTTGCGGAAATGATCTTGCAAAATACGTGGGTTCCCTGCATAGGTATGTTGGCGATCGATACGGCTAGCAAACTTCGTGACAAGAATTGGATGTCGGTTGAGGAATCGTGTAATCCAGTTCTTGCCGATAATATTCTTCTGACCGGGTTGAAGTGGAATCTGACGCTCTTTCGGATCTGCAGCGAGTGCTTTGATCATACCCATAAGGTGGTTGATTCGTGGAGCGAAGCCGAAATTGTCTAACTTAAGAATCCATCGAACTATTGCCCGCTCTGCAGCAGGTGAAAATATTTGCTCGCCATGATGTGCAACCTGACGGCTGCGACGTCCATTCTTTCGGTGTCCAAGACTAGATTTACTGAGATTGTACGCGTCGGCTGCTTTTTGCAATGATTTGAATGTTCCATCCTCCAAACCTTGTAATGCACACTCATACCGTTGCTCAAGATTTAGCACTGGTAAGTTCGATTGCTCCTTTATTCGAGGCATTCTAGATCTCGTGAAGGCTCAGGCAGCAACTGGGAGGGTGTTGGCGGTAGCTGTGATGGTTGCGACAAACTGCCAGGTGAGAAGAGAGGGGTTGCGCGGGGTCTTCAATCGATTACCCGGCCGTCTCGCTTCCCATGGATGTCTCGCTTCCGGTATATTTACGTTATATGTCCGACTTGCTCTGCAAGTTCCGACAACTGCTTTTGCAATGAGTTTGAATTTGCATCTGTCATTTGCAGCTCTCCTTGACCTAGTTCAGCCTCCTCGGGGAATTCTATTGACTTCATCGTCTGATACTCCAATCGGGCCTGCTCGATTTGGTGCGGGTAATCTTTCACCCATGCTGGAATGTCTTTCGCAGCTGGGGATTGCGGCTTCTCCACTCTGGATCCGCTGCGGGCTAACACACCTCCCTTCCATGTTAATCGCCTCTGGGGAGTTGCCATTTTGAACTAGATGGCTATAGTCAGGTGGTGAGATTAACCTGGATAATTCAACTCTCGTTTTTTCTCTGTGAGGACAATCCGATAGCTGACAATGATCGATACAGTGCCTCTGTAGAATATACGACGCTCTGCCGTTGATTTGACCTAAATATTTATAGGCGTAGCACTCAGAAAGGAAATTACACCTCTGTCAGATTACTGCAGGGCTTTTTTCCTTGATATTGTATAATTGGCAGTTCACGCAGAAGCAATTCTGTCTGCGACAATGATGGCTGCAAGTCCTCTAGCCCAAAAAGATACAGCAGAAGTTGTCTTCGCACTTCTGGCACTTCGTATTCATATGTTTTGTATATTGATGGTTGATGAATCGATATTAAGTGCAATCTGTTGTCTTTTCGCCATCGTATAAAATATGCTCCAATCTTATAACACTCCTTATAAAGATTGAGCAATTCTGGTGTCATATATCCTCAATCAGATACAGCGTAGAGTACTGAAAATATTATACTGTTACTGCGGTTCTTAATTCCAATAATCAATACAACATTTATTAGATTAAGTACAACCACCTATCTATTGTCTCTTTCTTTCCTCGTCTTATCCTAAGACTCAACTTTATGCACCGTTCTGCAAGAGCTATCCAAATGAAACCTCCTCCTGTGAAGACCATCTCCTATATGAATGAAGATTAAATCTCCCGGTCGAACAACCACTCCTTGGAAAACTCCTCGAATGGTAATACGCCGGTGTTCAGATACCTCCTTACCAGGTATCTGATATTCTCGAGTTCGCAAAAACAATAAACCTCTCGGTAAGTGTGGGTCAAACGTTGCTCTTCCAAATGAAAGAGAAGATTGCTGAATAATTCAACAAGACGTTGCAGAGCGTGTTCAGATTATGTCAGTCGTATTCCAGACATAGGTTGCCCAGTCACAAGTATGGATTAAGGTAGATATTTTTAAAGGGTTTTTAAATAGATAGAATTTTTAATAATATTTCAAAATCGTCTTCGGTGTTCTGACTCTTGAATGTGGATTGCTGCTTGAGCTTGTTCTTCTCATTGCCGGAACAATGCCATCTCTTTATACTCATCTTCAAGGGATTGTACTCCCACACTTCAATGATATGACTATCACTCATGCAACAAGGATCATACGTATGAGGTATTATAGCGTTACCCTGCTGATAAGAATCAGGCCATCCATCGTACGTCCTTGCGTCATAATGTCTGTCAGATGAAACTTGAACTTCGACATCTTACTATCCATATGCATCAGTAGTTGGAACATCTGCCGATCTTAGTCGGTAGTGCTTATGGCATATTAATACCTCACCTCATGGCGTATAGGCATGCATCTGTAAGGGCGCGTACGCCGGCGCTCAGCAGTATAGGCATATGGTATGGTATACAGTTGCACATGGGCATGAGTGAGATCAAGTGTAGAAGTAAGTGGTAAGATATTCAGTACGGAACTAAGTTTCTGTCGCGATGTCAATATAAGGTTGGCGGTTACCTGGCACTGGACACGTCACGTGACCGTCCGGCAACCCTAACCACGCATTACTTGACAATGCCGTTACATCATCCCCCTCTTTTAGGGCAGAACTCCCGGGCTGCTAAGTACAAGTAGAAAACAAGGAAACAACCCGCATACACGCTCGTACGATCTCATAAGTCCCACGACTGAGCAGTACCGTCCAGGGTGACCTTCCAGTGCACGGGGAAACTCCACCTCCAATTGACTAGATTCCGGAGGTAGTAAAACCCGTGCCGACGTCATTTGTACTGGACCGGGTCCCAACAAAAGAAATAGAAAGAAGGAAATGCCCAAATTACCTAAGCCTCCATATCTCCATTCCGTCAATTCCTCCACTTCCAAGATCCGACTTCCTTTACCTCCGCCGCTTGTTCGGGTGGTCTCGGTGGAACTCGTCAAATAATTCGCGAGCATTCTCGAGGTTTTCGAACGGCTTCCAGCTCATGCGTATGTGGTTGTCCCCGGCCCACTGCATAAGGTAGTGTAGCTTCCGGTAATGCTGCTTAGAGTCAAGAATCGGTTCGACCTCCCATTCCTCCAAATCATCGACAATTACTGGATGTGGTTCCGAGGATGGTTGTCCTAAGACCGGCGGTGTGTAGTGATTGAGCTGCGATACATGGGTGACGTTGTGATTCCGTATTGTTTTCGGCAAGTCTAGTTTGTAAGCATTCTTATTGATGATCTTACTTACCGTATACGGTCCAGTGCGCTTGTAGTTGAGCTTTTGTGACGGTCTAGTCATTCGGAAGTGTCGCGTCGTGAGCCACACTTTGTTCCCAACTTCGAAGGTCACGTCCTTTCCGCCAGCGTATTTTGATTGCCGTACCTGGGCTTCCAACAAGCTCTCCCGGAGAAGCCAGTGAGTCTCTTCCATTCCTGATACCGTTGCGTCTGCCAGTATTTCCAACCTCAGATTTGATGGGGCTTTCGGTGGCTTGAACTGCATTGTCGGGTGGTAGAGGTAGTTGGCCCAGAATGGCGTCATCCGCATTGAGTGATGGACTGAATTGTTGTAAGCAAACTCTGCCAGAGGTAACAGTTCTACCCAGTTATCCTGCTCGTAGTTGGAGAAGGCCCATAAGTACTGTTCCATGGTCTGGTTATGCCGTTCCGTCTGGCCATCGGTCTGTGGATGGAAGGCGGTCGACAGCCTGTGGTTAATACTTAGGTGAGAGCAGACTCGGTTCCAGAATCAGCTGGTAAACTCCTTTCCGCAATCGGTAACAATGTTGTCTCGTACACCGCGTTTGCAGATCACGTGTTCGAAAATCATTCGTGCCAGCCCTGGTGAGTCGATATCTTTCCTGCAGGGGAGGTAGATTGCCATTGTCGTCAGTCGATCGACGATTACCAAGATTCCCGTGTACCTGGAGGCAGTTGACTCAGGGAGGTCTGTGACGAAGTCCATGGTCACTTCTTCCCAAGGTCGTGACGGTGGGGTTAGTGGCATGTTTGTGCCATGATGGATATGCCGTGGTGCCTTGATTCGGTGGCATAGTTCGCATCCGGCGATGTATTTTTGTACGGTGGCTTCCATTGCGGGCCAGTGGAAATCCCGTGACACTAACTCGGCGGTTTTGAGAGCTCCGAAGTGACCGGATTTTGGGTTGTCGTGGAAAAGGCTTAAGACTTTGTTGCGAAGTAGGTCATCCTTTGGTACGTATATCCTTCCATCGTAGGTGAGAACTCCGGCGGTGACTTTCCATTCGTTGGTCGATTCTTCCTCTAATTCGTCTATTCTTTACAGGTCAGGGATATCTACGATTGGAGTGCCGACGATCTTGTGTTTCAGGTTCGCAGCCAACGTGTCGATCGCCTGGGCTGCTTTGATTTCTTGAAGGAGGTCATCGTACGGTTCAACGGTGGTAGCTGCCAAGGGTGCCAACAGTCGCGCGGTCGGCCTCTCGTAGACTATCTTGTAGTCAGGTCTTCTCGATGGTCCATCTGCCGGGTTCTTCTTTCCTTCCAAGTGTTCAATGACAAAGTCGTAAGAGGATAGGATTTCTGCCCACCTGGCCTGTCTTTGGGAGAGCACTTTGGAGGTTTGAAAATACTCGAGATTCTTGTGGTCACACTGGATCAGGACCTTGTGATTGGCGCCCTCGAGATAGTGTCTCCATTGTTACATTGTCTCGACAATCGCCAAGAGCTCCCGATAGTACGTGTCGTAGTTCTGTTCGGCGGGGGAGCATTTTGGAGTGTAGAAATTGACTGGGCGAAGAATCCCGAATCCGTCGTACTGGTTGAAGATGCCGGCAATTGCGAAGCCGCTTGCATCGGTCTGCAGAATGATTGGTTTTCGCGGGTTGAAATGCTGGAGGATCGGTGCTTCAGTAAAGGCCTTTTTGAGCTTTCGAAATGCGAGTTTGGCATCCCGAGTCCATTCCCACTTCCGTGAGCCCTGTGTCTTTAGCAAGTTTGATATGGGAGCCGTCACCTTTGCATATTTCCGAATGAATCTCCAGTAGAAGTTTGTGAAACCAAGAAGCACTTGCACATCCCGAACTGATTCCGCAGTCGGCCAGTCTTCGATCGTGGATATGCGGTCTGACTTCATATCGATTCGATCCGAATTGATGACAAATCCGAGGAAGCCGACTTCCCGGACTCCAAATTGGCACTTTTCGGCTTTGCAAAAGAGTCCGAATTCCTGTAGGCGTTGCAGCACTTTTCGGACGTGGTCTTTGTGCTCCTCCTCATTGGCCGAGTAGATGAGTATATCATCAAGATAACACATGGTGAAGTCGTCAATATAAGGCCGTAGACAATCGTCAATGTAAGCCTGAAACGTCGCCGGTGCATTTGTCAACCCAAAGGGCATAGCTCGGTATTCGAACTGACCATAGCGGGTTCGGAATGCAGTCTTGAACTCGTCGTCTTCCTGTACTCGGATGAGGTGGTAGGCGTTCTGGAGGTCCAGTTAAGTGAAGATCCGGGCTTCCCGCACTCGATCGAGAAGTTCTGAGATTAGAGGAAGGGGGGTATCGATTCTTTACTGTGCTGAGGTTGAGAGCTCGATAGTCGACACACAACCGTAGTCCTCCGTCCTGTTTCTTTGCAAACAGGATCGGCGCTGCAGCCCAGGATGATGACCGTTGAATGAAGCCGTTTGCCAGGTTCGTTTCGATGTAGGCCTTAAGCGTCTTCAATTCGAACTCTGAGAGGTTGAAGATACGCCCGTATGGTAGTTTGTAGTCGGGTTCCAGATCGATCGCGTGGTCAATTTGCCTGTGCGGTGGGAGTGCCTCCGGCTTTTTCTTGCTGAAGACCTCCACGATTTCCTGGTATTGTGCTGGGATGCGACCCCCATCATCTGTTGTTACCATCTCCACGTTATCTATGTCTATTTCTATTCTCATTAGCCTTGTTTCCATTGTAGCGTGTTTTGGCAGAGTGGAGATGGGCAGGGGTCCGGGGTTGGCTGGATCAGACGGTTCGTCGCAATAGACCACCCCCGTTGTCCAGTTTCTCTCTTCGTGTCTCGGCGAGCCGGTAGCAGTCATTCAAGCACCGTCACTGTGTCACTCTTCTGCCGCAACTACTGCCGCTGCTCCTGCTCGCGCATTCAGCATCCTGGGGTTTTCCTCACCTTCGGTGATGCCTTCCAGAGATGCTCCCAGCAACCCTTGACATTCTCCAAGTTGTATGGCGAATGCCTCGACCACTTCCTCGCTAGCTAAGAGGTGACCGAATGCGGTAGCCCCGAGTAGTTGTATATCTGGGGGAGGCTCATCATTGGTGTTTTCCTCACCGCATTCCGGCAGAGGGCTTGCACGATCTGCTTCTGGAATTTTCGCCCGTTGCGGTCCATTCGGCGTTCGCAGGGCTGTCAATCGACCTTTGGTCCAGTCGATTTCCGGGTTCCTCGCCTTAAACCATGGCAAGCAGAGGACTAGGTCGTATGCCTTCATTCGGACGACTAAAACCTCCGATTCGTCAACCGGTTTAAGGTGTTCAAAATACTGAACCAAGAGACTTGCCTTTCGGCTCTCCCTTGCAGCCATCATCACCTGGCCATTAAGACCCTGGGTGGAGGTGAATGCTGGTTCGTGGGGCAATTTGACTTTCCTGAGTAGGCTCGGTGATATAAAGATGCTCATTGCACCGCAGTCGATTAGTCCTTCGACTCGCTACATGTTGCCATGTATGTTTCGTACAAGGACTTCATGGATGATATGCGCCGAATCTGGTCTCTCTGTGCCGCATAGGTATTGGCTTGACATCAGGGCCCGACCATCCAGAATGACCCTTGATTTTAAGGCAATTCGGTGCGGTTGTATCTCATCCAAGGTTGCAAATAAGGCCCGGTTCCCCAAGTTTTCCAGTCCTAACTCCGTCTCGTCCAGCCTCTCCCGTCGAGTTAGATATCGAGAGAGGTAGACTAGTTTTTTTGCTGCTGCGTGTCGAATGACTTTTGGCGCTTGATTTGTTTGCTGTCATAGCCGCTGTTATTGCTGGAGTTCTGTTCAGGTGGGCTTGACTTGCCGTATTTGGTACAAAGGTAGGTTTTGTGGTCTCCGCTGCCGCAGGGAGTGCGTTACCGGTTTGCCTTTCGGCTTTCGTAGATTTCCTTTGAGAGCCATGGCGCTGGTGATAAGTTGGCACGGCTGCCTCCACTGGACTTATTGGACTTGCCCGATTTTGAGTTACCGGTGCCGGAATTATTGGAATGGTTCGAAGTATTGGAATTGCCGGAAGTGTTTTCCGTAGGTTCGGAGATGGATGGTCGGAAGTTACGTTTCTTGTCGCCACCTTTCTGAGACTCTCCTGTTTGCCTTTGCTGTTGTCGTTGTCCTCCGGGTTTCTTGTCATCCGGTTTGAACTCTGAAGCCGCCGCACAGTCGAAGAGTTGGTCTAGTGTGTCGAACCTGTCTTTGTTGCTGGAGATCCAAGGTCTGACTTTCGTTTTAAGTGCATGCCGCAGGCCCGCCCAGGCCATGTCGTATAGGACCACTTCGTGCGTTATTAGGTTCCAGCCGGCTCTCCTCCAATTTGCTTTCAAGCGGTTGGCGTAGACTCGGACTGCTTCGTTTGGCAGTTGTTCGTACTCCTGCATAGCTTTCGTCGCTGCGTTAAGGTGTCTATGTTTGTCTCCATACATCTTTTGAAGCTCGTTCGTGAAGAGTTCAAAATCATCTAAACACGGGTCCTTGGCTTCTTCTTGGTCACTAGCCCACTCGGCTGGGTCCGTATTTTCCGTCTGTCGCTGAGTCATGTCCGGGTGGTCATTCCAGGTGTCGAGAAAGGAGACTACATACTTGACTTGGTCGGGATCGCCTCTTGGGAATCGGTGCTTATGAGAAGCAAAGTTTGACCGTAATGTTTCGAGGAACTTATCCAGCTCTTTTGCTCCACCGCTGTACCGTAAGGGGTCGGCCATCTTAAAGATCTTGGACTGATTTCCGGTGTTCTCCGGTCTGTCAATGATTCGGCTGCGGTCGAGTTCGGTGAGCATTCGGGTTATCTCCGCTTTCCATTCGGCTTGTTGTTCGAATAGGAGATTAGGTAGCATCCAGTTCTGTTCAAGCATCTCCTTTTGGTCGTCTTTGGTGATCTTTGACAAGATTTCGTCTCTGCCTCAATTGTCCTTGCCATCTGGTAAGGTTGAATCATCTTCGTCTTCTTCTTCATCGTCAGGATCGCGGGCTTCCTCGTGAACTTGAGTATCGGCGGGATCGTCATCATTGATTTCGTCTTCTGGTAGTACCGAGACGCGGCACGTAGGAATAGGCGTGATTCGGCTGAGCGATGCTCGGAGGGATTCAATGCTCGCACGTGTGTTAGGCACACGCAATTCGCTTCCGTGTATTCTCTTGGGAGGCATGGGGGGTAATTGGCTGTAATTGTTGATTTCATGTCTGTCACGACATGTCAATTAAGGGGTATATTCACGTGATTACATGAGCGAAACGTATCCGATTTCTGAAAAACCGAATATAGTGTAAGGGCGCGTACGCCGGCGCTCGGCAGTATAGGGATATGGTATGGTATACGGTTGCACATGGGCGTGAGTGAGATCAAGTGTAGAAGTAACGTATTTTACCAGGTGACCACCCATGACCGGGAAACCGACCACCCGCGGGTCGTATTTATTGACCCAAATGACCTATCTTAACCACTCTCCCTGACCTAGTCACTACTGGGGGTTGACTACTAACCCCTTCTCTTCCTTTTCCATGCTCCATAGCATCCTCTAGGTCCAGCATATCACCAATATATACAACAGAGTCCTCCTC
>Ga0307514_10003839_pt1 | contig 14138 bp, 12 predicted proteins | sample 16_EM_MG_FD_203088 | JGI IMG/M metagenome (GOLD analysis project Ga0307514, IMG submission 203088) | Populus trichocarpa ectomycorrhiza microbial communities from riparian zone in the Pacific Northwest, United States - 16_EM | ecosystem: Host-associated > Plants > Roots > Unclassified | place... | reverse complement strand
TTGGTTCATCCCGAGTAGCACGTATAAGCAGCTCAATAATCTGTCCAATAAGAGACCACGTTTGGTTATCAATTGAGGGCTTTATTTCGATTCCAGGTACATAGTTGAGAGGCAAAAAGTGAATTGTCTCAAATTACTTGGTAGGCAAGAGAGTGGGTATCCATTCCTTAATGCTCCGGTTTCAAAGTGCGAGTACAAGCACGAGCGCTTGGTCGGATCTCAGTAACCAGAGCAGTTAGGACGACACCACAAGATAGCCCCCGCGGCCCACGACAAGAGTATCTACTCAGGCCTTGGGGAAACAACTATTGCGACCCTTTCCCCTGCGCTTGAAGCTTTCCGCCCCTTCCTCCCCACTAAGCTGTCCTTAGCGGGCATTGGTCTACGAGAGCTACATCGGCGAATAAGGGAAATTGTAATTCCTACACAGTCGCTCAGCTAACGAGAACACAATGCCGGCGAAGGGAAAGGGAAAGAACAGCCCCGGGAAAGCGGTCCCTCCGTGAGCGGCGGTGGCGCCCGCTTCTCCACTGGAAGCCCCGTGCGCTCGGATTGTGCGGGAGGCCAAAGAAAATATTATGCGGGAGGTCCTGGGGAGGGGCGAGGGGTCCGAACTCGGGTCGGAAATGGGCTAGATAGGAGATGATTCGGACCCGGAAGAGATACTACCTCCCGGTCCAGAGGGTTACACTCAGCACGGTATACGGCCTCAGATTTCAGACGTCCGATGCCAGAGAAAGCAGTTGGGCAGCAGATAGGCATCACCGCTTGAGACCGCGCAGGCGGCACAACAACCAGTGACCTCCGATGCCGCCACCGACCCACCCCCAGCGCTTCCGGCACGCACCTACCTACGCGGAGGCGACTACCCAGGCGGCACCCTCAAAGCAAGAGCAGAGGTGAAAGTAGGGGAAGAGCAGGAAGGGGAAAGAAAGTGCTCGACAGTCGCCAGCAGCACCAGGAAAGTCGGGGGTGGAGACTCCCACACACCCGCATGCACCACCAAGAGCAGCGACAGAGCGGGGAGGGGAAGGAGAAGGCTCGACAGCCTCCGGCATCACCTGGAAATTCGGGGGTGGAATGGTACCCCAGCGGACACAGGGCACAGAAAGAAAGGAATTTTGGGGTATGTCGGACTTGCGGAGTAGCTCAGACTAGTCATCTACATGAGGGATCTGGGGGAAGTCACAGAGTGGCCAGTGGGTAGGAGGCTGTTCTGCATCACAGCTTACGATTGGAGTCGCTGACACAGGGGAGGGGGGTTGTTTGTCTTTGCGTTCTCCCACTGGCAAAGTGTTTTTGTTTTATGTTGTCCCACCTGCGAATTTTATTTTGTAGATTTGGGTTGGAGGGATAGTTGGTATTGGTTTTTTCCTTTTGAGGGTTATCTGGTCTTGTACATAGATATGAGCAGGGAACGTCTCGGGGGGGTTGGACAGCTTCTAGGTACTCAGGGATAGGTACGGTCCCTCGTCATAAGCTAGATAGCTTGAATACGAGTACTGATTTGCCCCCCCCAGAGAGAAAAAGATCAGTTGTTTGAAAAAATCTGGCAAGCTGTAATAAATTTCATCATATGTGACGGAGGGCCTGGCAGACCGTGAATTTCACTATATACAGTATGGCACTGTAAATTTCACCCGACATCACTTCCTCCTATGCGACCCCGAGCTTTTTCAGTATCGATAATGTACAGGAAGATCCAATAAGCCCGTCTTGAGAATTACTCGGCATCCCCCAACGCCAGCCTTAGTCAACTGAGAACTTATTCCACCAATTGGAGCTCATATACAAATCACCACACAAAAACACACCAACGTCCAATGCCCAGCGTACCATACCCAAACTGCGGTCCCATTGATTTTAGCTTGCACCTGGAATATACCAACCAGTGAATTAGTTCGTCAAAGCTTTTAACAGCCAACAAGTCCAAGGAAGCCCTTACCTGCTATGGCAGAAACAGATGGCGGGAGATACGCAGGCGGTAGAGCAGCAAAATCAAAAGATATGAAAATAACTCTCCCACAACCAGATCCAATGACAATAAGGTTGGCAGTGTCATTAAGTGCAGAGCAGGATAGTCGGTATTCAACAGGAAGCCAGAGCAATTTCTTCATGTTGCATGTGATCCATTGATCGATAACATACAGGGAATGAGTTAATGGGGGTGCTAGTTCCAGATTGCCGCCGCTGTGAAGAGATGACTTGAGTTGCAGTACGCCATGACTCGTATGTAGATGCATTCCGTCATTAGAAAACTTCATAATCTTGATGGTGGCATGAGTTTCTATGATTTCTATGGTGGTTTTTTTTGTAGTATCCCATAATCGGACTGTTTTGTCTTTGGATGCAGAGGCAACAAGCTTTCCATTGGGTGAAAACACAGCTGAAGTGACAGGATCGGTATGACCTCTCAAAACCCCACATTGCTTTTCTGTTGATGTATCCCATAATCTGACCGTTTTGTCGCCGGATGCAGAGGCAACAAGTTTTCCATTGGGTGAAAACGCAGCTGAAGTGACATAACGAGTATGACCTGCCAAAATTCCACATTGCTTTCCTGTTGATGTATCCCATAATCTGACTCTGTTTTCGTTGGATACAGAGGCAACAAGTTTTCCATCAGGTGAAAACACAGCCCAATTGACATCAGTGGTATGGCCTTGCAAAATTCCACATTGCTTTCCTGTTGATGTATCCCATAATCTGACTGTTCTGTCGTCGGATGCAGATGCAAGAAGCTTCCTATTGGGTGAAAACACAGCCGATTTGACAGCCCAGGTATGACCTTCCAAAACCTCACATTGCTTTCCAGTTGCGGCATCCCATAATTTGACTGTTTTGTCGTTGGATGCAGAAGAGGCAACGAGCTTCCCATTGGGTGAAAACACAGCCGAATTGACCGAACCGGTATGACCTTCCAAAACTCCACATTGCTTTCCAGTTGACGCATCCCATAATTTGACTGTTTTGTCGCTGGATGCAGAAGAGACAACGAGCTTCCCATTGGGTGAAAACAGGGCCGACGCGACCCAACTGGTATGACCTTCCAAAACTCCACACTCCTTCCCTGTTGATGTATCCCATAACCTGACCGTATTGTCATTGGATGCAGAGGCAACAAGTTTTCCATCAGGTGAAAACACAACCGATGTGACCTCCATATTATGACCCTTCAAAACTCCACATTGCTTTCCCGTTGATGTATCCCATAATCTGACCGTGTTGTCGGATGCAGAGGCAACTAGCTTTCCATCGGGTGAAAACACAGCTGAATTGACCCCATCGGTATGACCTTGCAAAACTCCACATTGCTTTCCCGTTGATGTATCCCATAATCGGACCGTTTTGTCGCCGGATGCAGAGGCAACAAGCTTTCCATTGGGTGAAAACACAGCCGATGTGACATCACGGGTATGACCTTGCAAAACTCCACATTGCTTTCCCGTTGATGTATCCCATAATCGGACCGTTTTGTCGCGGGATGCAGAGGCAACAAGCTTTCCATTGGGTGAAAACACAGCCGAATAGACCCGGCTGGTATGACGTTCCAAAACTCCACATTGCTTCCCTGTTGATGTATCCCAGAATCTGACCGTTTCGTCCCAGGATGCAGAGGCAACAAGTTCTCCATCAGGTGAAAACACAGCCCATTTGACATAACTGGTATGACGTTCCAAAACCCCACATTGCTTTCCTGTTGATGTATCCCATAATCTGACCGTTTGGTCGTCGGATGAAGAGGCAACAAGCTTTCCATTGGGTGAAAACACAGCCGAATTGACCCGATCGGTATGACCTTCCAAAACCCCACATTGCTTTCCTGTTGATGTATCCCATAATCTGACCGTGTTGTCCCAGGATGCAGAGGCAACAAGCTTTCCATCCGGTGAAAACACAGCTGAGTTGACACGATCAGTATGACCTTCCAAAACTCCACATTGCTTTCCTGTTGATGTATCCCATAATCTGACCGTTTCGTCCTGGGATGCGGAGGCAACAAGCTTTCCATCGGGTGAAAACACAGCGGAATTGACCCCATTGGTATGGCCTTCTAGCGTCTGTATCAATGAGCTCCACACATCTGCCACTTTGGGTTTCATAGTAACCCAAGGGATATTTTTGAAGTATCCTACTCGAATCAGGCTTGATTGTGGGGCAAACAAAAGTCCCGAATAGTAGACCTGAAGGGGTGCTATTTCAATAATTGACCTCATGTACAATACAAATCGTTTGGCGTCATATGCAAGTTCTAATAATGCTGGATCATGGTCCTCCACTTGTGCCTGTTTTCGGGTCAATACTATTCTCTGTATAATTTAATAAGCATTGTAACTTACAGATAGTATTTCCTCTAGAGCTATTATCATTTGAGCCCCATTTGATACCTCTCCAATCAAGCTAAGTCCCTCCAACCAATGAAGCAAGTATTGTTCAAGAAATTGCCGAATGGTCTTGATGTCCTCCTCCACTGGATTCCCAAGTCGCCAGTGATCGAGCCAGTAACGGCATGCATATTGAATGTGTGGTGGAATACGTTTTTGAATCGTGTCATTGGGAATCTCCGCAATCAACACTCCTGGCCCCCAAAGACCACATATATTTTCCTGAAGCTGAGATATATGCGACATACATTTTCGAAATAGGCTGGTATGTCTCTCTTTCTCATCTATGTGGAATCGAGAATCAGTGCACCTCTGGGAATCTTGTAGGAAGTCACGGAAGGATAGGTGAAACAATCGGACAGGCTGGCTTTCGTTTTGTGGGACATCTAGAACTGAGCACAAAGAGTCTAAAGTCCCTGAAACCCTTTTGAATGGTATTTGAAGCAGCTGTGCTAGATTTCTAGCTGGCATAGTATTGAACATTACTACTATGGATCCAACCACTTGCCGAAATCGTCCCGCTAGTTGTTCACACTCTTGAGAACCCCGCTTTCCAAGAACTGAGTGCTGGAGTAGTGTTGTATATATGCCATCAAGATGCTCGGTTGCCGACAGGGATGACTTCGTTGCGCTTAGAACTAAAGAGAGTTGTTCTTCAGGACCATCTATGCCGTCTTGAATAAATCGAAGCGTTGTTGCAGCATAGATAAACAGCCCAGCTGCTCTTTCCACCAATTGTTCAATAATTAGCTCATCTGGCCATGGTGTTCCCAACCCATGTTTGGCTTTCAGTGGCGACAACTTTTGCTGAAAGAAAGCAGATATATCTGCATTAACTGTATCAAGCGGGATATTATGGAGTATAAAATCCTGATACACCTCGCCAGACAACTGGCGAAATCCATCAAGGATGGGGATTTCTGGTCTGCTGGTCAGGAAAATCTTAATCCGAACTGTCGCAAGGTCTTTGGCTTCTGCAAGTAGTAGCAGGATTAATTGGATATCTTGCATGCTGTCACATTCATCTAGTGCATCAATTACTACAACCAGTTGAATTGATTGAGTAGGGGCATTCTTTAAAGGGTTGAGAATGAGTTGGTTCCATTGTTCCCGTAATCCTTGTTTAAAGATGTCAGGATTGCTGTCGATGGCGTCTGAGATGAATGTGCGGAGTACTGGTAGACTATTTGCAAGCTGGGCGGCAATCGTAGTGAAGAACATGCGAGAGTGACTGATATCCTTTTTGCCTCGCGTAAAAAAGAAACTCGCTGCAAGTCTTTTCTTTTCTGCAAGCTCTCGAGCAATTGTGCGAGAAATTGTGGATTTGCCAGTCCCAGCCATTCCGTTCAGCCAGAAGATGCATTTGCAGGTCGGGTCGTCACACCAGTCCATAATCTGCTTACGGAGCTCTACTCTCGTATCTTGCAAACAATGATCTTCATGTTGGCGGAGCCAGTCGTTATGTGCAGCACCTTCAGCGCATGGCAACTTTGCAATATTTGTGCTCTGTTGCAGTGACTGTATACATACCACTAATTAGTACTGGTACTGAGTGAACGGATCAATAGTGGTCACTTGCAATAACAGCCGTCCTAGATATAGATATTAGCGTATACTATGACTCCAGTCGAGTGAGGCCCTTACATCTGGTCAGAATTCATGGCCAAAGTCAAAGCTGATTTATGCCGCTCAAGTAACTGAAGAATTTGTTCCAGATCTGCCTTTTGAAATGGCCACTTCAACCTCTGTCTCAGCACTTTTCTCCTCGCCTTTTTCCCCAGCCCTGGCTGTAAAATCTGAAGAATTCGGTTAAACTCCTTTTCAAGTTCCAAAGAGCTACTTTCGAGGAGTGGCTTCAATGCAATCAACTTGGTGGCACCAGGACCTTCCGCCAACTTTTTAACTTGCTGATATGCAGTTTGGAGAGCCATAATGCTATCCATAAGGTCATTCATCTCGGATTGGGCATTCCTAGCATCCTAATCCCATATGAAATTATTTACTACTGATTGCGGCTCAAATTGCGTGGGGGAATTTTTACCTGATAATATTTCCAGCTAGTCGACCAGACCTTGCCAGCAGCTTCAACCACAGTCATCGCGCTTGCGACCGCACCTAGTACTTCAGCCATGGTTTTATCTGTAGGTATTACGATCAAAGAGATGTTGTTGTCGTTGTGTTGTGTTGTCGTTGTGTTGTGTGTGTTGTGTTGTTTGATACTCATGTGCCCCACATCTATGGCAGTTGCAAGGGTACCGGTAAATCCATTGTGCAAAACAATCAAACAATACTATTCATGCAAGAGTGGCCGTTATTATTCGGCGCCACAGGAGCCTGTTCAAATAGGTACATATCACATCAAATCACATCAAACTTTCTATTGGTTCTAGCTTTCATCTCACATCACATGAGCAATATTAACTAAGCTACTCCGCCTGGTAATTTCACACCTTACTAAGATTCACTCTGCCTAGTTCATTTTGGGGTTGTGGCTCACCAGCTGGATTCTTGCATGCGTTATTTAGTGATGAAACATCATCTTTGAGGAATGCCACCAGCTATTTCTTCAACCAAGGAGGCTTCTCGGACACAATAATAATGTGGCTAGAAGATACTAGGTCTAAGAAATTGACGAAGGATCATCGGGTTGATATTATTCAGTTGGTTCATACCTAGATCGAGAGCGAGATCTGAGTACTGGGCGGCTGAATCATAAAGCTCATTCTTTCGAGCCATGTAAGATTGAGGTATTTGGCCTCGACAAGTTGTCTACATGGTACTCAACACATTGCCCTCTCACGTGTAAGTTGTTGAACTTGGTGGTCCGGCCTTTAGAAGAGAAGGTAGAGAAAGATGGGAAGAAGAAAAGGTGCTATTTCGGGGGGAAACCACGGAAAATTCTGTGTTTTGCGCTGAAGCTTGCTCTCAAAGATTCTAAGTTGCCTGAATATTTGCTAGCTCCAAATCAAATGTGCTTCGTCGATTATAATAACTGCGCATCCTTTCCTGAATCTAGACTTTGTCTTACCCGCTACCCTTCTCCAAAAGGAACCATTAGTGTTACTCACCACCTCTGGAGCACACATGACGATCTTATTGTAAGAAACAAGACTATGTGGATCGGTATCCTGAAGTTCTATCACCGAAGTTGAGTTTTGTATGCGAAAGTGTAAAAAGAGCTTGGATTAGAGTCGCTATAATTCTAAGGCTATGACAGAACTGTTCTTGCTGATACCGACAAAGAAATCTAATTACATTTCGCAGACTCCAGCTGCTTATATCTTTCATTCTTCATGTCACCAATAGCCCTTTCGGGGACCCTTGCACTCAATGTCACTGTTGGCCCTTTTTGGCTACCTTGCCACAGACCACGGGATCAAGAGTATTTCCAACACTTATATTTCCGGCAGCAACGTCACCCCATGTATCTTGGTTGTCTTCGATATATTGGGCTGTCTAACAGATTGCTGCGACCCCTTGGCCTGTAAATGTTTTCACCTGGTTTTCCATGAGTGCCACAGGGAACTAACAAATAGAATATAACCCCCCGGGAATAAAGCATTTTATACAGTCCCATTGCAAGCATTATCTCTCCTTGGCCAGTCGCGACCATATACATGACATCCCTTCCTTGCTTCAAATCCCATGGTATACTAGCCTGTCAATCCCGAAGCTCGATGCCATTAAGCATAGGCATCAAGTGGCATGCTCTAGCAATCCTTTTTATTTGACTATCGAAGGCATTTTTTTTATCCAACAGAATGCTTCTCCCGCATTCATTCTATCCCGTAGATCATACTCATCGATATTGTCTCTCAAGTCACCCCATACCTGATCATCGCCCATGCCCCTCCCTCACCAACGCTTTCGTTTTCGCTCCTTATCTCCACCCCTCCAGCCTGTATTCATCTCGTCTCTCTTGGGCTATAATCCAAATTCAAAGGCATGACTTCCACTCCTTGTACCTGAAGAGACCCAACCTCTGATCCAGGGTACATGGCCTCGGCAGTCCCTCCCGCCCTCGTCGCTGGTAAGACTCCATACTGCTCAGATGTTGACAAAACCTCCGAGTTCAAGCCTGGATTATTTTCCATTGCTCGACTCATAGGCGGTCTACAAATGAATAGATAACTCGTATCTATCCACTAAATCGACTTTCGTAAACATGTATTGAGAATAAAACTTGTGTTTGCCTTGCCGATAGACACTCAAAGAGGTTAAAGTCCCTGTCGACGACCCTTCGATTGTGTTTGCCTTGCCGGTAGACAACTCAAAGAGGTTTGACAACCCTTCGACGACCCGACTATATAGACAATTAAATCAATGGTCCAGATACATGCTAATTGGTGTAAGTTTCCCTAACACAAGGAGGAATATCCCAGATAGGAATATCCCAGATAGGTAGATAGTCCAGATGGGGAAATGGGGACTACACACTGTATACATACTCAGCCAAGAAGGAAGAAAGTAGGTAGCTTAGATAGAGAACAGGTATCCCGGACGCCCTGGGTGTAGCCTGGTGCCGACCTTGCCCAGAAGCCCTGGCAAAACACGCAGCATATTCTATTACCCTAGCGTTTCTCTGACTGATACCGGTAGATGGCACAGGAGAACTCGAATGATTTAATTATGCATATGCAGTGGGCTACTGGTAGTCTGGATGTGCAGTACACATACTATTGGCCCTACTATGAGCTTTTCTACGAGCTTTTACATGCTCCGAGTCCTTGTCATGAGCTTTTGCTTTTGCATGCTCTCGACTGGTATTTGGCTGACACACTGGGTATTATATTAACTGGTATAGTAGCTAGTATATTGACTAGTACCTTCACTACTTAGTAGTAAGGGCTGGCGCATGGCCGGAGAATTGATGGGCATATGGACTGGCAAATTGACTAGAATATTGACTAGGGGATTGGCGAGTATAGGTGAGCATATAGACTAGTTTATCGGCTGATATATAGGCTGGCGTATCAGCTGGCATATTGACTAGTAACAAATTGACTGGGATATTAACTGGAACATTGACTGAAATATTGACAGGTGAATTGACTGGTATATAAACTGGCACCAGCTATCATATGGACTGGTTTATGGGCTAGTATATAAGCTGGCATATTGGGTGGCATGTTGACTGGCATATGGACTAGTAAATTGACTGAAATATTGACTGAAATATTGGCTAGTTCATTGACTGGCTTATTGGCTGGTAACGGCTGGCATATGGACTGGTGAATTGACTGGTGCATTGATGGGCAAATTGATGGGCGAATTAATAGGCGAATAAACTGGAGAATTGACTAGAATGTTAACTGGTACCGACTGGTATATGGACTGGAATATTGACTGGCATATTGGCTGGTAACGACTGGAATATAGGCTGGCAATTGACTGGAATATTAACTGGTATCGGCCGGCATATGAATGGATAAATGGACTGGCAAATGGACTGGGATATCGGCTGGGAGGGATATCGACTCGGAGGGATATCGGCTCGGAAGGATATCGACTCGGAGGGATATCGACTAGGATATTGACGCTGAAACATAGTCTTGATGTATACAGTCAATTCTTCAGTCAATATGCCACTCAATTTGCCAGTCTATAGGGCCATTAATTCTCCAGTCCATATGCCAGTTAATTGCCCGTCAATTTACCAGTCCATATGCCAGCTGCAGCCATTACCAGTCAATATTCCAGTCAATATGCCAGTCAATATTCCAGTCCATATACTAGTCGGTACCAGTGAATATTCTAGTCAATTCTCCAGTTAATTCGCCTATTAATTCGCAAGTCAATTCGCAAGTCAATATTCCGGCTAGTACCAGTCCATATGCCAATTAATTTACCCTTATGCCAGCCAATATTCCACCGAATATGCCAGTCCATATACTAGCTGATACATCAGTCAATATTCCAGTTACAGTTAATATGCCAGTCAATGTACCATAGTCAGCCGACATGCTCCCAATTTGCTAGCCAGCAGACCAGAATATGCCACCACCACCACCAATCTGGTATGCAGTCAGTTTACATACTAGCTAATGTATTAGCCAAATATACTAGCCTCTATTGCAATTGACTTACCAGGTAGACTACTACTAAGGTTACGCCAGCCAATGCCCCAGTAGGCAATGTCTCTCCGGTCTCTGCAAGAGGCTGTGCAGGCAGAGGCGGAGTGTTGATTTTGTTATGTATACATACTATAGATCTATTCAAGCGGTTACCAGCGCTTTGAATGGAAACATCAGCAGTGAACTATGAGGCTCTGCTAGCAGCATACTAAGTATTATCTCATTAACTAACACATTTGTTGATGCATTTGGGAGACAGTGTTTCGTCGTGAAGCTTTTTTCACCAGTTTGTTTTCCAAACTGTTGTTTCCGCTGTATGACAGAGCCGTATATCGGCAAGGTTGTTGTCTTCTGTTTCTGATTTTGTCCCTCACGCTGCACAATGTAATGGAGGTCCATTGATCATAGCCTCGTTCCCAGGATTGATCAGTACTTCTGATAGCCTTTCTTCATGATTATGTTTAGAAGTAGTAGGTATCTGCGCTTGTGATTAAGACCTAATGGTTTTTCCTATCGTATCATGTCCCTATCATGAACGTGTGCTGTGCTGCATTGCAAGCGCAACATTAGCGTTCTGATCCATTCCTAATTAGGCAACACTGTTTCTGTTTTGGGCGATACGCTAAGCCTCTCTCAGTAATTTTCTGGTCGGGGTTCCCTTACACTACACACCCCCTTCGCTTCGCTGCTGGGCATATAGATAAGATGCGAGGAGCTTACCTCCTCGACATCGAAGAATACCAGTCTCGCTCCAGACGTCGCCTAAAGAATACGATCGCCAAAGAAAAGATCCAAAACTCTAAGCCCGCCAGGCTTACAGTTGGTAGCAACACCTCTCATTTCTGATTGAGGACGGACATACACTTCTTTACGAGCTTGAGCTTCCTCAGAAAAGAAAACCTTAAGTTTCTACGACGTAGACAGTGTCTGTTGAGTACAACTCGGCTACGTTGATCAAGTCAGCTGGCTTCCTTTGTGCCCCACGAACCTCCATTCCTGGCGGAGACTCCTCACTTTGAAGCAAGTACTTCAGTCTGAACTTTCGGCACGCTCAAAACATCACTCTGACGAGACACATACATGACAGTATGAGGAGGTCTCCAGTAGGGAAAGTCTCGAGAAACTCTCTTGCACATGAGGAAGCTGCTGCCTTTGCCAGCCGTGCTAAGATTCCCAGGACCCCTCATCGTGGTTCTGCCATATCGTCAACGGACGAATACGAATCAGACTCTTCAGCCCACTTGGCCCAGTCACACATCTCGGAGGTAACTTCGGTGGTATCGATGGGTTCGGCGAATTTGCAACTCTCGTTCTCTGACTCTGGCGTAACCCCTCGACCGAAGAACCCACTGAGCCTCCCAACTTGAATAGCAGGAAAAGGCCTAGGAGGGTCAGCCCAGTTCCGCCGCTCACACCCACTCCGACATCCAGATTTCAGATTCAACCCCTTCAATCAGCGACCCCACCGGGTGCCCAGCCCTCGTCAATCTGGAGCACACTGAGAGGGGCAATGTCGAGAATACCCCACCCCCAAAAAACCCCAACCGCATTCGGGAGAGAACCCGGGACGGCCGGGGAGCCGCCACCACAAACACCAATGCCGGGGGCTTTCAACCCTCAACCACAAGAGACAAGGCAACCCGCAAGGCAACCCGAGCATCCCCCTCAGGAGTCTCATGATGTCAACCATTTCTCCGCCGCTGACCTCCGAACGATTCTCCACCAGTTCGAGGAGGAAAGACGGCGTGAGACGGCAACCATGATGAGTGCCCTGAACATAGTACAAGCGAGACTGGGCCGGATGGAAAATAGTAGAGAGTCACCGTTGTGGCGCTTTCGAAATGAGAGGAGCGAGGCCCCCAGACAGCGGCTTCGAGTCAAAACCCATCTCGTCACAACCCGCACCGCTCCACTCCGCCCCACCCCACCCCCAAGCACAGGGCCAGGACAGATTCCAGTTCAACACTCAGCACACACTCTCGGATCAAAGGCCAAACCCATTCGTCTCGGATCAGGGGCCGAACCCATTTGATTCTCAAATTCGCCTTCGAGGAGGAGACGGTGGTCACAGACCGGATCCTACTCGGCGACCACGGGAGGAAGGGAGAGACAGGAGTCAACGTGTTGAGGGACCTGTGGAAAAAGTAAGGGCAAAAGAGTTGGGAGATTCCGATGGCGAGGGTGTGGAGTTCTTCATTCGCAGCCTCGAAATGATGTCCAACGTGTACGGCGACCAGGCCGTATGCGCAGCCACCCCAAAGTGCATGAAAGGCGCCGCAAAGGATTCCTTAGACTATAGAGAAATCAGATACATGCAATGGGTGGACCAATGGGTTATGGCTCTGAGGGGTTTCAAACATTCGGCGAAAGCCACCGCCGACTGAACGACATGGCTGAGGAACGCATGTTTGACCCAGAAAAGGAAACACCTGACAAATACTGTTTCTGAGAAAATGGACCTCTGCCGTCGTGCCCGGGGCAGGGGCTGGCCGGAGTTGAAGAGAGAGGCCACCCGGTAACTCCGGGGGCTGCAGTCCATCGCCATGTTCTAGATAGGATAAATGCGATTAATGATCCTTTAAAAAAAAAAGCCCTACATCTCGTCCGAGGATCTGATGCTCGAAATGTGGAGAGGCTTGGGCAAATATTCCTCGGAATGCCAGGTCATGTCCTAGAATTTAGATCGTTACAGATCCAAAACTCTAAGCCCCCCAGGCTTACATTGGTCAAATAGGCTCGCGAAGTCCATAAAACAATGATCTCATTGTGATCACGAGTCAAGTCCTCCTTTTTTTACTTCTTTTAGCACCTAAGATAATTTCCTTGTTGATGACTGAAATCACTTAACTATAACCACTATAACCTCGCGAATCGCCATGTACTTAGAAATCTTTTGAAAAAGGTTTACGGAAGATGAACATACTCGATTATATTGACAAGATTTGCCTAAGTGTTCCCTTTTTCCCTCTTACTATTTTCCTAGAATGAAATCCCCAAAACCCCAACCTCCTCCTCACAGGTCTCTCACCAGGGCCTGAGTTATAAACTTACATAAATGTGAGGTCACTGGGACCCCCAGTTAATGGGCTCAAACTAACACAAGTACGGATATCCTTATTAGCTTTCTTCCCCTTAGGGCCTCCCTTAGCTCTCTTCACAGGAATCGGCACAGGCAGGGAAACTCGTTGGAAACTCTCGCTTAATAGGCACCCCTGGACTCAAGTCGAGCTTCCCCCTTGCAGCGCCGCCTTTCAAAGCAAAACTCCTTGCAGGTTTTTTCAGAATTTACAGAGCAGAGTAAATGTGAATCACCAGACATGTAGACGTAGGTGAATGAACAATAGTAATGTGATTGGTCGGAATGAGACAATTTCAGGGTGGTGGGTAGTGTGTTGTAGTGTGGAGATTTAGTGCGAGAGATTTGAGCACCAACAAACAAGTAGCCACCAGTTGTAAGTAGAGTTTTGCTCCGTAGACGAAAGTCACCTGAATTTTGTGTGGGCACGCTTAGATTGTAATTGCTTAACAACTACCTTGGACAAAACTACATAAGAAGTCGGAGTTCAGGGTCTTGATATGAGACTAATGGAAGTCCTTTTTTCTATTCTCACCTAAAGGAGCATTAACACAAGCCTTAAGGCAGGTATATCAGAACGTATAACTCAATTGCTCTGGGTTG
>Ga0307514_10003836_pt1 | contig 14146 bp, 12 predicted proteins | sample 16_EM_MG_FD_203088 | JGI IMG/M metagenome (GOLD analysis project Ga0307514, IMG submission 203088) | Populus trichocarpa ectomycorrhiza microbial communities from riparian zone in the Pacific Northwest, United States - 16_EM | ecosystem: Host-associated > Plants > Roots > Unclassified | place... | reverse complement strand
GACCCCATTGTATCCCTTCACCTTCTTCGTATTCGGAGGATATTCGGTGTAGGTGATGAACATTGATCGACGGCCGGAGATGTGAGTCGTGCATCCGCAATCGATGAACCAATCACTGGATGAAGCATTTGAGCTGGCCACCATCCAATAGTTCTCGATCGACGTGGTGAGAGTCGAAGTAGCCGATGCTTCAGTTGATGCTTTTGCTGCAGTATCGGCAGCCTTGGGAGGATCGCCGCGCTGCTTGCTCAAGCAGTTTTCGGTGGTGTGCCCTCGCCGATGGCAATGAAAGCACTTCCGGAAATCCTTCTCTTTCCTATCGTTGTCTCCCTTATTATCTCTCTTATCCCTCTTTGGACTTTTGCCGCCTCTACCGGCTTTACCGCCATTACCACCAGTACCGCCTTTGCCACCCTTCTTTGCAAAGAGCAGAGCTTCTGGAGCGAGCCCATTCTCTCTCTTGATTGCAGCTTCCTTTTCGACGAGCTTGGTGACGATCTCATCGGGCGTGGCGGTCATCGTGGCGTTTTTGTCCATCATGAGCTCCAGGAAGACTTTCCACTCGTCGTTCCTTGGGATCCCGCGAAGGAGGTAGAAGATGTGTTCCTGCTCACTCATCTTGGCGATTGTCTTTGCATTCGCATCGGCATCAGTGTCAGTGGTTGTTGGCCCTGCGCAGAGATTGTAATCCTTGACTTTCCGATCGATCCGCGATGCGTAATTGTCGACATCTCCGCAGTCCTGTAGCTTGATGCTCCAAAGGTCTTCCCTAATCTCGAAGATGTTGAGCTTTAGCTTTGACTTGTAGGCTGATGCTAGCTTCTCCCAAAGCGTCTTCGCATCGTCGACGACCGTATATTCCGCTTGTATCCTCGGTTCCATGCCGAGCAGGATAGTCGATCTGGCAACACCATGGCGATTCATCCAGTCTTTGAAAGCGGCCTTCTCTGTAGCGGTCGCGTTTGCTGCTGGCTCTTCCGGCTTGTCGTCGTATCCTTTGATGATACCATACACTTGCTTCTGCTCGAGAAGTAGTGCCATCTCGGTTGCCCATTGTGCATAGTTCGTGCCATTGAACTTGGTGATGGTGATCGTAGTCGAACTCATCTTGTATCGCAATCGTCAGTTATCGTAGTCTCTCGGACTGTACGTTACGGGTGACGTCCAGCAGCCGCCATCAGAAATACGGCGGGGTGCGGGGTAATTGCTTAGCTTGTGGAGACGCTTCTCCGTGACGATGTTGACTTCCACTCGACAAACGAAAATGGAAGTAATTGATCGTCGGTTCCCTTTTAAACGCAAGGGCTCATAACCTGTTGTACGGTGGCATGCGCTCGAGTAGTCGAGTGTGTGCGGGCGTATGTGAAGGTGTGTCTATTGTATCGTGTAACGAGACATGTCGCATCGACATAAGGTCGATCGATGACTAATGGTGCTAACTACAAAAGAGGCAAGTTACATCATAGTCCTTGGCATAGTGATATCCGTACTTCCAATCAGCTCAACAGGCAGCCCATCATCAACACTCCGCCGCACCTTGCATGCTATCCGAAGGAAGAATTCATAGGAAAGAGTGTTTCTACCTTGAGGAGCGTAGGAAGAAGGTGAGAGGATATGAATGGATACCCGGCCATGATGAACCACACATATTGCGTGGATCTAGGAATGCTTAGGAAGAGTACGTGATGATCCACAAAAATTGCATTGATCGACGAAAGCTCGGCAAGAGTGTATAAGGCCAAGAGCTGGGAAAGATAGAGTGTGTATTTTGTATAATGAGATGTGGTCTATCTACCCCAGGGTCTCCCAAATATACACTGCCTGTCGCTGAGTCCATCTCCGTCATCCCTGTATCTCTGTATGTATATATATAGGGAGACGTAGATAATACGTGCCATATTAGGATCTAGCGAATCTTGCGGCTGTAACAAAGACCAATATGATCAATGAAATGCCTTGTGGTTATAGAACCCTGAGAACCACTGGTGTGAAAATATGCCACTGAGTGTCCCGCAGAGCTTCTGCAGCAGTCTCAGCTGCTGTCGAAGTCTCCTGCAGACCTGCGTAGAGGTCCCAACAGCTCCAACATTTGATATTTCTAATAGTTAAACCTCGTAGCATCCTGAATGTACCTCCATCACTGCAGGTGCTTTCAGGAGCACGTGAGAATGCTCTTGCAGAGTCTGAGATCACTTTCCACAGCTCCAGTGGGGGCTAGGAGCATCTGGTACTGCTTAGATGTACTGGTGAGGGCTACTGGAGTCTCTGGGAGGTTTGCGTATGGCTTCTGGACCGAATTACATTTTGCTGATGTATCTAACGTGACGCATTGCAAGAATAAAAGACATGGTATAATAGCTGCCCCAGGGGCAGTATGCAACGTGAACTGTCGCGTTTGATTCACCTTCCGAGAGTATGAGGTTCTGTCAGACCTGTCAGAGACATTCGGAATACCCGGGGTTCGTGGTGAATCTGGCGTCACTGGTAGCAGTGGATCAGGCTTCGACAGGAGGAAGCTGGTAGCGGTGGAATGTTCACTCTCACCTCTATGACAATCTCGCTTTGCTGGGAGCAAGCTGTTAGTGGTGGATCCGGCTTCACTGGGAGCAAGCTGGAAGCGGTGCAACAGACTTCGCTGATAGGGGTGAAAGTGGCTTCACTGGGAGCCAGCTGTTATCAGTGGATCGGGCTTTGCTTGTAGCAGCGAATCTGGCTTCACAGGGAGGAAGCTGGTCGTGGTGGAATGATCACTCTCACCTCTCTGACAGTCTGGTTTTGCTGGTAGCGGTGACAATGGCTTTGCTGGTAGCAGTGGATCTGGCTTCCTGAGAGCATGCTGGTAGCGGTGGAATGCTGACTCTCACCTCTCTAACAATCTGGCTTCGCTGAGAGGAAGCTGTTGGCAGTGGATCTGGCTTCGCAGGGAGTAAGCTGGTAATGGTGGATCTGGCTATGCTGGTAGCAGTGGAAGTGGCTTTGCTGGAAGCAAGCTGGTAGTGGTGGATCGGGATTCGATGCGAGGGGGGTGTTACATCAAGTTGATGGAAGAATCATCGAAGAATACAATACCCGATGCTGGTCATTGTGCTGGTGATCATGGTGATGGTGATGGTGATGGTGATGGTGATGGTGGTAATGGTGATGGTGGTGATGGTGATGGTGGTGGAGATGACGATTGAAACAAGGGGGTTGATGGAATGCAGGCAGTATGAGAAATTTGCTTTATTCTGTAATTTGATATTACATATGGTAACACTCCCATAACATTCTCAAAACTCCTCTCTAATGGCCAAAGTACATGGTAGGCCATCATAATCAATAGAAAGCAACTGTAACACAGTGGTAACAGGGATACTATATGTCAATTACAGTTGCACCAAAGCTTTTTCCAATGTGATGCCGTTACAAGGAAGTAAAGATGGTATCCATAAGTTTATTCGCTCCCTGAAAAGCAGAGTAATTCCATATATAATTTTGTATGAATTCAAAGTTGTTTTCAATATATTTAGAAGGTTTTCATTACTGTAAAAAAGTCACTTTGCAGTGTTAAGATAAAATTGCAAATATTATTAAACTTATATTAATAAAAATGATAAAATTAATATTTTTCAGAAATCTTACTATATCAGTTGTTTCATTTCATCTTAGTGTTATACATATTAACAATCTCAATGCTACTATATTATATTGCAATATCTTGCCAGTGGTTTAGAAATAATTACACTTTTAGTATACTTGTTTTTATACTACTATGCTATTCCATATGTATTCAAATCTGAATAAATATTTTACAATGTTATATAATTATTGTCTTGATTAACTTGATGTTATGTAACTAAATAAAGATAATTAACTATTATTTGAATATGTATAGTATAGATTCTATATTTCAGTTTTATCATATAGCTGAATTTGTCAAGTCAATTTGTCAAGCCATTGTAAATGTTGAACTTAGTCATTATTATCAGGCTATATTCTTGTATACAGTGATCAACCCATTGCAAAATTTTATTACATTCTTTTGAAACAGTTGAAATGAGTTCCCCTCTGATAAATATGTCTACAATTGAATAATACAATTCAGCAGTGTCTAAGTAATAGATAACACTAAGATAGAAGAAATTTATTCTTTAAATGTGTCATTGAGATTGCTTTTAATATTCTATGTCTACAGAATCTACATAGTATATAGTTTCAATGAGATCTCTTAATTGGTAGGAGTATATTTTATCTTTCAAATAAGTTTCAAAATACTCACCTGTATTTTCATTATAATCTTGTTAATTATAATACTCAAGTACTTTCTGAGGATTAATAAATTTTTAATAAAGTTGTTAGATTTAGTTAAAACTAAAGAGTAAACCAGTAATTTTATATTTCTAATTGTATTCAATATAGTTACAAAATATCCCTTAAAGAGTAACATCAGCAAATATATCTCTTACAGATATTAGTTGTAATGTTCTGCACAATAGGTAAATAAAATTTCTCTCAAGTAATACCATTGCAGAACGATTAAATAAATGATTTTCTCAATTTTATATTACTAAATATGTAATAGGTACATATCCAAAAAAGTTTGTTTTTTATTGTTTGTAGATATTCAATGCCATATTCTAGTTGAATGAGTATTATACCACTGTTTAGATACTAGATTGGGTTGTATCTAATACAGATATATCTGTTAGTGTTTTTAAGCATGTGGCAGATATAGTAAATTGAATTACTTGAATATCATATTTCAGGTATCAAGGGTTACCAACAGGTCTAGGTAAGCTGCCAGCGGTATGGATTCAAACTACAAAACTGGTTCCATTCGGTCCCTGACCAGTCCAAAAACTCAACCAGCTACATCTTGGCGAATGCAATCCTGACTTGTAACTTCATCAAATGGACCATTGACAAGAATCAACCAGTTGAAGGTATTTTAGTGGCGAAGTTCAAATACCGAGTACATATATATTGATATACTAGCAAAGGCCAAGCAGGATGAGCTACCTAAACATAAATGTACAGTGTTTTGAGAGATGACAATCTGTATACACAGCATCCACTGATTCAAAGCTGAAGAAAATATAATGAAAATAAAGCAAACTACAATACAAAGTGAACTATGCAGTAGGGTACATATGCATCAGAGGCATATTGTGGCTGTTCAGGCATGTCTGCACTAGAATGTTACATTTATAATAAGTCGCAGCTTGCCAAAGTTGGCCTCATAGTAATCCAAGAATGTCATTCTGGACTGGATTGCAGATCTCAGTTGTACCAGAACTCCAATCATTGGCCAGCAAATATGCAGCAGCAAAAGCAACAGCATAGCCATAAATAACTGAGCCGTGTCTCAGTCTCAGATGCTCTGCAATCCAGATTTGTGGTCTACCCAAATGACAATGATATTCCTGTACAATGTGCAGCTTTGCCACAAATAAGTCAGCCGCAGTCTCAAATTCTGCTACAAGAACTCAATCATCGTATGGACTGTATTGTTCGTGAAATGGGATAGCCAATTAAGCAATGACTGTCATGATGATATGTGCCCAGGAGTCTCCAGTGCACCTGACCTTTGATCATATGCCAGCAATAGCTGCGGGATTGCCACGAATTAGCAAGCCATGTATCATATTCTGACACAAGTACTCAATATCTCCTAGACAGTCTTCTTGCCAATTTGGATTGGCATATAAGTGGTGCTTGATCTGGTATAATACAACTCAAAAAATGTGCCAATGATTTTCTGGTGTGCTTGAATTTCTATCATACGGCAGCAAAAGCTGCAGCTTTGCCCGGAATCAGCAAGCCAGTATCTCATATTCTGACACAGCTATTCAACATTGCCATGAATGACTTTACTGCCAAATTGGATAGCAAAATCTTCAATGCACAATCTATCTAAACGAGACTCATGACATATGGCCAGGAATCTCCAGTGTCTCTGCAAGCAGTTGAATAGTGCATTGTTCACTCTTTTGACTTCGAAATTGGTACATGGCCACAGGTTTCTGGTACACCTCAAAATCACTACCGATGAATAATTCAAAGCCTTTCACCGCATTATTTTCAAAATTCAGCTCAGGCCATTTATCCTGAGATAGGCCAGCCAGGGAACTTGTAATTTGGCTTATCAATTGACTTCATCTCTTATTAGTCATTAATAATAATAATCAACAATGGCAATGAAATCAAATAGTATTAATCAAGAACGCCACTGAAATCCCACTCGAGTAATGTCTAATAAACGACACCACAACTCTAACATTGGAACTTTGATTCACTTTGAAATAACAGAGAAACAGGATTCATTTATACACTCTTGTGTGACTTACAAAAGACTTTTTTGACTATATGTATCTGTTGAGAAGATTATGTTCATTGTATGTCTAAGGAGACATTCCTTGAAGAAGCATTTTTAACAATGTAAGATGATAGCTCCTCTGACTGAAAAGTGTCTCCATTCTCTGTCAGCCGCTTTGTATGGTTCTTACAAGACTCCAGAACCCGGTGATTCATGCATCCCATGAAATTTGGTTCACTCATCAAGCCATGCAGAACCCTTATTTGGGCCACTCCACAGTATTGATGGAGATCACTCAGATGGTTATCATAGCCACCAGGACCTGTATTCAGTAACCATGTCTGTGATACTCTGTGTTGCCCAATCCAGACAACTTGTGCAAATGCCTGCCGCTGCTCCTTCAATATGCAGAACTTCTGAGCAATTGCAGCACCGTTTGGTGCAGTGAGATACAAGCCGGTGCCGCCCACATTGGATGTCGTTAAGAATGCAGTGGGATTGCCTGAATCCTGGAATTTGATCTGGATTTCTGTGCGTTCATCAATACCCATTTCTGCATACATATGGTCTATATCCGGATGATCCACAAAATACTTGGTTAGCCACCACTTCAAATGACAAATGTTGGCAGGAAGAGGTCAACATAGTGCCCCTTATTGTGGAGGAGGTGCACCAGGGAGAGTGTTTTTATGTCTCTCTTGTTCCGGAAGGCGCATATCGCTTAATACGCAGTTTTTGTTAGATTCAGGTTACTCCGCAGGTTCATTCACAATGTTTTGCCAAAATCGGGGTCTGAGCCATCTGGTTATCGGTGAATCGACCGAAGTATTGAGTGGCCATTCATTGTACCAGTGTCTAGAAATGTTGTTCAGATCATTGTTGTCTCCCAACACTAATGAACAACATGCTAGCCACCCTCCATGAACCCTTGACGTTCCTGAAGCACTCACTGAAGTGTAGCTCTTCTCCAGGGTCTTTAGTTTTGCTTGCATGTCCTCAGTCCACTCAAAATCAATGAGGTGTGGATTCTGATTTTGTATCCACACTAGTGGTTTTCCATTGTGAAGTTCGATTCTGACCACCTCCTTATCGTCCAAGTGTCAGCAATCAGTATCATCTGGCGCGCTGCATCCTATTGAGCGTCTTCGTCTTCAGTCCAGATATCATGCATCAAACTCTTCACTGTGGAATACAATGCATCTACACGACACGTTTCCATCAAAGTATCATCTTCTGGATCTTCTAGCGCACCTGCAAACAGCCACATCATCTGCTAACACAGGTTCTAAAGTGAATGGAATCTGGATGTTGCTGTGACTTGTAGTTTGAATTCAATTCTCGCTGCCATTACAATTTGCCAGCCACCACTGTTTTTGATCGGATACTGATGGAACTCATCAAAAATCCGAAAACTCAATACACAGTAGGAGAGTTGGCCGTGGCTTGACCATTTTGCTCTGGATGTTAAGGTATCGTACAACAGAAGGTGGATATTCCATCGGTTTTTCGGATTGTCATTACTGGTGTTCTGATCCTGGTGGGTGAGGTTCACAAGTTCTGTGTGCAACAAGTTGATGAGTTTGTAACCGGTTCCATATGTCATCCTATCGATGACACTCTTGAACATGTCTGCTGCTCTGGGCATTGTTACAACCAGGATTGGTTTCAGGGCTGATGTAAGTGCTGGATGCCCTTGAGGTGGTGGATTCTGGATATCTATGAGAGAGCAGGGGACTGAATTTTGTCTCCGCAACTAATACCACTCCCATTCTTCACTGATAATCCCTGGAAAGTTGCTCCGTGCCACATTCACCCACTCCTCAAGCGTGTTCCCGTTAAAAATAGACCGCAGTAACCCGAATACAACTTTCTCAGTCAGTAGTTTACATAGTTGTGCTGCTGGCAACAAGGTGATAGTCTTGCAAAGACCTATTTCATCCGCCACCAGCACTCCTGGCATATCAGAATTCCAAACCCGCCTTCTGAGAATCCGTCATATGGCCCAGACCTGGTGTGCCAAAAATTTCGTTCCAAGCAGGCCTGGAATTGAGTACTTGTAGCCTACAACACAGCGATCTTTTGATTTGCAAATCAGATGAGCATTCAGCAGCCTGACTGCCCAATGAACATAGTTATGTTCAAATTTGTTGTTGATTGCATTAAGAACAGTATTCAATACTGAGCTGGTATTTTCTGGATCGAACACCTCCTCACCATGCTCCTCTTGCTTTTGGTCCTTCCTTGCACCTTTTTCTGTTATCTTTTTGTCCTAAATAATCTCTTTCAGTTGCTCCAATGTAAGCTGTGCAGATGGGCTTAGACTCCAGTACTCTGGAAACTCATCACATTGTAAGCTATGTCACAGAGAAGCAACAATTGGAAGGAATATATAGATGGAATACAATCAATACTATTCTTTCAATCAGAACTTACTTTAATGCAAGGATCATTCTCTTGCCCACCATCCTCCTCTCCTTCCTCTCTTCCACCCTCTTCAGAACCTTCCAAAGTCTATGGATACTGATTAGGTGTAGCCCACATCTAGCCTTAACATTGCTAGAAGTGATTATCTTTGCAGTTTTAATTACATGCACAGCAATGTCGTTTCCTGTACATCACATGATGTCAACCAAAAATATGTTCGGATGTTGTCCAAATTTCAACTTCAAAGTATGTGAAAGGGAACAGGTGTACGAAATTTGCCAATATATGAAATACATTATCATTTGCCTATTTGTGTATAATGCCATATACTCGTTATCCAATTCGTCCTACTCCAAGGTGCACTTGAATGATCATGCTGTAGTGTATGGCTGTAACACCGGGAGATCCACCCTAAGTCCTAATCAATAAAAGCCCTTAGTGACTTTGGGACTAATAAAGAGAAGAATGATTAAAGCTTCACTCAGGATGCGTATAAGGATTACACCCCAACGTAACGAGGTAACTGTTCCATCCTCTGCTTCCGAAAGATAGTATTGACTTAAGAGTATCGTCTTACACAATCAATATACTGGAGCACACGAATCAAGAGTATCCTACCCAGGAGATCCTCTGAACTGACACACTATCGTGCTTGTCCTCAGACTCCCTTCGGACTCAAGAGTATCGGCCGAGCAACCGGCACGTATACTCAAGGAACGACTGTCCTCAAGTACGACGACTCCCAGTATCAACTTGTCTTATAAGAAACTGCAAAGTAGTTTTGCCTCAGCAGAAGGAGTAGTGCCGACTCAGGAGTATCCTCCAAACCACCTCGTTATCGGGCTGGTTCCTTGGACTCTAAAGTATCGTCTTGCTCTCTTCCCGATCAACGACTTGCTTCGACGAAGGTACTAAGAATAACCAAGTATAAAGAGTGATGGGTTTATCTGTGATATAGAACTGAAGAGGAACGTACAACTACAGACTTAAAAGGTGAAGTATCCTCGTTGACTTCGATACAGAACTAATAGATAATACACAGGAATAAAGTTAAGGCTTAACCTCCAGGTCAAGAAGGTCGATAGGTATCCGTAGATCAATCTGAATGTAGATTGTATGTTCGATAGAAGTGTTATCGATATCCTTCCTCCATGTCGGTATCCTGATCTATATCAGACGATCCACACCCTTAACAATCCTAAGACTGCCAAAGCCTGTTTTGGAGTTTTCATTTGCGACTGCCTTTGTCATCCTTCCTTCTACCATTGATGGTCGAGTTCTAACTCCCAGGAGTGCTAACTACGTCATCAAGGAAATAAGCTCGTATTGCGACACCATTGCTATTGGCAATATCTCGTATTGTTCCGAGCTTATCTGAAGCCAATTATCAACAAATAGGTTCATGTCATCAAGAGCCAGTGAGAGTGCCCTCTCTTATACCCACCGGGTACGTAACAGTTTAATGATTGCGGCAAACAACAGAACCCTTAATTTGACTACGCTTTACTGGAGCCAAATATACAGTATTCTGCAACTGAGCTGTTTTGCCATATATTGAACGGAGAATATCCCGCGCCACTCAGCACATATGAATCGTAAGTCCCTTTCGCACCAGATCAAGAAGGTGTGGTCGAAGTAAGGGTTGATTCGTACAAGTCCATTCAGTCGACAGGACTCCGATATCAATCATTGGTTATTGACTTATCTCGTATATGACTCTGCCTATCTTGAGATGTCATAATCGTTTGATGTTGACGACACCTCATCTCCCTAGGACAAAACCAGTGGAGCATGAGAGAATAGTCATTTGTTCGGCGTCTAGGAATAAGGTTTCTTGGCGATAAAGAATATCCATTGACAATAGAGATCATACGACCAATACCGGAATCAAGATACAGACTATCTTAATTGTGCTCAGCTCGATCACTGTCATTGGTCTATTGATATGAAGGTAGGGTAATGAAGACATTACCAATAGGTGAACAGATCCGGACGATTGATTCAATTTGGAAATCGAAGTGATACTTCATGTGTTCGGATGGAGTATCCATATTTGGATTATGGAGTTATCCCTTATGATCTCGGAAGTATACCTGTAACACCAAAGGTGTAACATCGTGATTGGAATTGCCATCGGTGGCGCCGCCAGATGTGAATGGTGCGTATTGCATAAATCTGCCCTGATCCTCCGTAGGTGCACTGCGCAGCTTTGCTACGCTCAGGAAGATAATCGTTGGTGTGCTTGGGTGTGCGACTGTGGGCTGTATCGCCTCAATAGTTTGCATGCGATTGTGCTCGGTAGAAAAGATTCGAGGGAATCTCTCGTGTGGCCAGCTTTGGCATTACCAGTGACACGACATTCGGAGACAGATGGGCTCTAGAATTATTCGTGTAATCGTCAATCGACTCAATTGGATGGTAACTTATCAAATCTCATTGACGTCACGATTGATTGCCTTCAAGTTCTGGTATGATGAATTCGTTGCAATTGACTCTGACTGACTTAGTCGATGACACATCCGCAGGCCCGTTGGCCTCTGGAATCACCTCAGAATTGTCTCTGCTAATGTTAACCTCAATTGGGTGTACTTCCCTAGTCTAGTTACTTCTGCAATCTGTCGCGGTGACTTCTGGACGATTTCATCATAGGTGTCGCAATGCGTCTCTAGCCAGTTGGCCTCAGAAATTCAGACAAGATCGTCTCTGTTACCATCAACCTCAATTCAATTCACATATCAAGACACATCGCTGGTGCAATCAGTGCTCTCGAATCTGTATGACATCTTGCATGTAGATTGCGTGTCGTGACGCGTTGCAAATGGGTAATTCATGATATCCAGTATGCGAAACATATCTGAAATTGTAAGAGGAATATTGTGTAAAGGCATACGCCCGTGTATGGCTTCGTAGGATGGTACATCAGTAGATATGGTTGCAAACGTGGATGTCAATATTGTAGAGTAGTATAAAGGTAAGAGTATTGCTACAGATCTAAGGCTCATGGCGAGCCAACTATATATACAACAGGTGTTACCTGGCCCTGGACATGTCACGTGCCGCCATGCCATTTCATTTTCTAAGTATGGTAATTAAACAGAAATTTGGTCGCTGTTATGCATAACTGATGTATTGCCAGGTATTATAGGCAAAAGAGACAGCAATACGATCACTGCCACATTCTGAAAATGAGCCTCAACTGAGAGTCAACAATTTTTAGCTTGGCATCTTGGATAATTTATATTCCAATTGGTTGCAGACATCCATTTATCAGATATTGGCAGCCTTTACTGGCAAAAACAACAGCTACATGCTCCCTGCAGCATCCTGAGAATGAGCATCAACGAAGCATCAATGATATTTACCTTTGCATCTTGGGTATGCTATGTTCCGATTGGTTGTAGACATCCATTCATCTGATATTGGCAGCCTTTCCCTGGCAAAAACAACAGTGACATGCTCCCTGCCACATTCTGAAAATGAGCGTCAATAGAGCGTCCACACTTTTGGTTGTTGCATATTTGGTAGCCAAGACATCGCGCGGATCTTCGCGTTCATAACGGAATCATTGACCACCCAGATTGGCTGAAATACAATGTATCAAAGTTATAACACTGATTCCAAATTAATCGGTATTGCAAGCTGCAGAGCATGCAAAAACATATTATTGGTTGTTGAAAATGCGATTTTGATAAGATACTATTAACAAACTCCAAAAACAAGAGCCGTATATGAACCTATGGATGGACCTGCTGGGCAACATGCTGACAACCCGCCAAATTCGAACCAGTTGGGAGTTTACGATCGAAGCGTATCTGTGTGGATGGTTTGGGTTTATTGAAAACCTGGACCTAAGCCCGGACCTGAAGTGACAGTCAAGAACAGTTGCTAACACTACTCCCAGCCTTATGGTCGACACTCTCAGGCTTATCACGGTTGCTCCCACGTGACCCCAGGCTAGTGGTCGGCGCTCCGAGAAATATCGCTGGCATTCCCAGGTGCGTCCAGTTGCAACAGAAGGCCACTGCATCAGTCCAGTACACTCTGGAATTCGACCACCCTCAGATTCTGGTCCAATTACTCTCAGTCCCTCACTGAGGCTCCCAGTGACCAAAATATGTTGTGCTGATAATGTGAACGCAAGATTAGCTGAAGTCCAGCCTGAGATCTGGGAGCAGATACTGGAGGCATACTTCAAGGAACCATAGAAAAGCCAGCCTTACAAAGAGGCTACTGTAATCGATGCTAAGGAATGGTATACAAGAAACTGCACATGTAACTCTATTAAATTTGTTTTCTCCTTGCACATGTTTCAGTTGTGCTTAATCCCTGAACCTAATTCAATACTTATTGAATTCAATACATCAGCAAAAAACATTTCAGTCTGGGCGAACTGGCTGCGTCAGAGTGGACGCGCTCCGTTAGAGCCGTCAGAGACACCCCGGTGGCGGATTACTCCGCGCCCTGCGTCAATACCACGCGTCGAGTTGCATATCGCCCTCCGATCACCGTTTCGCCGTTTCTTCTCGCTCTGTCGGCCTCCTACTTTACACAAACACTCTGGCGTTGTGGCCAACTGTGACCATACGTCGGAATGGGTTCATTGTGTACACGCTTGCATCGGGATTGCAATGCATAAGGATCCACGCAATTGCGCGGATCCACGAAATCTCGCAAAGAGCGAGTGAGACCAAAAGTTGGGAAATATAGAGTGTGTATTTTCGTTGTATGACAAGATGACATGAAAATGAGATGCTGTCTATCTATCTACCCCGGGGTCTCCCGAATATATACTCCACGTCGCTCATTCCACCTCCATTACCTCTGTATCTCCGTACACCCACCGTCGATCATTTCACCTCCGTTACCTCTGTATCTCCGTACACCCACCATCAGTCCTTAACGATATACTTGAGGGCTGTGATCGAGCTAGTTTGGAGATGCAATTGGAGGCCAAGATCGAGTGAACTGAGAGATGCACTTGGAGGCCGTGATCGATCGAGTTTGGAGATGCACTGGGAGGCCGAGGTTGAGTGAACTCAGAGATGCACTTGGAGGCCATGATCGAGCGAGTTTGGAGATGCAATTGGAGGCCGAGATCAAGTGAACTGAGAGCTGCACTTGGAGGCCGTGATCGATCGAGTTTGGAGATGCACTTGGAGGCCGTGATCGATCGAGTTTGGAGATGCACTGGGAGGCCGAGGTTGAGGGAACTCAGAGATGCACTTGGAGGCCGTGATCGATTGAGTTTGGAGATGCACTGGGAGGCCGAGGTCGAGTGAACTCAGAGATGCACTTTGAGGCCGTGATCGAGCGAGTTTGGAGATGCAATTGGAGGCCGAGATCGAGTGAACTGAGAGCTGCACTTGGAGGCCAAGATCGAGCGAGTTTGGAGATGCACTTGGAGGCCGAGATCGAGTGAACTCAGAG
>Ga0307514_10003835_pt1 | contig 14149 bp, 8 predicted proteins | sample 16_EM_MG_FD_203088 | JGI IMG/M metagenome (GOLD analysis project Ga0307514, IMG submission 203088) | Populus trichocarpa ectomycorrhiza microbial communities from riparian zone in the Pacific Northwest, United States - 16_EM | ecosystem: Host-associated > Plants > Roots > Unclassified | place... | reverse complement strand
GCCTGCGTGAGCACCAGCGCTGCACGACCGGATTTCCTCGCCATGATCGCCTCCGGCAAGAGTTGCGATCACCATCATAGCGAAGACAGGCTAGTTAGTAACTATATTGGCGGAACGAACTACTAGTACGGGTCGCGCGGCTGCTTTCCGATCGGGTTTTCGAGCCCAGCTGAACAGCGCGCCGGATGCAACGGCGGCCGCGCCGGCGCTCGCTCGCGTGGCAAACGGGTGATGCCATACCCCCCATTTTCGACGGCCGCATCCCACCGCGGTCGTCTTGTTCGCATGCCCCTCCTCACTGAGACTTCCTATCGAACAAACCTGAACTGAAACACCCCAGGAGGGCAGCGTGCACAAGAACCCCGGATCCTTGAACCCCATTGCCGAAGCGGTCGCACTCGCGCTCCTCGGCCTCGCGTCCGCTGCCCATGCGCAGCTTGCCCCGCCTGCACCGCCGGCCGAGCCGGCGGCATCGCAAGCCCTCGAAACGGTGACGGTGACGTCGCAAGGCCGCGCGCAGCTATTGCAAGAGGTGCCGATCACGGTCAAGACCTTCTCGGCCAAGCAGATCGAGAAGACAGGCATCACCTCGACGCAGGACTTCATCAACCTGACGCCCAACGTCGCGTTCGACCAGTCCTTCACCTTCTCGAACTCCTTCGTGACGATCCGGGGCGTTTCGCAACTCAACAACGCCGATTCGCCGGTCGCGGTGGTGATCGACGGTGTGCCGCAGAACAACCAGAAGCAGTTGAAGATGAACCTCTTCGACGTGCAGCGCATCGAGGTCATGAAGGGCCCGCAGGGTGCGCTCTTCGGCCGCAACGCGATCGGCGGAGCCATCACGATCGAGACCAAGCCGCCAACGAACACGCTCGAAGGCTTTGGCGGGCTTGAGATTGGCAACGGCGGCGCCGTGAGCGCATCAGCCGGCGTGAGCGGGCCGATCGTCGAGAACAAGATCCTCTACCGGATCGCCGGCGAGTCGCGGCGCTTCGGTGGCCTGATCTCGAACACCTTCCTGGATGAGAAGGTCGACAAGATCAACCACGACAACTCGTTGCGCGCGAAGATTCTGGCCACTCCGAGCGATGACCTGCAACTCGACTTTCGGGTCGGCGCGAACGACTTCGTCGGCGGCGCGACCTGGGACAGCCTGGTCGCGAGCGGCGATGCGAACGACATCGTGTCGCCGCGCTCCAACATCCTCGGCCGGACCGAGGGCCACACCTACGACTTCAGCTTCAAGGCCCAGTACCACACCGACGCCGGCACGCTGAGCGCGATCACCGCGTACACCGACCTGATCGAAAAGTACCGCGGCGACGTCGACTTCTCCAACCCGAGCGACAGGCCCGGTGGCTTCCTCGGGTTCGGCTTCCAGGCCGGGCAAGGGCAGGACCTCGGTGTGAAGATGCTCAGCCAGGAGTTGCGCTTCACCTCGGCCGACGACAAGCCGTTCCGCTGGATCGCAGGCGGCCTCGCCCTCAACACACGCCGCGACCTCGAGACCCGCGCATTCCTCGACACGACCGGCGACCGCGCCCAGTACGACGATCTGAGCCCGGGCCACAACCTGCTCCAGCGCAAAGAGCACAACAACAACAAGGCCTACTCGCTCTTCGGCCAGGTGGAGCAGGACCTCTCGCCCGAGACGACGCTCGCGGCCGGCCTGCGCTACGACCGGGACGAGCGCAACCAGACCGACGTGGTCAGCGGCGAAGAGCGCGCCAAGGCCTTCAGCTCGGTGCAGCCCAAGCTCACGCTGACCCAGCACCTGACGAAGGCCGTGATCGCGTACGGAACCTACAGCACCGGCTTCCGATCGGGCGGTTTCAACGCACCGGGTCTCGGCGATTTCAGGTCCGAGAAGCTGAGCAACTTCGAGATCGGCCTGAAGTCGACGCTGCTCGACAAGCGGCTGTTCCTGAACGCCTCGGCCTACTACGCCAACTCGAAGGACTTCCAGTACTTCTACGTCAACGCGGCGAACGGCGCGCAATTCATCAACAACATCGATCGCGTGCACATCAAGGGCGTCGACATCGACTTCCAGTACCTGCCCATCACCGGCCTGCAATTCGACGGCGGCATCGGCACCACCGACAGCCGCATTGCGGAGAACGCCACGCAGCCCGACACGGTCGGCAACTACACGCCGAAGGCGTCGCCGTTCAAGATCAATCTCGGTGTCCAGTACACCACGGCGGTCGGGTCGAACATGAGCGGCTTCGCCCGCTTCGATGTCGAGCAGCGCAGCAAGCGCTACTGGCAGATCGACAACGCCGACGTGCAGAACGCGATGACGCTGTTGAACCTGCGCTTCGGCCTATCGGAGGCGGAGGACAAGTGGTCGACCTACCTGTTCGTGAAGAACCTCACCGACAAGAAGTTCTACGCCGACTACAACCCCGCGGCCTATGCGGGCCTCGGCTATTCGGTCGGCTCGCTCGCCCAGGGCCGGCAGTTCGGCATCGGTGCGAAGTACCGCTTCTGACGGGCAGGACGAGCGCATGTACCGGATAGGAATTGATGTCGGCGGGACCAACACCGATGCCGTGCTGATGAACGGCAACGAGGTGGTTCATGCCGTCAAGACGGCGACCTCGGCCGATGTGATGGCCGGCGTGCTCGCCGTGTTGCGGCAGGTGATCTCGGGCTCGGGCGTTCGCGCCGCCGACTTGCGCGCCGTGATGATCGGCACCACCCACTTCACCAACGCGATCATCGAGCGGCGCTCGCTGTCCCGCGTCGGCGTGATCCGCCTCGCGTTGCCGGCCACGCAGTCGCTGCCGCCGCTGTCGGGCTGGCCCGACGACATCGCAGCCGCGATCCGCGCCGATGCGCGCATCGTCGGCGGCGGCTTCGAGTTCGATGGCCGCGAGATCGGACCCGTCGGCGCCGACGAGATCCGGGCGGTGGCCGAAGCGTTCGCGGCGCAGAGGATCCGCCACGTCGCGATCTCGGGCGTGTTCTCGTCGATCAACGATGCGCACGAGAAGCAGGCCGCCGAACTGGTTCGGGAGGTGATCCCCGATGTGCGCATCACGCTGTCGTCGGAGGTCGGCCGCGTCGGCCTGCTCGAACGCGAGAACGCAGCCATCTTGAATGCGGCACTCGGCGACCTCGGGACCTCGATCATGGCGGCGTTCACCAGCGCCGTCGCGCAGGCCGGCATCGACGCGCCCTTCTTCCTGACGCAGAACGACGGCACGCTGATGAGCGCCGAGCGGGCGGCGCGTTTCCCGATCCTGACCGTCGCTTCAGGCCCGACCAATTCGATGCGCGGCGCGGCCTTTCTCTCGAAGGAGCCGGACGCGATCGTCATCGACATCGGCGGCACGACGAGCGACGTGGGCGTGCTGCAAAAGGGCTTCCCGCGGGCGGCCGGCACGGCGGTCGACGTGGGCGGCGTGCGAACCAACTTCCGCATGCCCGATGTCTACAGCATCGGCCTGGGCGGCGGCACGCGCATCAGCGCAGACTTCGAACGCATCGGGCCGGAGAGCGTCGGCTATCGGCTGCACGAAGAAGCGCTGATCTTCGGTGGCCGGACCCTGACCGCGAGCGATGTGGCGGTGGCCGACGGCATGGCCGAGTTCGGCAACCGCGAGTTCGTCGCGCATCTGGACGCCGCGGGCGTGAAGACCTGCATCGAGCGCATGCAAGAGATGCTCTTCGCGGCCGTCGATCGGGTCAGGACCTCGGACGCACGCGTGCCGTTGCTCGTGGTCGGCGGCGGCAGCGTGCTGGCGCGCGAACGCATCGGCGATCTGGTCGCCCAGCGGCCGCCGCACTACGCCGTGGCCAATGCAGTGGGTGCCGCGATGGCGCAGGTGAGCGGCGAATGCGACCGGCTCTTCAAGCTCGCGGAGATCGAACGCGACGCAGCGATCGCCGAAGCGACGACTGAGGCGAAACAAGCGGCTATCAAAGGTGGCGCCAAACCCGAAACGCTCGTCGTCGTCGATGTCGAAGACCTGCCGCTCGCCTACATGGCGGGCAACGCCACGCGCATCCGCGTCAAGGTGGTCGGCGAGCTGTTGCTGGCTGACTGAGACCACATGCCCACTGGAGAAGTTTGAACATGCGCAGCATCAACGCAGAAGACATCGAGGCCATCGCCCTCGGTGCCAGCGTGTACGGCACGGGCGGAGGCGGAGACCCATACATCGGCAAGCTGATCGCGATGAACATGATGCGGCGGCACGGGCCAGTGCAGCTGATCGATGTCGACACGCTCGCCGACGATGCGTTCGTGGTGCCGGTCGCACTGGTCGGAGCACCCACGGTGGCGATCGAGAAGTTCCCGAGCACGGACCAACTCCTCGGTGCGTTGAGGTCGATCGAGAAGTACCTCGGCAAGCGCGCGACCGCGGTGATGTGTGCGGAAGCGGGCGGCTTGAACTCGACGATTCCGTTCGCGGTGGCGAGCCAGACCGGCCTGCCCCTGCTCGACGGCGACCTGATGGGCCGCGCCTTCCCCGAGATCCAGATGACGTTGGCGACGCTGCACGGCACCAAGGCGACCCCGATGGCGCTGTGCGACGACAAGGGCAACTCGGTGGTGATGGACACCGTGACCAACCAGTACACCGAGCGCTTCGTCAGATCGCTCGCGACCGACATGGGCGGCTCCGCCTGTACGGTGCTCTACCCGATGACCGGGGCGCAAGCCAAGCGCACGACCGTCCACGGCTCGCTCTCGATGTTGCAGCGCGCCGGTGAGACCCTGATCGCGGCCCGCAAGAACAAGCTCGACCCCGTCGCGAGCCTGATCGAACTGCTCGGTGCACGGCGCCTGTTCGACGGCAAGGTCATCGATGTGGAACGCGTGACCGCGGGCGGCTGGAATCGCGGCACGGCGACGCTCGCGGGTTTTCACGGCGCAGGCGATAGCCGGTGCCAGGTGCGGTTCCAGAACGAGTTCCTGATGGCCGAGGTGAACGGGGCGCCGGTCGCGACCACCCCTGACCTGATCGCGATGCTGGACGTCGAGACCGGCGAGCCGGTCACCGCCGAGTTGCTGCGCTACGGCCTGCGCGTCACGCTCATCGGCTTTCCATGCGACCCGCAATGGCGCACGCCCGCCGGCATCGCACTCGCCGGGCCGCGCTACTTCGGCTATGACATCGAATACTCGCCGATCGAAGCCTGATGAGCGCGCACCTAGAACCGCCGCGTGACGATCACGCGACCCGCCCGGTCCCTGCGGAGGCGCGGCGCCCGATGTTCGAAGTGCTCGTGATCCGCCTCGGCGCGTTCGCGTGCGTACCGCAACTGCTGCTCGGCGCCTCGCTGGGCTTCGGCCTCACGTTCCAGGAGGCCGTGTGGGCGACGATCCTCGGCTCGGTGATCCTGCAGGTGTTGAGTTGGGCGCTCGGCGCCGCGGCTTGCGCCGAAGGTCTGTCGACGACCTTGCTGGCCTGCTGGGCCGGCTTCGGGCGGCTCGGCTCCGCACTCGTCGGGGCGGTGATCGCGATCGCGCTGATGGGCTGGTTCGGGGTTCAGAACGGCGTGTTCGCCAACGGCCTCTTCCACGCGACCGGCCTGATGAACGTGACGCTGTGGTCGGTGCTCACGGGGCTCGCCGTCACCTGGATCACCGTCAAGGGCTATCGGCTGATGTCGCTGATTGCGAAGATCGCGCTGCCGCTCTTCCTGATGGCCGTGTTCTGGGCCGCGTTCCAACTGCTGAGCGGCCACAGCTTCGCCGAACTGCTTGCTACGGCGCCCGCCGGCCGGCGCCTGGGCATGGCCGAGGCCATCACCGCAGTGACCGGGAGTTTCATCATCGGCGCCATCGTCACGCCCGATGTCAGCCGCTTCATGCGCGGCGGCAAAGACGTGTTCTGGATGACATTGATCGCCACCTTCGTGGGCGAACTCAGCATCAACCTGCTGGCGGTGGCCATGGCGCTGCTGCTGCGCAGCGCCGACATCGTCACGCTGATGTCCGCACTCACCGGGTGGCTGGGCGCGACGATCGCGGTGGTGTCGACGGTCAAGCTCAACAACCTGAACCTCTATTCGTCGTCGCTGGGCTTCAGCACGCTGGTGCATGCCCTGCGCCTGAAGCGCGACGGATCGATCGATCGCGGCCGCGTGACCTGGTGGGTCGGCATCACGAGCACGGTGCTCTCGATGCTCGGCATCCTCGATCACTTCATCGGCTTTCTGGTGCTGCTCGGCGTCGCGATCCCGCCCGTCGCCGGCATCATGATCGTCGACTACTACCTGCTGCGCCGCGACCGCGCCGAGTTGCTGCGGGCACGCGCGACGGGGCAGCTTCCCACCGAATCCGAGCGCTTCAACCCGGTGGCCTTGGCAGCCTGGCTCCTGGCCTGCGCGAGTGCGCTGCTGCTGCCGAACATCGGCATCCCGGCCCTCAACTCGCTGGTGATCGGAAGCCTGGCGTACTGGGCCGGCATGCGGCTCGTCGCGTGGCGCCGCGGTGGCTCGGTCGCGCGCTTCGGGTAAAGCCCCGACCGAGCGTCAGACAAGCGCGCGCCGCCGGACCTCGGCCACCACATCGTCGCGCGAGCGAACGCCGAGCTTCGAGAAGATCGCCTTCAGGTGGTGCTTGATCGTCTCGGGAGAGAGCACAAGTTCGCGCGCGATGAGCTTGGTCGACTGGCCCTTCACCAGGCCGCGCAGCACGTCGCGTTCGCGGGGCGTGAACAGCATGTCGGCGGCGCTGCGCCGCTGCACGCTTTCGTCCGACACCGAGACGATGCGGCTCGCCCACGCGGCCGCGTCGTGCCGCGGCAATGCCGCGACAGCGCGCACGATGCCCAGCACCTCGGCGCCAGCCCAGATGAACGCCTGCACCGCACCGCACGCGGCAGCGATGCGCAGCGCCTGCTCCACAGCGAGCCGGCCTGCAGGCTGATCGAGCTTGGCGATGTACGAACGCGCGAGCATGAGCCGCGCGTCGATCTCGGCCAGGCGCCGGCCGGATCGAAGGGCTGAGGCGAGTGCGTCGTCTGCTATCCGCGCGGCGGCATCGACCTTCCCGTTCGCGAGCGCGAGGCTGAAGCAGGCTGCGATCACGGCCTCGGTTTCGGCCACGGGCAGCGAACCGGCCTCGCGGCCGATGCCGAGCACGTGCTCGATGCTGGTGTCTTGCGCGAGTTCGTTGGCCTCCACCAGACGCTGGGTCGCGACGAGGATCTGGATCTCGTGCGCCGCGGCCAGGATGTCGAGGTGCGGCAGGCCGTCGTCGAACGCGATCTGGCGCGCGCTCGCGAGCATGTCGAGCGCGCGTGAGACGTTGCCACGCGCGAACTCGCACAAGGGGTAGTAGACGTAAACGCCGGCGTGGATCTCGAAGAGCGTCATCAGCTTGACCGGCGCGATGGCCTCGAAGTGCTTGAACGCCTCGTCGATCGCGCCCTGGTCGAAGCACAGCTTGCCGAGCAGCGCGTGCACCACCTGCCCGAACGAGCCGTGCGTGAAGGTGAAGATGTCGAGTTCCTTGCCGGAGGCCTTCAGCAGCTCCTGCTGCGCCACCGCCAGATCACCGCGCGCATAGGCGTTGCGGGCCTTGTAGACCCAGGTCCAGGGAATGTTGTACGAAAAGTGGCCGTCCTGGTGCAGCTTCTCGGCCTCGACCGTGCGGCGCTCCGCGCGTTCGAGCGGCCCATAGCGTTGCAGCATCAGGATCTCGACCGCGAGCACGAGCACGAGGTAGCGCGAGTCTTCACAGTAGCGCTCGCGCGCCTGGGCCAGCGCTTGCTCGAGCTCGGCCATCGGCCTGAAGCGGAACACATGCTCGGCTTCGTTGACCGACATCAGCACGCGGGTGATCGAGAGGTCGAACCAAGTCGCCTCGTCAACTTCGCCAAGCGCGCGCCGCGCGTCCATGCCGGCGGTCATGCGCGCCAGGTCGAGCCGCGCCTCGACGCCGTTCTCCTCGACCAGCAGCTGCGCGATACGCAGCAAGCGCAGCCGCGGATGCTTCTGCACCGTGCTTGGCGGCAGCAGCTGGAGCAAGGTCTTGACCCGGCCCACGCCCTGGTCGATCAGCAGGCAGATGCCACCGGCGTCGGCGAGCATGCCCGCCGCGAGCTGGAGACGCCCCCCGAGCACGGCGTGCGAGACCGCCTCGTGCAGTGCACCGCGTGCCGCGAAATACTGCGCCGCACGCGTGTGCAAGGTGGCCGCGCGCCCACCCTCGTCGTCGCGCTCAAGCATGCTGCGCAGCAGGTCGCGCAGCAGCGGGTGCAGGCTCGCGGTCAGCGGCTGGGTGTTGACGACGACGATCGGCTTCATCAGCTTCAGCCGCTCGATGTGGCTCGCGCTGTCGCTGCGGTCGCGCACGGCGTTGGCTGACGCGATGTCGATGCTTTCGAGTATGGCCACGTCGACGAGGAATTGCACGTCGTCGTCACGCAAGGACGAGAACACCTGCGTGGCCAGGTACTCGAACACCTCGTGAATCGGCAAGCCCGCCCGGCCGGCATCGAGGACCGGATGCGCACCGCCGGTCGTCATCCGCAGGCGGGCGAGTTGCAGCACGAAGGGCCAGCCCGCGGCGCGGTCGATCACGAGACGCATCGACACGTCGGGCAGCGCTGCACTCAAGAGGTCGCGCGCCTCGTCATCGGTGAAGCGCAGACGGTCGACATCGATGACGCGCAAGTGCCCTTCAACCTGCAGTGCAGTCAGTGGCAGGCCGGGTGGAACACGGCTCCCGACGATGCAGCGCACGTTCTGCGGCAGCAAGACCGCGAGTGTCGAGAGCAGTGAATCGACCTGCGTGCTGGATGCAAGCTCGAAGCGATCGACGAAGAGCGCGATGCCTTCCGCCGAGCCGGCCAGCGCATGCGCCATCTCCGAGATGCCCATGCTCGCGGTGATGCCCGAGACACCGGCCGCTAGCAAGGCCTGACCGAGGTCTTCGACGAACACATCCGGTTCGCGGTCTTGCTGGCTGCAGTTGAGCCAAGCGACACGCTCGCCGTCTTCTGCGAGCTGCGCGGCGATCTGCGCCATCACGGTCGTCTTGCCGAAACCCGCCGGCGCGAGCAGCAGCGTCAGCCGTGCAGAACTCGGCAATGCACTGAGGATTCGCCTCGTCAGGCGATCACGCGGGATCGCCTCTTCCAGATGGACGATGGGTCGGAACTTCAGCTTTTCCGATGGCGATGGCATGTCGGCTGGTGCGTGCAAATCGCGTGCCGCTCGGCACGCACATGCATTCTCGCGCCTGGCCACCCAGCGTGCTGGGGCTTCGATACTCGGGCAAGCCCTCAGTCGCGCGATGCGGCGCCGAGGGCGAGGGACTTAGGCTCGCAGGCGGGCTTCGCGGCCCGCGTCGTCGGACCAGTTGGCCCTCATCATGTTGGTGTTGGCGGCCAGTTGGTCGCGCACGCGCACGATGCTTTGCGGCTCGCTGAGCAGGCGCATGCGGTCGGACGCGCTCAGGCGCTCGGTGTCCTGGTCGACGAGCAGGCCGCGCACGAGCAGGCGGCGCGCCTTGCCGCGGCTGCCCCAGCTCGTGTTGCGCGGGCCCATGGCCGAGCGAACGACGTCGAACAGCCACGGGTCGGTGAAGGTATCGCGCCACTGCAGGGCCGGTGCAGCGCGGCGCGCGTGCGCCCAGGCGCGGCGCAGCACGTGCGGGGCGGTGTGCTCTTCAGGCGTCATCAGCAGGCGGCCGGCCAGCAGGCGTTGGCCGAGGTTGGAGCGGCTGGTCAGCACCGTGAGCGGCACGGCGAGCAGCAGCGGCAGGCCCATCGGCATCAGCCACAGCGTGGCCTGCGGTTGCAGCCACAGCACCAGCCCCACGATGGCAGCGACGACGGCACTGACGGAACCGAAGCGGCGCAGCGCATCGGCCCAGCCGATGTCGTTGGCTTCGCGCGGAGGCGACTTCCAGTCGAGCTTGAGGCCGGTGAGCGCCACCACGACGAAGAGCGTGTGCGCCATCATGCGCACCGGTGCCTGCAGCACCGACAGGCCGCCTTCGAGCAAGGCGCCTTTGACCAGCGCACTCGTGCCGCCATAGCGGCGTTGCTGGCCTGCCATCACGATGGCGGCCACGCCCATCACGCGAGGCAGCGCGAGCATCAGCGCGGTGGCGAGCCACAGGCCGGCGACTTCGATCGGCACCGCCTCATGCGTATCGAACAAGGTGCGGTCGCCGAACATCCACATGCCCGCGCCGAGCAGCACGAAGGCCAGCCACAGCGGTGCCGACAGGTAGGCCAGCGCGCCGGTCAACAGCATCGCGCGGTGCACGCCATGCAGGCCAGGTTCAGCGATCAGGCGGGCGTTCTGCAGGTTGCCCTGGCACCAGCGGCGGTCGCGTTGCAACTCTTCGAGCAGGTTGGGCGGCTGCTGTTCGTAGCTGCCATGCAGGTCGTGCACCAGCCACACGTGGTAGCCGGCGCGGCGCATCAGCGCGGCTTCGACGAAGTCGTGCGACAGGATCTCGCCGGCAAGGCCGCCATGGCCGGGCAGCGGCGCGAGCGCGCAGTGCTTCATGAAGGGCTCGACGCGGATGATCGCGTTGTGGCCCCAGTAGTGCGACTCGCCGAGCTGCCAGTACTGCATGCCGGCGGTGAACAGGCGGCCATGCACGCGGCCGGCGAATTGCTGCGAACGCGCATGCACGGTGTCGAGGCCGCAGGCCTGCGGCGCGGTCTGCATGATGCCGGCGTTGGGGTTGGCTTCCATCAGGCGCACCAGCTTCACCAGTGCGTCGCCGCTCATCACGCTGTCGGCGTCGAGCACCACCATGTAGCGGTAGTTGCGGCCGAAGCGGCGGCAGAAGTCGGCCACGTTGCCGGCCTTGCGCTTGGTGCGGATCTGGCGCCAGCGGTAATAGATGCGGCCGCCCGTGCCGCACTCTTCGCGCAGCTTGGCCCATGCAGCCAGCTCGGCGGCGCGGATCTCGGGGTTGCTGGTGTCCGACAGCACGTAGACGTCGAACAGGCTCGACGCGCCCGTGGCGGCCAGCGACTCACAGGTCGCGCGCAAGCCGGCGAACACGGTCGACACCTGCTCGTTGCAGATCGGCATGATGATCGCGGTGCGTGCGCCGCGGTGAATGGGCTCGTTGCCCACCGAGTGGGCCGACATCGCGTGCTTGTCGCCGCGCCACAGCACCCAGAAGCCCATCATCGCGGTGAAGAAGCCCGCCGACACCCAGGCGAAGAGCAGACCGTACAGGCCGATCTGCAGCGTGCGCAGCCAGGCGTTCTGCTGCATCGGCAGCATGTTGGCCAGCAGCGTGGTGGCACCCGCGGCCGACAGCATCACCAGCGCCAGCAGCACGCGGCGGCGGTTCGTCGCGGCGCGCTCCCAGGGCAGCATCTCGCCGGAAGCTTCGGTCGACTTTCGGCGCCCCGACACAAGGTCAACCAGGCTGCGGGTGAAGCCGCGCCAAGGCTGCGCAACCATCGAGCCGCGGTTGATCGGCGGTGTGCTGGCCCCCGGCATGGCCTGCGTGGCAGACGACATGGTGGTCGCCCCTTGCGTTGTCACTCGGGTTGAATGATGTTGGTCCATGTTTCGGTCAGGGCGTTTGCGCCGTTTTGAAGAAAGGCTCGCAGCTCGGCGGGTTGGCCAGGCTGGAGGCGGGTGACGCGCACGGTCATGCGCCAGTTGCCGGTTGCGGCATTGAGATAAGCGTTGCTCTCGACGATGCGGGCGTTGCTGCCCGCCGTGACGACGGCCTTCACCGGCGCATCGGCCGGCAGTGCACGCAAAGCCGGGCCGTCGAAGTCGACGACGTACTGCACTTCGTTCGGGTCGCGCTTGGCCTTGGAGTCGATGAAGCCACTGCCGCGCCGCGTTTGCACCGTCCAGCCCGAGGGCGGGCGCTGCTGGCGTTCGCCCTGCATGCGCAGCTGGTAGGCGAAGTCCAGGGGCTGGCCGACGGCGGGCGCGCGCTCGGGCACCCAGTAGGCGACGACGTTGTCGTTGGTCTCGTCGGGCGTGTGCAGCTGCATCAGCTCGACGCGGCCCGGCCCCCAGTTGCCCTGCGGCGTGATCCAGGCGCTCGGGCGGTTCTGGTACTGCGCCTCGGTGTCTTCGTAGCTGTAGTACGAGCGGTCGCGCTGCATCAGGCCGAAGCCCTTGAGCTCGCGCACGGCAAACGAGGTCACCAGCGTCTGCTTGGGGTTGACCAGCGGGCGCCACAGCCACTCGCCGTCACCGGTATTGACCATCAGGCCATCGGAGTCGTGCACCTCGGGGCGGAAGTCGTCGGAGCGAGGCTGGTTCTCGCCGTGCTGGAACATGCTGGTCAGCGGCGCGATGCCCAGCGTGGCCACGCCAGCACGCAGGAACAGGCGGGCCTGCACATCGACCACCGTCTCGTCGCCGGGACGCAGCGTGAAGCGGTAGGCGCCGGTGGCACGCGGCGAATCGAGCAGCGCATGGACCACGAGCGAAGTGGCGTTCGCCGCCGGGCGCTCGATCCAGAACTCGGTGAAGCGCGGAAACTCTTCGCCCGAGCCGCCTACGGTGTCGATGCCCAGGCCCCGGGCCGACAGGCCGTAGTGCTGGCCCTTGCCCAGCGCACGCAGGTAGCTCGCGCCGAGGAACACGACCAGCTCGTCCTTGTAAGCCGGGTTGTTCAGCGCGTAGTGAACGCGAAAGCCGGCGAAGCCCAGGTCGCCCCAGCCCTTTTGCGACAGCTTGTTCTTGCCGTAGTTGAAGTCCTGGCGGTCGAAGGGAACGTGGCGCGCCACGCCGTTGTCGATCTCGTTGATGGAGACCGACTGCGTCTGGAACTTGCCCAGGTGGAAGAACATCACCTCGAAGGGCAGCGCTTCCTTGCGCCACAGCGCCTTCTGCGGGTTGAAGCGGATGTCGCGGTACTGGTCGTAGTTCAGGTCCTTCAGCTCGCCCGGCAGCACCACGGTGCTGGCCACGTACGGCTTGGCCGACAGCTTGCGAGCCTGCTCGGCAACGTCATCGAAACCGAAGGCTGCTGCAAAGCCAGCGTGGCACGACAGCAGCGCGGTCAGGGCGAACACGACCCGTGTCGCGGTTCGGCGAACGGGCGAAGAGAACGGGGATGGAAAGGTCAAGGCAAACGGCAAAACGTGAAGCTTTCAGGGAGGTGAGGTGGCTGGAATGCGCCGCGACGTCTCCTATGGGCAACGGCCGTGCCACTGCCGAAAAAGCGCCTCCAATCAAGGGGTTGCGAGAGGGCCTCGGGGGCGATATCCCAATGGGCCGCCCAACCCGCCGAAAAACCGCCGTTTTTGTCGCCGGACAGCGACAGGGCGAGGGCTGGATCTGGCTAAGTCGTTGCCGGCAAACGAGTTTTTCGATGTCACCCTCTGGCGACAGCTGCATTGACCGCGGCGACACTGAGGCGGCCGGGCTCAACCCGCGCAGACACGCCAAGATGACAAATCTGTCATCTCCCGGTCAGCCCGCCGCAGGGCCGCGCTCACTAAACTCGAACAACTTTTGCCCAACGCTCTCTCTGCCATGCGCGTGCTGATCATCGAAGACGAGCCCAAGACGGCCGAGTACCTGCGGCGCGGCCTCACCGAGCAGGGCCATGTGGTGGACGTCGAGCACGACGGCATCGACGGCCGCCACGCCGCGCTGGAAGGCCGCCACGACGTGATCGTGCTCGACGCCATGCTGCCGGGCATCGACGGCTTCGAGATCCTGCGCGACGTGCGCCGCGCGAAGCAGGTGGCGATCATCATGCTGACTGCACGCGACGGCATCGAAGACCGCGTGCGCGGCCTGCAGGAAGGGGCCGACGATTACCTCGTCAAGCCCTTCTCGTTTCTCGAACTGAGCGCGCGGCTGCATGCGCTCTCGCGCCGCAGCCGCCAGCAGGAGCCGACCTCCATCACCATCGGCGACATGGTGCTCGACCTGCTCGGCCGCAAGGTGCAGCGCGGCGGCGACCGCATCGACCTCACCGCCAAGGAGTTCACGCTGCTGACCACGCTCGCGCGCCGGCCGGGCCAGGTGCTGTCGCGCACCGAGATCGCCGAGCTGGTGTGGGACATCCATTTCGACAGCGGCACCAACGTCGTCGAGGTGGCCATCAAACGGCTGCGCGCCAAGCTCGACGGACCCTACCCGCGCAAGCTGCTGCACACGATGCGCGGCATGGGCTACGTGCTGGAAGAGCGCGAAGCCGAGGCCGGCTGACGAGGCCACC
>Ga0307514_10003833_pt1 | contig 14151 bp, 12 predicted proteins | sample 16_EM_MG_FD_203088 | JGI IMG/M metagenome (GOLD analysis project Ga0307514, IMG submission 203088) | Populus trichocarpa ectomycorrhiza microbial communities from riparian zone in the Pacific Northwest, United States - 16_EM | ecosystem: Host-associated > Plants > Roots > Unclassified | place... | reverse complement strand
GACGTTTCGAACACTTGGTCACTGATAGTATAGCCACATGGCAGTACATACTATATAAAAATAAGGAGTTTTCAGTTGGTTTTCAGATTCTCCAATCTGAGCCGGTCTCTTCTACCCTGGTGGTAACCTATACAACCTTATATTTTGCCCCATGAAAAGCATAATACTTTTTGTTTTTGGACTTGTCCTGATCAGCAATGTTCGTGCTGGCCCCCTAGGTCATTAACCCTCTGTTATGTTGAAGCCGGGCACTGGTGCTGATAGTGGGTTTCCTTACAGATATGCAGCTATGCCCAAATTGTCCGCAATTGCATCTCCAAGATCAATGCATGTTTCCAAATCCAGCTGTTAATAGCCGAACTAAGCAGAATTGTCCCTCTTCTCGTAAGGTATGCCTTCGATTCTGTCATCATCAATATTCATTATAATCCTTTTGGTAGAACAATGAACCACGTGCTGACGGTCCCCCAGCCCAACGAGGCTCTGCGACCGGTGGTCAAACTAGTTCTGATCGTAGTCGGACTTCTCTTGAGGTATGTGTTCGATTCTGTCGTCGTTGGTTGTGCTTACATATGCAGTATATAAAAAACAGACAGCGTGTTGACCGTAGAAGGACTCTTGCTCGTAAGGTATTGTTTCGGTTTCGTCATCTTTTACCATTCGATGACCACCTTTCATTTAGTACATCTAATCAACAATAAGAGCATGCTAACGTTTTGATGCAGCGGGTTATTCATGTCATTCCTGCTCTAAGAGGTTTTCACGTTCAGACAATCGGAAGAGGCACGAGAACAACTGTCGCAAACCATATGGTGAGTCCATACTTCTCCTCGTTTGCTGTCGCCAAACTTGGTCGCAGATCCCAGAAAGGATGATAAGACGTGTCTTCTTTGTGGAGGTGAATTCAAGTCCCCAAAAATTCGTCGGCAGCACGAAAAAAAAGGGGTAAACGTTGCCTGGTAAAGACTACCTCTTATGGAATGGTACAGGAGTGACAGGAATAAAAAATGGGACTGCGCAGTGGAAGAAGTTGGGACGTACATAGCGCAGCTGCGACTGCGTGGTGTGCAGCGCATCGCATTCTGTTTATTCATAAGACTTGCACCAAGTATGCCCATGGCATTCAACTGCTGTTCTTTTGCAACGTCAATGTTCATCAAGTTCGCAGCATGATCGACCCCGATGACTGCGGGACTTGATCTTATTCCGTTCGTTCTTTGAATCCAATTCCAAGAGACCATGTCCGACAGTATCGACAGGTAGGGAAGAATGCCCAGGAGCTGGTGCATGTGACATCGTTTGGCAAAGCGAGCGTTGAAGAACGAAATTGGCCAAGACTGAAGTTGGCGAATGTAACTCGAAATTAATCAAACCAGTTTCTGATGGATCCAACGGCCGTTTCAAGAGCTTAACTCTACCAAATGGAAATTAAGACTTCGGCATCCCGCCGCGCTGATTCGGAATGTCAATGTTGTCTCCTTGAAAAAAAAAAAACAGTACCAACAACAGCAATGAACAAATTAACATTACCCAGACCGCGAGGACAAAACGAATGTCAACAGAAATTCATAAAAAAGCGAATTGGAGCCCCTACCGTGGTAAGTAGCATGCGACCACTTCTGGAGTACCAATGGCCGTCATTTACAGAATTGCTGTCTGTTTTCGGAGGCCAGCAGCACCCATGTTCCTGTCTGTCTAGTTCGCATTTACGAGTGCAACCGAGACAGGTGTCTTTGGTGCTCGCCATTCACGTGTGAGCTTCTTTTCCGAGTATAGTGTCGTCGCTCATGTTAATGGGCGTATGAACATGTATAAAATGGACATGCAGACTTACATATTTGAGACCGCGCAAAGGAGGAACACGATATAGTACCTTGTGTAACCTTTCATCCAGGTGTCCGTTGTTCGCGGGGCTGGAGGCCCGTAAAGTTCTCTGAACGATGGTTAATTCCTTTTCCGGGAGGCGCGCCAGATCAGGCGCACGGATCGCAAACTGTACCCAGAAAGGCAAGGTCATTGCCCAAAAAGGATCCATCATCACCCACAACGACTGTAAACCTTTCTCCGTATTATCCTCAACACACTCTGAGCTCGTCGACAAACTCAGCCTACTGGACAAATCTTCCTCTGTGTCACAGCATCACGGACCTGCGACATTTCTGCCAGGGATTCATCCCGACGACTCTTCTAGGATTCAATGAACGCGGTACTGTTGTAGGTACCCGCCATGCGATTCCCTTGACGTGTGCCTCATGAGGGTGACAAAAGAAGAAATGCTTAGTAATAGTAATAATTTAGATTGCACGTGTTCGGTTACCATACCAGCGCCGAGGATCTAGGACTCCGTCGCTGAGAAGATTTTACGCAACAGCTTTGACATCGAGCCTTAATTCAAGGTACACCTTGGTTGGCAAGCTGGGATGGGGTGTGTTTGACTCGCGCGAGATGCTAGGAGTGAGCGCATATCATATCGAGATGCCTGTTCCACTTCCTCATTTTTGTCTTCTGGAACAAGCAGACAACGTCGTGTCTTGGGGTGAATAACAAACTGTGGATATGTGTACACCATCCTGGTTTCCATCATCAATAACTCACACGGTCCATTACTGGAGGGCTCTCCTTTCAGGACTCAACATTTACTTACAGTCGACGGACAGGAGAGTGGGTGGGGTGGTGAAACACTGATGCCCGCAATGGTAAAACACCCGCTCCGTGATGGTCGCTCCATGGCAGTCTATATAAAAATAAGGAGTCTTCAGATTCTCCAATCTGAGCCGGTCTCTTTTACAGTCTTTTACCCTGGTGGTAACTTATCTTTTTCCCCATGAAAAGCATAATACTTTTTGTTTTTGGACTTGTCCTCATCAGCCTCAATGTTCGTGCTGCCCCATCGGGAGGTCATTTAACCCTCTGTTATGTTGAAGTCGGGCACTGGTGCTGATTTCCTTACAGATATGCAGTGCCTAATTTGTCCGCCCTCACTGGGTCACTGCATGTTTGACAATGACAGTGGTGAGTTATGCATTTGTGCTGTACCGCGCCTGACTCACAGGAGGAACTTTTCGATGGCGTTTTTCGATGGCGGTTTAAGCTAGTAACAGTGCTGCGTCCCCGGCAGGTGATTGCGGGTTTTTCTTACAGATATGCAGCTATGCCTAATTTGTCACCGCCCACAGGTTACGACAGTGACAGTGGTGAGTTATGCATTTGTGCTGTACCGCGCCTGACTCACAGGAGGAACTTTTCGATGGCGTTTCAAGCTAGTAGCAGTGCCGCGTCCCCGGCAGGTGATAGCGGGTTTTCCTTACAGAGATGCAGCTATGCCTGACTTGTCCGCAATTACATCTCACAGGTCACTTCATGTGTGACAATGACAATGGTGAGTTTATGCGTTTGTGCTGTACCGGCGCCTGACTCACAGGAGGAATTCGATGTGGCGTTTCAGCTAGTAAGGTACGTCTTCAAATTTTATCATCATCCACTGTTGGTTGCTGATGGCCCTTGAAATTCCAGTATATACACACACACCGTTTACCCATGCTGACGTGAGTCCAAGCTCCAGCTGTTGATAGCCAAACTAAGCAGGACAATTCAAATCATCCCTCTTCTCGTAAGGTATGTCTTCGATCCTGTCATCAATATCCACCGTTGAGTTATGCTCCTTTTCGTAGTATATACACTGAATAAACAATGATTCACATGCTGACAGGCCCCAGCTGCACATGGCAAGAGTCCGCCAGCCCGGCAAAACCCACAGCCGTCTGTCATTAGCCCCCGACAAGGCTCTACGGCCGGTGGTCAAACTAGTGCGTCATCTTTTACCATTGATGACCACCTTATTTAGTACACAATAAGAGCATGCTAACGGGTTACATCAGGCGGTAACAGAGTTGCAGGGCGTTATCCATGTGAATTCTGCCCAAGGACGTTTACACGTTCAGACAATCGGAATAAGCACCAGAAAAAGAATATTAATGGCGCCTGCCAAACATATGGTGAGTTCATACTTCTCCTCGTTTTCTGTCACCAACTTGGTCGCAGTTCCCAGAACGGTCAAGCCTGATATACAAGAAGGGAAAGGGCCACACAAGGATAAGAAGAAGTGTCGTCATTGTTTAAATGATTACCACAGTGTAAGCAGTCGTCGGAACCACGAACAAAGAAAAATCCGAGGTCAAGATTGCAACACTAAAGACTTCCTCTTTTTAAAAAATAGAAAGGTATGGGAGTGATAGGAATAAAAAAATGGGACTTACCACACTGTACGCAGAAACGACGAAAACAAAAAAAATGATTGCAACACTAGGACTTCCTCTACAAATAAAAATAAAAATAGAATGGTACGGGAGTGATAGGAATAAAAAATGGAACTGCGCAGTGGAAGAAATAGGGACGTACATAATGCAGCTGCGACCGGATGCTCTCGCGTGATGTGCAGCGAATCGCATTCTGTTTATTCATAAGACTTGCACCAAGTATGCCCATGGCATTCAACTGCTGTTCTTTTGCAACGTCAATGTTCATCAAGTTCGCAGCATGATCGACCCCGATGACTGCGGGACTTGATCTTATTCCGTTCGTTCTTTGAATCCAATTCCAAGAGACCATGTCCGACATTGGTCCCCGTATTAACAGAATGCCCAGGAGGGGCTGGTGCATGTGACGTCGAGCGTTGAAGAACAAAATTGGCCACGGGAAGACTGAATGTAGCTCGAAATAAATGTTGTCTTCTTGAAAAAAAGAAAAACAGTATTAACAAGTTACAAGAGAATATGAAGAGCCAAAGTTACTGTACCCAGAAAGGCAAGATTGCCCAAAAAGGCCCACCCGTCAACAAACAAAATGTCACAGCATCACAGACCTGCGACTTCTCCGCCAGCCCGACCTGGATCTTCTAGGATTCACTGAATGAGCGCGGTACTGTTTTAGCCACCCGCTATGCGATTTCAGAAACATCATTAGTAACACGGCACTCGGTTACCATACCATGAATGAAAACTCTCAGCCGCGCGCTTCAATCCCTTCGTAGATCGCCCAAGGCAATATTAAAATTCCCCGAGGAACCTCTTGGACTCTCCGTCGGTCGCTGAGAAGGGCGGGTTTTACGCAGCAGCTTTGACATCGAGTCTTAATTCAAGACAAGATACACCTTGGTTGGCAAGCTGGGATGGGGGATCCATTCCAGTGTTTGGCTCGCGCGAGATACTAGGAGGTGAGCATATCATATCAAGATGCCCGTTCCACTTCCTCATTTTGTTTTTTGGAACATGTAGACAACGTCATGCTGACCCATGCTATGTCGCTGTCAAAATACTGTCTACTCATGCGACAGAGGTCCAAGGCAGACTAGCGAATGAGCTCGATATTCTCCAGCGCATCAACATCCACGTAAAAGCCTATCCTGTTCGCAAACATATCGCCACTTTGCTAGACAATTTTACGATCACGGATCGTCATGGACCCCGTCTTTGCCTCGTCTTCAAGGCTTTGGGGGCTTTCAATGGTTCTGTCTATCATCCTGGTCAAAATCTGCCTGATCTCTTTGTTAAAGATATCGCTAGGCAACTATTAGTCGCTTTGGACTTTCTTCATCGTGAATGCCAGATAGTCCATACAGGTAAGGTTGTTGCTCGTACCCCAACTCTTGATGTTCCAAAAGATTTCAAACCAACCAATATTCTTATCACGCTTCCGAATGCGGAAGAAACGCTTCAACGGTACATCTGAATCGGAGGCATTAACATGCCTGAATCTTCCCCACCTGTTGTATTATCCCGTCCGATCACACCGTTGAGTCTTGGTGCATGATGACTCACAGAATGCAAATCACATACGATCCAATTATAAGATCCAGTTGACAGATTTCGGGACTGGTGAGCAATGACTGTCAGACACTTCTCTCACACGTAGATCTCACCTCGATTGGTTATTTAGCAGCGATGGTGGACGGCCCTCATTCAGCCCTATGCATTGCGCGCCCCAGAAGTTATCCTGGGTAATGGTTGGCTTAACAATCCAACGTTGTGTTACAGTACGACTGACGATGACAATCTTTTAGTTATTTGAATTTCTCACCGGCAAATGGCTCTTTACCCCACGGAGCGGGCCCACATGGAGCACTGAAAGCTATCACCTTGCTCATATGCCGGGGAAAAACTCGATCTTACATATATCCGAAGCACTTTGAAAAATATTTCACGCCCGAAGGTTTGCTATTTCGTCGATGATGATGACAAAGGAGACATATTGATAGAAGATGGATTTTATCTAAGGTCATCTGTCCATCCAGGTTCAGAACATTCGGAATCTGGAGCAGGCTCTGGACACCTATCGCGTTTTGGACAATGTTGACAAGCCGCTTTAGTATTAATTTTTTGCGGTTGATGTTGCGGTTGAAGCCGTCAGACCGAGCTAGTGCTGCTGAATTGCTCGAACATGAATTTTGATTCGCTGATTCTGTTTTGTAGTGTAAATATGTCGTAAACTTTTGTCAACATTCATATTCTTCAAAAATAACTTATTACGTCTTTGGTACTTGTTTTACATTTGTTTCCTCGTGGGTGATTTTTGCAGAATGCATATACCATTGCAAATTTGTGTTGGCCACTTGTTTTTGATCGCCTCGGAGTCCTTTGAATTCGATCTGTACGACCGGGTGGTGAAGAGGATCATAGAGCTCCTTCGTACACGAAACTTTCGATACCTTCCCCCTTCGAGTTCACTAAATTGATAGACGCCACCATCCTATTCCGCTGAGTTTTTGCAAATCGGCTTTTACCTCGAGTTAGTTATACTCGGATCGAACGCCGGTCGATTTAGAAAATCATGTATAACAAGCGTTGCATTGTTCCGACAACACCTTTCGCACTGAAGGGTAGATGTTCTGGTTGTGCGTTTGATCTTCCCGTGTCTTGGGGTGAATAACAAACTGTGCATATGTGTACACCATCCTGGTTCAATAACTCACACGGTCCATTACTGGAGGGCTCTCCTTTCAGGACCTCAACATTTACTTACAGTCGACGCACGGGAGGAGGGGATGTGAGTGGGTGGGGTGGTGAAACACTGATACCCGCAATGGTAAAACACCCGCTCCGTGATGGTCGCTCCATGGCAGTCTATAAAAATAAGGAGTTTTCAGATTCTCCAATCTGAGCCGGTCTCTTCTACCCTGGTGGTAACCTACACAACCTTATCTTTGCCCATGAAAAGCATAATACTTTTTGTTTTTGGACTTGTCTTGATCAGCAATGTTCGTGCTGGCCCCCTAGGTCATTAACCCTCTGTTATGTTGAAGTCGGGCACTGGTGCTGATAGTGGGTTTCCTTACAGATATGCAGCTATGCCCAGATTGTCCGCAATTACATCCCCAAGGTCAATGCGTATTTCCACCAGCTGTTAGTAGCCAAACTAAGCAGAATTGTCCCTCGATTCTGTCATCATCAATATTCATTATAATCCTTTTCGTAGAACAATGAACCAAGTGCTGACGGTCCCCCAGCCCAACGAGGCTCTACTGCCGGTGGTCAAACTAGTGCTGACCGTAGTCGGACTTCTCATGAGGTATGATTTCGATTCTGTCGTCAGGCGTCGTTGATTGTGCTTACATACGCGGTATATAAAAAAAACAAACAGCGTGTTGACCGTCCTCAGGCTCGTAAGGTATTGTTTCGGTTTCGTCATCTTTTACCATTTGATGACCACCTTTCATTTAGTACATCTAATCAACAACAAGAGCATGCTAACGGGTTAACATCAGGTCCGAGGCGTCGACGTCCCTCTTCCCATCCCTCTTCTCAGCAAACGCTTGCCAATTCTCGACTCCCCTCTTCTAGCCAACAACATCCTCCTCCTGCCCAACAAGCTGTTCAACACGACCTCATTGCTCCTGGCGGCAAAATTTGTCCTTACTGTGAAGGCTATCATCCTACTAAGATGGCCTCACACGTGTTGTACCGACATGTGAGTTTCGGCACTTTGTGTTTTTCGTCGCCTCGATATTTATTCTTGTGATCAGCCGGCAGAAGCGAAGGGATATTTTTCGCAAATTCCGGGCAAGAAGTGCAGAAGTTGTATCTATAAGGGGACAATTCATGGCGTATACAGCCACGAGGAGCAACATCACCCTGATCTTCCCAGGTCGAGAAGGAAAAGGCGGAAAAAGGCTGAAGAAGGTAACGCTGCATTCAAGACTTCGGTTTGAGCGTTTAGTCCCAGTGAATACTGTTCCGACTGTTCTGTAGCATTCTGAGTTTGAATCGGTGCCGCTGAAGTCTCCGACACTACTCTTTACAATCGTCCTGCTTGTTTTTTTAAAAATACTTCCAAGCTAATGTCTTCATCGAAAACATGTCCATGTCATTGCCCGAAGTGCAATGGCATGCTGGTCTCTGTTCGTGCTGAACGAAATCATCGAAACGGGCCTGCCATCCGTCAATTTGAGGCAGCGCAACGAAAACCTGGCAGACAAAAACATCGGAGAACTGTTGCCGGTCCTTCCCTCTCTTCGCATGACAATCCAGAGCTACCAGAAGATCATGCCAATACTGGTGCTGGCGATGGTGGAGTAGACGTTGATATGGACAATGGCAGAGATCAAATAGTAGTAAATGATGCGTTACCAGTGCGACACTCCATTTTTCTCTGAGTCTATTTGAATTCTGTATTCACAAATTGAAAAGGCGTCTCACAACTTGAACGAGCATCACATTTCTCAAGGTTTGCATCAGGTGGACGGTCGACCCAGAGGTAGCATCCATAAACAGTTACCAATACACCTGTTGACGTATCCCTATTTCTATACAAGAGTGATGATAACAACGAGGATGATGACAACGAGGATGTTATTGACGGCGACAATGATGAGAACGATGAGAACAGGTTGAGTCTCGCACTCCCTCGCTCAACAATTCATACAAGAAATATCTACAGCTACCCTTGATAACAGACATCTGGATGAAGAAGTCGTTTCGGTATTAAGAAACCCAAGAGAAGGTCCTTTTGAAATTCCTGAGCCTGATGTTCGGCTCTCACTGGATCATGTCTTTATCGGCTGTAAAAATGCATCCGAGGCAACGTACAATACTGTTCGAGATGCAGTTCTGCGTCGTTTTCCAGGTACCAAATTTTTGTCGCATCACTTGGCCAAAAAATTTATTGCTGAGTACACTGGCTTTGTTTCCGTTCTTGACAACATGTGTATCAATTCGTGTCAGGCTGTTACTGGGCCTCTTGCAGATCGATTAACATGCTCAGAGTGTCGGTATATGAACACAGGACCAGGCAACCGACTGAAACCTCGGCAGCAAGCTTGTACGATCCCACTTGCAGTGTTGTGCTGGTTGCGCGACTGAGGTCAGAGTCACTGACCGTAAATCGTGAGAAAGTCACCATAGGACGCTCTGAATACGCAATTATACCCCCAGGGCCCAAAATCGCTCTCGTCGAGCCTGTGAGTAACTTTCATCGCTATCTATCCCGAGTCTGTCTTGATGAGATACTTTTAGGCAATCCGAGTCGTTTCGTTTACCCTTAGCCTTCGTGACAAGGGGCATGCCTTTGTTCTCTTCCCCACATCTGACGATCTCATTTCTCCCAACAATATGGGTGGCTCAAGATGTGTGCCATCGCTGACGAAACCTCCTTGCAACCAAGTACTTAGGTTTGCCCATACCCCTAAATTGCACTTTCTAATTCGTAATTCAGCCACCGATTTTGACATGAAAAACTTCCATCTCACTCATTCGTCGGACCATTCTTGTGGACTCGTAACCTTTCAGGTGTCCTCCTCAACTTGACCTGCATCGCAGATCTGTCTCGTCTATGGAACAAGTCCTCTCCTTTGTTGACTCTGCGATGCTTCAAACGCTTCTGCTTCGTGGGGCACGGCTCGAAAATTTCTGAGGAAATGACTCTGGAAGGGAGGTCGATCGACATCCCTGTCGTCTTTCGAGAATGGCAATTATCTCTAGTTGACGTCGTGATAGCCAACAGGGTCTTATTTAAACAGACGATGCCCCCAACCTTCACAGACTGTCGTTTATCAGGCGCGCTTCGCTCTAACGGCAGAGATTTCGCCGACGAACAACACTTCGTTCTCCAAGGTTCACTCTGATTACATGAAATTGCTGAATCCATTTCCCAAAACGATTCCTCACTATCAGAACAAGTCGGTAGGTTCTCTCGAAATGGTCTCGAAACGCTTTTTGATGGTCGATTGATCGATACCCAGGGTTGAATTGAATGCAGACCAGAGAATGCTTGAGCAGCGAGGTTTGTATATGGTACTAGAGATCTGGAGATTTTATCGGTTTTACGGGGGAGGGGGCTAGTCGGACCAAAACCTTCATCCCCAATGTTAACCGTCCTTGTTCTACACAATCCCCCTGTTTCCTCGCGGCTGATTTTTACCATCAAGTCACCCAGCGCCCTTTTATTTGTGTTGGCCACTGGTTTTTGATCACCTCGGAGTCCTTTCGTTATTTTGACGTCGATCTGTACGACCGGGCGGTGAAGTAGAAGGCAGTGGAAAGCTGTTCAAGGACAACATTTTCCAGAGTGGTGTTTGGATTCGGCGTGCGCGTTAACGTCAGGATCATCCTTCGAGTTATCTCATTGAAAGAATCCCCCTAATATGAATAGCAATCCGACTTTGGCACGAAACGTTTGATACCTTCCCCTGCGTACATTGCTTTCTTTTCCCTTGACTAAATTGATACTGACGCCACCATCCTATTCCAGGGTTCTTCCGGAACAACTGCTGAGCTTTTGAAAATCGTGGTTTTTACCTCGAGTTATACTCAGGTCGAACGCTGAGGTCAGTCTAGAAAATCAAATATAACAACTGTTGCATTGTTCCCCGATAATACACCTCTCGTCGTCATCGGTGCGTTTTGATTACGATCACGCAGCTTGGCTACTCACCCGTCATCTTGCAATGTATATGTCTACCTGAACTTGAACAATAATCGGGGTGTATGTGCAACAGATCTGCATTCTGCACTGTAATTTTTGATGAAGAATGAGAACCGGAGAGCCATCCGAGTGTTGTGCGAAGGGTGTTGTTTGGTTGAACTTGTGCGTTTGCCTTTTTGTGTCTCGGGGTGAATAACAAATTGCTGAGTTGTGCATATGTGTGGTGTACACCATCCTGGTTTCCATCATCAATAACTCATACGGTCCATTACTGAGGGCTCTCCTTTCAGGACTCAACATTTACAGTCGACGCACGGGAAGAGAAGGGGAATGTGAGTGTGAGTGGGGAGCTGTCCATGGCCGACATATACGTATCTGTCCCCTAGGAAGAAAAGGTATCCATCTCAGGATAACGATAGAAATCTGACGCCGAAGAAGTCTCGTACGGCGTATGTTTTTTACTGTTCGACACCGAGTAAACGACCTGGTAACAGGCCTCTAACACCAATTTGCTAAACGGCGCTTCCCTTCCTGTGCTTGTGCAACATTCAGGTGGATGACCCAATATAGTACCATTTAGGATTACCCTCGTAGTATTTGGCCAGTTTCTTTACAACGCAGCGTCGATTTTACAAGAAAAACTCAACCGACCTCGAAAGCAACTTTTGGATGACGTGGACGCCAAATAGGATCTCGATTACTTCTAACCACGGTATCAACGGTTCATTATGATAGCCATCGGATCTCGCAACACACCAATCTAACCGGGGGTCTGCGCTGCGCTTGCAGTATAAGTCCGTCTTTCCGTCTTTTTAGATCGATTCTGCTTTATTCACCGTTCTCCAACGATGTCCCATCCATTCGTTCTGCATAATACGTTAGTACTAGTGTTCTGTGTGCCTTGGCGATTTACTGATGCAGATTGCACATGTAGTTTCGGTGTCATGTTCATTGGTCTTATCATAGCATCGACGTGAGTTTGGGATATCTTTGGAATGCGCCTGAATCCAATACGTGCGCAGGTTACATGGAGGTGAGCCACCTTTCCTATCAGGCTCCGAAAATGATAGGACATTGGACATTGTATTACTATTTCTTAGTCTCCATCATCCAAGCATGGTATTACTATGGTCACCAGAATGATACATGGGTTTTAAAATCTTTGGTACTGTTCTCTTCTTGCAAGGTTCCATTGTCCTCTGTTTGAAAGATTAACGTAGGTTGGTGCCGTTATGGCTCTTGACACAACTCATCAAGCTTTTGTCTCACACACTGGTGAGCACGCTTTCGCCTCGGCCCTCGATTGTGCAACATTGCTTCTCATTATCTCGTTTGCAGTATACATGCACACAATCACATTCTGGGGTGATCCTGCACACCTCAATAAACTCGTTCAGTAAGGTTCATCAACTTCATTGCCTCAGACAACATTGTCATCCCTTACCTTAGAACTGGGCCAGTGCGTCAAAGTTCGATCTCTGAATTATGGAATTTCTTTACACTTGCGAAATTTGATTAGGTTGAAATCTTGCTCATCGTACGTCTTTCCATGACTCTTTTATGACACTCCCGAATTTGCTTGGAAGGGTTCCACAGCATTCCTTGTTCAGAGGTATTTTTACAACATCCTATTACGTAAGGCTCGAAACCTGATTGAAACCCGATAGTTTTTTGACATTTCGCATGTGGCGTCGTATGGTCTTCAGCCCTAAGAAATGCCTGATTCTGATTCTGGATTGTATTGTAGTCAGCAAAGGAAATATTTGGTTGACGGGAATCGCTGTGAGCACTTCCTTAAATTGCATTCAAAGGCTAGCCGCAGCGGTAGTGTTGTAAACTGATCAACTTACCCCACCATCAGGTATTACTGATTCTGGGAGAATCCGGTATGTTAAATATTTCTGTGGAAGTCCTAGCTCCGATGTAATTCATTTCAGCGTCCTTGCTTTGTACGTCATATCCTAATTGCACTGCTCAAAGATTTAACCGTGTGCATAGCCTTCTATATTTTGTCGTGAGTACAACTCCCCACTTTCAGGGCTAAACTGCTATATATATTTTCAGGAAGGGAATGGACACCTTTACTCAACTGTCAAAGCTGAATGTAACTACGATTTGCGACCTACCCACGAATCAACCCAATGTTATTTGCAGGGTCTTTCCGTCTCAGTCTGCACACTTGCAGCAGCCGGCGACGTATTCATTGCAGCCGTATTGTGCATTCTCCTTCATCGTTCTCGGACTGGATCTCAAAGGTCAGGTGGATCAGTGATTCTATTACTCGCCAATTGATAATAGGTCTTCAAACAGATCTAGTAATATAATCAACAAACTTGTCAGTTTATCTCATTACCTTGGATCTTAATTGCATTTTTTTCGCCATGTTTCGGTTTTTCATCACTGCCTTCGCCATACTGAATCGCTCTTATGATTTTTGCTTCTGACTGCCTGCAGATTCTCTTTACCGTCAATACAGGTGCCATCACAAGGTGTGTTGTTTCTAGAAAACACATCCCCTCTGCGAATTAACACTGTTCTCTTGTAGCCTGTGTGCCGTTGCTTCGCTGATATCTGTATGAGCCGACAATGGTCTCTGAATACACGACCTTATCTCATTCCATCCATTACCTTTTCAGATCATTGCCGCTGCGGATACCCTTCTCTATGTCGAGTTTTACATCTGCATCGGCCGCTGTAAGTTCACACACACAACTCCAATATCCACTCCGATTAGTAGACTTATGCTAAACTAGTATATACCAACTCCTTGTTGGCCACGCTCAATGCGCGAAAGATGATCGTCAACGGTGGGGACAACACCATGCCCCCCGCCATAGAGTTTCCGAGGCAAGGGAGTGCAAGTACCGGAGTTGAGCTCTTGCATTGCTGCCTCTCGGAAATTTGGAACTTACCGTGACCTTGTGCAGCATGGACCAATTATATCTATCCAGATAAATACCAAGAAGGAATTCGGAACTGACTTGACGAATGACCAGGACCCGTAACATGGAGAGGTTTTCGAATTAAACTGATTCGTTTAATTATATCTTAGAGTTAGAATTTAATTGCACAAGGTACTCGACGATGTAATTCAACGAAACTGAAACCCAAATAATTATAGTACTACTGTACTATTACAATCAACTCGGCAGTCCCCTGTCCCCAAGCCTGTTGGTTTTGCCGAATTTGGTCGGCTGTCCCCTGTCCCCTGGAAAGTTGCCGAGGGCTATATGGAAT
>Ga0307514_10003832_pt1 | contig 14153 bp, 19 predicted proteins | sample 16_EM_MG_FD_203088 | JGI IMG/M metagenome (GOLD analysis project Ga0307514, IMG submission 203088) | Populus trichocarpa ectomycorrhiza microbial communities from riparian zone in the Pacific Northwest, United States - 16_EM | ecosystem: Host-associated > Plants > Roots > Unclassified | place... | reverse complement strand
GTGTTAATGACAGGCTGGGTTTTGTTCGGTTAGCCGGGCTTGGGTATATATTGTATATTGGTTTGATTCTACTAATTGAATTGGGGGGGAGAGGGGGGTTAGCATAAGAAGCTGAAGCTATACATAAGTAGCTATAGGTAGGTTTTTTTTTGGGTGTGTTTAGAAGGATATTTACGTTGATACTTTCGGATTTGGGGTTTAATGAGATGCAGATTTTGTTGTGGTTTCGTGTATGTTATTTTTATTTACATTAGCTTTTTTTTCCTTTAAAGGTCTTATGAGTTTTTTTTTTTTGTTCGTATGTGTGGTTGTAGGTTGGTTTTTAGGATTGGGATTATTAATGTATACCCTATACCCGGATATCTCAAGTTGGTGTTTATACGAGAAACGCGGATGTGATAATTTGATAAAGCATGATTGGAAGAGTCCCTGTATATATCACCCTATGTCTGGAGTAATAGTAGATAGAATTCTGTATTGGAGTTACCCTGAGACCTGCTCTATTCTTGTATCATACTACACCTAACCACGAGCCCCAGAGTCAGTTATAATGCCCCAGATGAGAACTGCCTATTATGTATCTAACCCTCAAATGGTATCACTATAAGCTATATACTCGTATTACAAATCCAATCCCTTCAGCAATAAGTCTAATTAATGATATCCACACTTCAAGAATTACAACCCCCCCTCGGAATATATCCTCCCCACCTATCCCACACCCCCCGGTTCTACTCTTTCCTCGCCCCCTCTACACAAATCTTGATCACCTCACACCCCAGCGTCTCCAAATCCACCAGCACAACCTCCCCCGTCTCTGCAAACCTCGGTACCGCCACTACCCTGCACCTCTGCCCCTTACTCCCCTCGACCAAGGATGTCTCAAACCTCGGCTGGTTCCCCACAAAATACACATGGGGGCACTTCTCGAGCACAAAGGGATCCATATTCTGGAATGGGAAACCCCACAACGTATCAGGACAAGTCGGGGCTATATGCCTCCACCTCAGCGTCCTCTCCATCATACCCAGCCTATCATCTCCCTCAACATACTTATAAATATCATCAATCGTCTGCCCACTCGTTCCTACAAAGTTCACCCCACCAATATCGCACTCGTAGGGGTTGGTTACAGAGTTGAATGTGGAGCCAAGGAAGGATTTCGATCGGGGGAACATGGTTGGATGGATTGGCTGTTGTGGGAGGGAGACGTTTGCGGGGTCGGTGTCGCCGGGCATGAGGTCGATGGGGAGGGAGGGCAGGAGGGAGGAGACGAGGTTGTCCAGGGCGGTGATGGGGAGAGGGTTGTAGGCGCTAGAGTCATAGCCGTATTTTTTTGATTTGGTCTTGGAGGTGGTGGCGTCTTCACGGGTGGTAGAGAGGGGGGAGGCGTCGGAGAGGGAATTGCCAGCGAGGATAAGCCGGGTGATTTTGGAAGCGGAGGATTGGTCCTGGAGTCTTTGGTCAGTAATACTATCATTGCTGCGGTGAATGGTGGTGGATGGCGGTGCATTGTACCTGAGGACCAGTTAACTCGCCCAGAAGATACTCAACCAGTAAATGTGTCTCGAAACTCTCATGTAGTTCTCCGCTTATTTTCAACCCACTCACAAGAGCCACATATTCCCCTCCTCCGGCCTTTTTCACCCCCGGTGGTTTTGCAGGGATTTGTGGTGGTAGACCCGGGGATACCACGTCAATGACTTCAAAGTCACCATCTGCTGTTTCGCTTCCCATCACACCTATCACACAGCCCGTCACGAGCATTTCCGAGATTATAGCACCTCCACAGAGCCTTATTCGGCCTGACTCATCCTCAAGCATGACCTGGTCGTTGCTGGAGTCAGTGTACTTTTGTCGGGCTGGTGGGGCTGCTATCCAGTGCTGCAAGACATAAATGGGTCAGTCACAGCTGTTGTTCAATGGGCGAAATAGAGTGAGGCGAGCCATACATCTTTTGAGATATCATCCAAAATATTCGGTTTCAGTGGCATATCAATATACACCGTCCCTGTAACCCAACATAATTCACCTAGAGCCCTTTCCATCAGTACCCCACCCTCGAAACTTATTAATATCCCAGGTACGAAGGAAGTAAATCACCCTGCCGTACATCGAGCACCCTATCCACTTTTCTGACCTCTTCTCCCGCAATCTGTTACTCTCTCGCAATGAGCCACCGACCCGCTAGCATTTACATAGCGAACGTACCGAAATGTCTTTCCACGTTGTCGCCGCAGCCTCCTCCACTGCCGCCTTTAGCTTTGCTAGTCGCAGAAAGTAGATATCGGAGAACTGTTGCTGATATGACCGCTCCTTCAGGGTATATGTTGTCGTTATTGTATGTTCTGCGTCCAGCCGCTGCAGTGGTTCAGGTTCTGACCTACACCATTTCACTCTTTAATTGACTTGTATTCAGCGGGAAATGAATACAGATATACATACTGTGGAGGGCGTAGAAGGTCATCCGTCTCGGGGATATCACTAGAAGCCATTGCTTATGGAGGAACAATTCCTGAAGAGAGTCACACGACTGTTCGTTATTTTGAGGCACTGGGAACACGCGAGTAATGAAAATTCGCGTTGGCAATTAACAGACACCGCGTTTCTTGGCATAAATCATGTTAATTAAACCCGAAAGCTTGAGACTAAAAATGAACATCAAGAAAAAAACCAAGCAGTACAGAGCCAGAATACCACTCAAGCAGAACCCCCTCCAATTGTAATAATGCTCATGAAATCATTACAGGTGCAGCCCTCATGTTCAGCTTAATCCGCTCCAGCAACTCCGCCCTCGTCGCGCCACCTGCCGGCTCAAGGCCTCTCTGTGCATCACACCAGTCAGCCCTCCCACCCTCTACATATCCCCATAGATCTCTCACCAGACTCAACCACTTCCTCATCTCGCCCAAAGTCCAATCCTCCGGCTTCCCACTCGGGTCGTCTGGCCCAGGGAATATTGGGTCAGGTTTCAAAATCGTATACGCCGAGACCGCCACAATCAGTCCCGTAAACGCTGCACCAGGTTAGCATATCCGTATACATATATATACGCATACACTGGGCTTCCCAGACGTGACCGTTATGCATACCTAGGAACGCATTCTCATACCAAAAGTTAGCGGTGAGAACAGCGCTAATCAACGAGATCATCAGGACGTCGGTTTAGTCCCAGGTGCTGGCGGTACTGGTGTGTGTGTGGGGGGGGGGGGGTAATAATGGGTATAGCTACTCTAGCTTTGGAATGCAGGAATCGGTCGAGAGGTGTCGCAGATGACATCTGTTCTTATGAAACAACGACGGAGACTGCGAGTTGACACGTAAAGCTCTTCCTACTATAATAAGATATTTGTCGTCTCCCTGTAGAAAGGTTTACAAGCTGACGACCAGCTACTCCGTACAGAGCTCGAATTCCTCAAATCTGTTACATAATCCCTGTGGCTGAACTTGCCACACAAAACCTTGGCGCTAGGGCTTGCCCTCCTCACGTCGAGCAGCAACCCACACCAATTTCGCAATTGTATTAACATACCTAACAACGACGACATATCCAGCACTCCCACACCCGGACCAACCAAACACTGCAAACGTACCGCAAACGCAATGCCTAAGCAAGTCCACGATATCAAGGAGTTCATTGAGCTGTGCAAGCGGAAGGATGCTGAATGTTAGTTTCGCCTCTGTTTGTTTGTGTGAGAGTGAGTTGGGGAGAATAAGCGGAACGGGATTGGGCGGGTATGGCTCTATGGAGGATGAGAGACAATTGGACCCAGGTGGATGGTCGGAGGGCATTTTGGTGTTAGTCATGAACGAAGTTCTGACGGATTATTTCTCTCTACTTGATAGCCGCCCGTATCAAGAAGAACGCCAAGTCCTCCATCAAGTTCAAGCTCCGATGTAGCCGACACTTGTACACTCTTGTGCTCAACGACGCTGAGAAGGCCGACAGGCTGAAGCAGAGCTTGCCGCCGGGTACGGCCCACCCCCATCCCAATAACCACCAGCGTTGAAGGCTAGAAATGACCATTTATTGACAGCGTTTCGGCTCTAGGGCTCACCATCAACGAGGCCCCAAAGAAGGCTTAAACAGTCAACTCTTGTTCTCTCCATGGTCGGTGTGGACAGAGATGGTGCGGGAGAAGAAAACGAAAAACTGGTGCACATGGGTTAGCTGGATTAAGTAGCTGGGTTAGTGGAATCAAGGGAGCTTGCTTGGTTCAACCCTCAAAGTGGTACCGGCAGACTGTATCATATTACCTGGGCTTAGGCGTCGGCAAGAAGGGAGTTGTAAACCAACAGCCGAAAGCAACGATTATACAACCAGTCAGCTCTCCCGTGGAACACTTTATCTCTTCAACTCTTCTGCCTCGGATCTCCACCAGCTTTGAAACATCACACGGGATTTTACTTTTCTGCTATTTGAGCATTTGTTACTGGGCCAGGGCTTCTCCTTGTGTTTTTTTTTTTTCATCTTGTCTGAATAAATAAAAGGCGCTTAAAAGGGCATTCGGATTCGACGATTTTAAGGATTTCAATAAATATCCCAAATGCTAATTCTACAAGTCACCTTCAATATGGCATTCGGGCTTTCCCGGAATATAAGCTTCACTATGCACTCATAACGAGGTTATGTACACAGAAAAGCTGCTTATGCCCTGCGAGGTGTCTTTGGGAAGATGACAATTCTCCCATCCACCCTATGTATGCACATATTCTACATTAGCACGTATCCTATAGGACTGGGGCCATGGATATGACCTACCCTGTGCTGGAGAACTTTGTGATATTTCCCGGTTGCCCCTCATATGGACGAATAGTGCTACACACCACTCACATTAGCCTTCACTCAAGAAAATCTCATATTGTGGCCCTAGGGAAACATACACAATGGTATTTTGGTGGACTGTCCTCAGAGTTGAATCATCCACCGTGGCATCCTTCCCTTTCAAATCCATTTGCTTAAACATATTCAATGCACTCCTCTCTCCCTCTCCTACTCCACCCTTCTTGCTTGGGTCATCTATGGAATACGCCATCTTCCACCCACTGGCATCTCCGTGAAACACGACAGGCTGGCAATCATGTCCACCAGCCACGAGTTCATTCTCATTCAACCAAGCCAAAGTTACAAATGGCAGCATGGGTGTGGTAACCGTAATCACCGCCTGAGGAGGCTGCTCCGGAGCGCTAGGATACACAAGTGTAACAGACGAATCATGCGCTGCAAAAGCAAGTACATCTCCGCTGGGGGAGAAGTCAACGGCGTGAACCCACCCACCGGAGTTATTAATGAACTCTCCACAGACAGTGTTGAATGGGATTCGCTCACCCCATACGGTAGGAGAAGGCTTACTGTCAACTCCTTTGATGAAGGAGGAGAATACACGGGCGTGTGCATCAGTGGAACCGGCAGCTAAGAGAACGGAGTTGGGATGCCATACAACTGAGAGGACAGTGGAGCGGAGTGGCTTCTTGATGTGCTTGGAGACCCACCAGTCATTCTCCTCTTCGAAATAGCAGATGGCAATTGCACGGGCACCAGAACCAACGGCAAATTTCGAGGCATCAGGGGACCAGCGGACGAATGTGGCAGCTCGGTTGAGGCGGAGGAGGACGAGGGTTGGTTTCCAGGTTCCATCGGGAGTGGGTTCCCAGACGAGGGCGTTGCGGTCTGTATGGAGAGGCCTTTATGTTAGCTTTGGTGCATGGGGAAGTGAGAGCTCATGCTTACCCTGAGAGCAAGTGACAATCCTGCCGGTCACAGAAGAAATATCCACAGAAGTGACGGTCTTGTCATGCCCCTTGAGCTCATCCTTAAGGGTGAACCCCTTTCTGCTACGGGTGTACAGCTCGACGTTGTTCTCACGAGTCACTGCAAGGAGGGAACGATCCGCATTGAAGGAGTGGTCGGAGATGGGCTGATGGAAGAGGAGGTTGACTTCTGGGGCAGCCATAACAATTCGGATATATGATAAAGCTTGTGCGATAGCGATAGGAGCAACACTCTACTATCGTATAAGTAGTCTGGTTGTAGTCTGGTTGCTGTTTGGTTGCCCGCCATCTCGAGAAGTGAGGTTGGACGTAAGTTTTGCTTGGCAGCGGAGTGAATGGAAAGAATTGCTGATAATATAATTATCTCTCCAAGAGAATATGATGGAAAGCTTCCCCTATCTAACGCAGGGTGAGTTCGCAACAGCTGCTAAACATCTCTGCCAGCTTCTTTCCAACTGCCCCAATCTGGAGCACAGACTGTGGTCATTGGTAATTCTCTTCATGTATATGCAAGGTGTAATGTGGTAATAAGGAGTTCAGGACGATGGAACTACGTATATTTCTATCAAGCGGGAGGCATCCATCCATCAGTCCACCCAAAGCCCTCAAAACAAGGAAGACGAATTGATTTTGGAATGTGACGGTGAAGGTCAGGAAAATGATCCCGTATGTATCAAAGTTATCGTTGAAGGGTACTTAAATTTGAGACTGATGCACACAATACAAACCCAGGAGTGCTTTGTCCGGAAAATTTCCTCAAAAAAACTAGCGATCATCGAATACCACATCATGCTATCTCCAGTTTATTGTGTTCCAATGCTGTACTTCAACATGGCAATCAATTCCGCGCCTGCGTCCCTCGATGATGTGTATCACCATCTGGTGCGGCAGCCCGATGTGTCTAAGGATGTGAACTGGGAGGAGACGCTCAGGGCTGTGGGCGTTCACGGGGCTATTTCCCAGGGAGTAAGTAAATAATCCCAACATATTTAGCAAATGTTGAGACCAGTAGTTGGGCACCAATGCAACACTAGGAGTAACACGAGGGTATTTACAGGAACATCCGGTACTAGGAGTGCCCTTCTGGTTCATCCACCCGTGTGAGACAGCTGCCTTACTGAAGAATTGGGGAGCAAGGCCCCCAGAAACACATAGTGAACCAAGGCTTGATGCTGATGATATCCTTTCGAAAAAAGGCATAATATCACTTCATGATTATCTCCAGATATGGCTGGGCATGATGGGCAGTATCGTGGGACTGCACTTACCTGTAGAAGCTGTTACAAGTCAGCAGGTGGAGAAATGAGATGAGTATATTAAGGTAAAACAAATGAATCATATGGTATACGCATGAACAGAGGAGGGTGGCTATACATTTAACCAGTAAAGGGTATAGCTCTCTCTTGGAATTCTCGGTATTGTACAAGTTTTGTCAGTATCTGTTGTGAACTTCTTCCTTCCTGGAATCCAAAGCAATTCGTAAATGCCAATCAGCGATTCCAGCATGCGGTGAACCCCGTCATAAATCATAATCAGTCCTCGGTCTCCATCTCTGCCTCCTCATCTAGTGAAGATTAGCCTCGCCCATGACCTTTTCCAAGGAAAGAACTACATACCGCTCTCCTCCTCCTCTCTTGGCCGCTTGATGCCTTGAGTGTTGCTCTCTAGTGCAGGGGTGATGGTTGAGTTAGCAGGTGGGGCTTGGCCCGGTAGCGGTACAAAAGGTGTACTAGCAGCTGCAGCCTTCGCAGCTGAAGTTGGGATATTGTAGGTGCCGTCCAGTCTCGCTATCACATCGGATTTCGATTTCGCGTATTGTATTTTCTTGTTGATACCGTCAGAAAGGCTCTGTTATGAACTTTACGCCTTCTAATAACATACCATATCTTTGCCCAACAAATTGAAGCCCTGCAAAGCCCTCATAGCCGCTCCAGCACTGTTCACGTCTCGAAAGACGATATGTGCCTGCCCCCTCATCTTCATCGTCTTCAGAGCCACCACATCCAGAACCGTACCATAGGTTGTAAACAATGTATACAGCGCCATCCGTAGATCTTGCTTGTTGATTTTGTCGTTCAAATTCGTGACGTAGAGTGTCTGGTTGGCCTGTATGCCGACATTCGTCCGGGGGGTTCCTTGTGCTGCCATTGCTAATTGAGGTTGCCTATGAGTTATAGGAACGCGGAATCAAGTCGGGTGTGGAGATGCAGCAGCTTTGACTTCACTGCCAAGATTTCAGAGTATATAATAATAAAACATACATACAGTATATACAGTTTATTTGTATATACACGAATCAGTCTATTTTTTTTTTTTGGAAGTCTATACGTCTATGGAGGTGAGCACTCAAATTTTATTCTGAGTGTGCAATAATTTTCATAGGCGTACGGCTTCAGGCGTCTACCAACGGAGACCTCGGAGGCTTATATATCCGAAAAAGCCCCCACATGTAGCATCATCATATCCAGAGATACTTAGTAGTGCTCGCCCAATCACCCTCTTGAGAAATGCCAGATGAACCTGATTCATAATCTCATTTACTCCACTGGCTGGTTCAGCAATACAGTCCCCACCCCTGCCTACACCGATGGCGAACAAGTCAAAGTTGCGAATGCAATGGATCCAAACGCAGATAAAGTGAGGAGTGAACTGGTGAATAGTGGATATAATGCCGCCGTGGAAAAGATACGGGAAACAGAATATCCGCAGCTTCAAGGTAAGCCCCGAGAACGGAAAAGCCTGTCACTGGAGGGAATTGGAAAGCTTACAAGTCCTTTCAGGCATTACATATCTTGACCATGCCGGGACAACACTCTACGCATCAAGTCTTGCCCGCAGAGTGGCAGACGATCTTGTGTCAAATCTATATGGAAATCCTCATTCCCAGTCCCCATCGTCACAGCTGACCAGCAAAAGGATTAAAGATATCCGCCTGAGAGTTCTCCAGCTATTTAATGCTAGCCCTGGTGACTACGATATAGTATTTTGTGCCAATGCTACTGCTGGTATGAAACTCGTGCTTGAAGCATATACAGCACAAGTAGGGGCATTTCAATACCGCTATCATAAAGATTGTCACACCAGTGCAGTTGGGATCAGGGAGCTTTCAGGAAATAGCAAATGCTTCCTAAGCGATGAGGAGGTGGAAAAGTGGCTTGAAGAAAGACTAACTGCAGATGAAATGGCATCCAAGACCCGAGGATTGTTCGTATATTCCGCACAGTCAAACCTGTCTGGTCGCAGACTACCGCAATCCTGGGCCAGGAAAGTGAGGAATTCGGGACGCAAATTCTACACGCTGCTGGATGCGGCAGCTCTGGTCACAACTGCACCTCTAGATCTAGCAGTCATGGAGCCAGATTTTACGGTTGTGAGCTTTTACAAGATGTTCGGTTACCCTGATCTAGGTGCTCTGATCATTCGCAAAACATCACCTGGGATGCTCGAATTCCTGGGGAATCGCAGCTACTTTGGAGGCGGAACTGTAGCTGCCGTGGCGTCGCAAGGTGATGCATTTCATGCCAAAAGAGCTGGTGCTCCGCATGAGCATATGGAAGATGGGACGCTTCCATTTCATTCCATAATTGCTCTGGACATCGCCATGACGGTTCATAAAGACTTATATGGAGATTTTGCCAGTATATCGAGACATGCAACTTCGCTAGTAATGTACTTGCAACGGCACCTCGCTGAGTTAGTGCATTACAACAGAAAGCGTGTATGCACACTGTATTCGGAGTCCTTTCCTTCAACGAATGGCGAGCTCACTGTGGACGACTGGATGAGGCACCAAGGGCCCACAATAGCATTTAATATGAGAAGAGCAGATGGCGCCTGGGTTGGATATTCTGAAGTCGAGAAGCTGGCAGCTGTGAAGCAGATTCATATCCGAACTGGTGGTTTATGTAACCCTGGCGGCGTTGAATCTTATATTGGCTTGAAGGCATGGGAGATCAAGCAGAATTACGAAGCCGGGCATAGGTGTTGGGATGATCAAGATATTATGAGAGGCAAGCCTACAGGAGCTATACGGGTCAGTTTAGGAGCTATGAGCACTATAGATGATGTCAAGAACATGGTAGCGTTCATCAAGGAGTTTTACGTTGACACAGGTAAGTCTGCTCCGCAAAAGGAGCTTGTGAGGGGAGATTGGGGGGGCAAGGCTACAGCCGTGGTCGAGAGTATTATCATATGTATATACACCCCTCCACTTCTCGGTTCGTATACTAAACATGTGCAGATCCTATTAAATCCTGCGGTGGATACAAAATACCTGCAGGGATTACCTGGGAATTAAAACCACATGGGCTTGCTTGGGATAGAGAGTGGTGCTTGGTTCACTTAGGAACTGGCACTGTAATGGATCAGAAGCAGTACGTTCGTCAGTCTTACAATGGTGTCAATTTACTGACAGGCATCGAGATATAACAAAATGGCGCTCATTCGCCCTTCACTCGACATGGAAGCTGGGGTGCTCAAGGTTTCTTGTGTTGGGTCCCATGCCTCAATTAATATCTCCCTAGCTTCTTCAGAACTGGATGCTCTGCAGTCCTCCACTTCCCGGGTGTGCGGTGACAAGATAAACGCCCTGACGTATCCCGCACCAGAGGTTATCGAGTTCTTCTCGATAGCCATTGGTGTGCCGTGTACTCTTGCCCGGTTTCCAGCTTCCTTGGCTTCCAAAAGGCATTTCAAGCCCCACCTGGCCACTCCTCAGAGTGATGATACCGAGCTATGTGCAAACAGGCAGCCTCCAATATTACTTTCTAATGAGAGTCCCATACTCCTCATAAACAGAACTAGTGTTGATCACCTGAATGAGGAGATCAAGAATTCTGGTGGAAAGGCAGCTAAGGTGGATGTGTTCAGAGCAAACATCGTAATCGCTGAAACTGGACCAAAACGGGTTGCTTACTCTGAGGATACATGGAAGCATGTGCAAATTGGGAAAGAGTTTATAAAGGTTAGTATGATGATATACCTTCTCTATGCACCAGGCTGCATCGATGGCATGCGGTTAACTTCTGCTCAGTTATTGGGCCCATGTAGGAGGTGTCATATGGTCTGTATAGATCAGCAAACTGCTATCAAGGACGAGGAGCCATACGTCACATTGTCAAAAACAAGACGAATTGATGGTAGAGTGCTGTTTGGTCAGCATGCCATGCACCTTCCTGTGAAGAGCCGGGTGAATTGCCCGAGTGTCAAAGTGGGAGATTTGGTTAGGGTCTTGGACTCTGAGCCAAGGACTTTGGACAGTGGAGACCCATTGTGCTGAGAGCAGTGTACCGTAGAGACTCGGTAGCGCGCTAAGATATCTTTGAAAGTTGCTGTCAGCTTAGATATTTGGTTCGTATGCAAAGACCTGCTAAATAATCAGTAAACAAAGGATCAACGGAAGCCTATCGATAATCCGTCCATGTGGGGTCGGAGACGGGCGGAGGTCCTGGGAAAGGAGCTATATACAGGTACCTACTATACATCACCATAGTAGTACACAGGCTCGGCGCTGGCTTCTTGTAGAAGCCTATGGTTTTGATAGAGGGAGGAAATAGGAGGATTTGGGGTACAGATGGTTCTCATACTTTTTGGAGTTGGCCATCTCCATGTCGGGATCACCGCGGACCCCTCTTACCTTTTCTCATACAGTTTGCAGACAGCTCGGGTCAAGCACAGTGTATGTAGTTGTGGTTGTTCTGGTTTCCTTGGTGTGGCGTGTTGTTCCATGCGCAAACCCAAACCTTCAAAGGGGACCGTCTCATAGCCTAAGGCTCCATAGACGTATAGACTTCAAAAAAAAAAAAAAAAAGCCATAGTAGTACAGGAACAGATTGTGGAGATCATCCAGTAGCAAATGAGGGTCTGTAATTTATTTAACTTGCTAAGTAACCCAGACCAGTATAAGACCTGATCTCGATTTATTTATTTTTTGGTGTGGTAAATTAACTAGTCCGTGGGACTACGGGGGGTCGTGCAACCAGACTATAAATTAACGAGATCTTGATTATATGATCGATTTATTTTTTAGAGTCTGTAGGAAAAATAGCGCGATTCAAATACATGCAACAGCCCCCAAATCAAAGAACGGTTGAACCAGTGAGACTAATGACAATTGAGTAGTTAACAAAAAATATAAAGCTGATCTTTGAGTGAATAGAAAATACGGTTCCCATGCAGCGTGCGTGTCACAGCGCACCCAATTCGCTGTTGCCAGAGATGACAGTACGCGTTCAGCTCCTCCAAGCCAAACATGACCCCGAACCGTGGTATCCCCAGCTGACAGAGATCTGAAGGTATGTAGGTATGTAGTACCTATGTGGGCTAACAAGGAGTTCTACAAGGTGCCCACGTTCACACAAACACTTGTTGTGCTGAGCTTACCCCACCTAGGTGCAGGCTGATTGCTGCAGGCAAGGGCTTGCAGGATTAGTCTGGTTGGCACAACACCCCGTATGGAGGCCTGATTTGTTTACCATATGTTGCATACGCAGCTAGTCTGGTTGGCACGACCCTCGGATACGCAGCATGCTAAGGCGAGTGGATTAGCGCTGCATATGCCAGGGCTATGCCTGCATGTTACCGCATATGCTGCCAAGACCACTATTCCTAAATAAGGAAGTGGAAAGACATTTGTTGCAGACCTCCGTACATACATGGTGCTTCAGGTGCCACTCACAAAATAGTTTTGGACAAACCAACCACCCCAGTATCCCATCTACCCTGGACCAATTACCGCACCATACCTAGCCCAATCTTTTATGTACTCAGTACATACCCCATTATCCCTTGCCCTAGGGATAAAGAGCTTCGTTCAGTCCTTACCATCTTGTATTTCAAGCGGTTTGTTGGCTTAGTTCCGTTATTTAGAAATTCTACGCTACTCGGGTTCCTACGACTGTCCCTTTTCTTCAGTTTGGTACACAACAATACAAATACCAACCTCCCACGAATTTACAATATCTCAGATTTTTCGCCCGTGAATACTATATAATGTCTACAGCGTGTACTACTTCCTCCATTGTAGAGCCTTACGACAGCAATGCTGTGGGATCGAAAGCTACATTGCGGAAGAAGGGAAAGAGAAGGCATTCTTTGCACCATGCTCGGCGTTTTTCGGAATTCATAGAGGATGATTCGGTTATGCTGAAGATGGTATGTTTATCCAGTGTTTGTTTATACCGGGTTGGGCCGGAATGCTAACTTTGTCTACAAGGTTGACGACTTTTTGACAGAATTGGAAGACAAACTGGACACTTTGGAAAGCTATGGTATCGAAAAAATAGACGAAGGACTAGAAGCAGCATATAACACACTACATTCGGTTCGGGCGGAGTGTCACCGGGTGAAGGATGAGGTGCTGGACGAAGGTCGGCGAAGGGCAGGCGAGGTACTTGATTCTGGTCGCCGACGGGCAGCTGTTTTGGTGGAGGTTCTTGAGTCACGGTATGCCGACCTACTCTCAGGCCGGGAGACAGTTGCGGCAAAGGTCTCTCATGGGGTGGAGTTCCTGTCTGGATTACTGGCCGACATCGAGGCAACAATTGATGATGCAGTAACACGAGAAATTGATTCGGCAAAACGTGGTTTGGAGCATATTGTCGATGCAAAGGACCATCTTGCAGAAAGCATAGAAAGAGCAATCAAGGCTGCCCGGGAGAGAAGGTTGATAACATATGAGGAGCTTCCCTTCCCATGGAGGGTCAACCCGTACATCGTCTCGGGATACCGATTTACGGAAACATATGCCGACTGTGTTCGCTCAGCCTTTGCCCTCAGTAATGAGACTACCAATATCTGGTCTCACGCTCTGGGCTTTATGATAATATTGTCCATTGCGTTCTATTTCTATCCGGCATCAGAGATGTTCTCGAACCATACCACCGTGGATAAACTCATCAATGGTCTATTTTTTCTTGCAGCTGCGAAGTGTATGGTATGCAGTACGATTTGGCATACTTTTAGTTCAATCTCTCATCAGCATACCATGGAGAGGTTTGCATGCGTCGACTATTCTGGTATTTCACTTCTTATCGCTGCTTCCATTATCACAACGGAATATACAGCTTTCTATGTTGACCCAGTCTCCCGGTGGATATACATATCAATCACATTCATCTTGGGTATCGCAGGAATGATACTCCCCTGGGAGCCTACCTTTAATAGAGCGTATGTTACCTAAAAACGACCTATGTCCATGTACCTGATTTACTAACATGTGTGCCTCAGAGATATGCGAGTTTGGAGGGTAGCATTCTACGTCGGTCTCGGAGCCACTGGGTTTATCCCAATGTTCCAACTGACTTATGTCAGGGGCGTAGAATGGACAATGTCCTTTTACGGCCCTGTTATGAAATCGGTAGAGACCCCTGTCCTTCCTTGCT
>Ga0307514_10003831_pt1 | contig 14158 bp, 16 predicted proteins | sample 16_EM_MG_FD_203088 | JGI IMG/M metagenome (GOLD analysis project Ga0307514, IMG submission 203088) | Populus trichocarpa ectomycorrhiza microbial communities from riparian zone in the Pacific Northwest, United States - 16_EM | ecosystem: Host-associated > Plants > Roots > Unclassified | place... | reverse complement strand
TCCAGCACACACAGGATTTGAATTTCATATCTTTTCTCGTTGGCCACTTAGCAGCCGGCCTGGGTGTGCAGCTTGCATGCATTCTGCAACAATTCATCGTATGTAGTCTGGTTCGGAATCTACCCACATTCACCCTGAACTTAGGCTGGTATGATATTACTATGTATGTATCAGGTTGTATAGGTGGGGCAATGCAGATACATATACCCCACCAAGATACGCGGCAGATCTGCGGCGAGACCCGGATACGAGAAATGATTTATTTTGAGTCCTTCTCAATCTAAGATCCTTTCATACCCTTCAGGGAGTGAGGAGTATGGAGAGGTTGTTGAAGTGTCTTAATGCTTGAAGGCCTTTGGGGGCATAGATATGATACGATTAACAAATTATATACCCAGTTAATGTAAGCGGGGAAATCCCCCGTCTTTGCGTATATTTCGCATCTTCTTTCACTATTGCACACCTGCCCCCTCCTGCTTGCGTGGTATCAGTCGTTGGAACATGATTGGTAGAAAAACAAAACATGTTACCAAGTAAACGCATTTTCTGGTCATGATAAATGTGAGGTAAATCATTTAGGGGGCTATGTTCTGTCTGTTCTCGTGCCCAGACCGATTTATATTTTTATCGCTCTGTCGGCGTTACCAGTTAGTTACATATCCAGTGCGTCCACAAAACTTCAGAGGGGAACATACTTTGGTTCTGGTTCAAGCTCATATGCGTCTGGTTCTGCCTCGTTGGTTGATAGATCCACTTCCTTTGGCTTGCGCCAGTGGCTCTTCTTCAGTACCTTCCACCCCACAAATAACACTGGAAATACACCAACCATCATGTAAGAGAATAAGAAGGTAGGAACATCCCACCCCCCGGGCAAGAAAACAGTATAACCTCCGATAAATACTATGACTAATGTACAGGTCAACGCATAATATCCACCCCATTTCCCTAGCATGCTAGTGTAAGGTAGAGATTCCAATGGAATATTTTGCGCTGTCAGGGCGTTACGCCATGCAAGGAATGTGAATGAAATTACAGCGTAATTGATAACTTGTGAAGCCGTAAGCTAGGAATAGTAATGTTAGCAAAAATGATTCCACATGCCTTATAGTAGGTAGAGTTACCAAACCGACAAGCCAATTCAAAACCACAGCAGAAGAGTTTGAAACTTGTAAGAAGGACAGCAATCCAATTCCAAAAACTACCAATACACAATACACAGGGATACCCTGCTTTGTGCACTTGGTAAGGATTCTTGGTGCCTTACCCTCAAGTGCGAGCCCATACAAGATGCGGCTACCACAGTAAACACAATTATTCCCTACAGACAACGAAGATGTCAAGACCAGGGCGTTGACGATGTGTGGGAGCACCGGAATGTCAAGTCGATTCATTGCAATGACGTAGGGGGAGGCTGCGGCACCGGGTTTCCCAGCATCCTTTAATGTGGGGTCTGTGTAGGGTACAAGAATGCCAACACACAGAGAACCAAGCACAAAGAAAAAAACAAGGCGATAGATGGTTCTGCTAAATGCATGTGGCAGCGTTTTCCCGAGGTTTGACAGCTTCTCCTATGTAGAAAATATTAATTAACGACTGAAGGATTCTGAAGTAAGATTGGCGATGGGCTAACCAGCAGTCATAGCAACATACTCTGGACCAACAACTGTGAAACTTGCTTGGATAATGCATGTCAAAAATCCGAGGAATCTCCCCAGGTTTCCAGTTTCGATATATTCTGCAAAGGGCCCCTGATGATACCATAACATTGTCAGTCATAGACCTCACCAAATTCCTATTGTGGACACCATACTAACCGGGTCTTTCCAGTACCTAAATCCATAGGCATCTCGCTTAGGATTTCCCCCAATCATAGTGACGAATGTGAATGCCACCAGTCCCAGGATCAACACCACTTTTCCAAGGGCCATCCAGAACTCGCCTTCTCCATACCATTTCACGGTGAAGAGGTTAATGATTAAATAGATGACAAGGATAATGGCAGCAATGATGCCCACATGAATTGATGAAGTCCAAAAGTTTATAATCAGGTTGCATGCTACCACCTCGAATGGAACGAGAGCGGCAGTAAGTATAAAGAAATTCCAACCAGCAGCAACACCGAAGGCATCATCAACGTACCGTCCGGCGAGCCTGATAAACGGACTTGATATAGGCATATAAATGACCATCTCAGCAAGACAAGCATTTATTGCTAGTACAACGGTACACCTGAAAGAATTCAACATTAGCCGTAGGTCTAAAAAAAAATACGAGGTTAACGTTGCAATTAGTTGTTTCATCCACACATTGCCTGACACAAACTAAATCCAAAGCAATCCCCAAACTCACCAGAAAGTGAATGCGAGAAACAGGCTTCCTGGGCCTCCTTGCGTGAGCACTCTTCCAATCTGGATGAAAAGCACTGTTCCAATAGACCCGCCGATTGCAATAAGCTGGATATGCCGACTCTCGAGCTTCCTGTGTGTCTCATCGTGACTAGGTCTTGGCCCCGTGGTCGACTCTGATCCCGGTGACGAAACTGGTTGTACCATGGGAGGAATATCTGATGCGGAAGTCATAATATTAATGCTAAAGTAAACGGACCACCTAATATGGCAATTTGACAGGATATTTGTTTTGGACACATGTACAGCAATGATTCAACTGTCCCACAAAGAAGGAATTGTAGAAGAGCACCTCCGGAAATCCGAGTCTTAAGTATTCAGTATTTCCAACATACGGAAGTGCAAAACAAATTAAAAGTCACCCCCTCCTCCCCATCTGGGCCAGGGGCTGTATCGCAGTCAGCCTCATGAAGAGACCCCCACGCGCAGAGACAGAGCCTCAAACTTGAAAGACAATGAGTATGCACTAGGTATCGAAGCAAACAAATGATAGCACCAGTGTGCTGTTATGATATGCAATAATAATATGCTAAAGGAGTAAATACTTGTCTGGCTGGCCAGCCAGAAGGCGAAGTCTGTGGATTTCTGACCCCGAGTCATGAGACACTAGCCAATGGCTCGAGATAATACGGTATGATACAGTCACATATCACAAATGGAAAGTCTTCTGCATAAGAATAAAACCACGATAGTATGCTGTTTCAGGGGGATATAACGGACTCAAGCTAACAAACCAGCAGTAGCACTTACTACAGCCGGTCAAATATAAAGAGCGCCGCCTTTATAAAAAATATCCATAACCGGGAGGACCATTGGCCGCAAAGCAAAGATTAGCTACATGTTTGAAAGAGATTTGGAATAAGTATTAGTTATAGGTAGCAGACGTGCTGGTCTTCCCATTTCATGTATTTACAATATTCAAATGGGTTGACAAGTGTGTGCAAGCGAATTAGAGGCTGCATGAGCCGCACCGTAGCTGAGATCTGCGCGCTTGCATGCAAAAGACCTTCCGCATGTGGCTATACCTAGAGTAGCTACTGATGCACTCTAAGCTGAGTCTGCAACTCATGTGTCTTTGTGTAAATAACAGAGACCAATATATTGAATACTCAAGTTCAGAAAGTACATTCTGGTATATTACTATACAATGAGTGAGTGGTTATCAATGACTGGTTTTCCCATATGCATGTCGTGGCACGTTGATGATTACTAAGGAGAGATAGTTAGGTACAATACCGTAGGTACTGGACAGAGCAGTTTTCATATCCCGGTTCCCATACATTTCTCCCTTGCTATAACGGACGGAGCTAAGCTAATTCTTCCAGGTACATGCGTCAACTGCAGCCTCAACCCACTGTTTCGCTTACTTCGCTTGCTTCCCTTGCTTCCCTTGTTTTGCTTGTTTTGCTTAAGTGTATTGCTTGCATTGCTTGCATGATCTCTTTTACCGTACAAGTTCTGGCTCCAGCCGCTTGCGACATATCTCACCCTTTTCCAGCACACTCAGTGCTCTGCATTTTCCTGCCATAATTGATCCTGGTATCGCTGGTCTTGCAATTGCAAGAGGGAAATCCAGAGCTTCCCCGCTCCAGATCCCATACTGTACCCACTACTCATATGCCAAGTTCAACCGCTGTCATTTTCTATACCAGATCCCTTGCTATAGGTACCTAGGTACATACCAGATAGAAAGCGCTGGATTTTAGCCGTCCGTTATAGCAAGGGTGGACTGTAGTAGGGGTTGAAATTTGTAGCCTGTAAGTGCATTTTAGCGCACACCACACGATTTTTTAATTTTTGGACGTGAAGAATTTTCACTGCCATTGCCATGCCTCGAGCATCACAGAGAGCTCGACACTGCAAGTGGGTGTCTCGTATATGCCGACGTATTGGTTGAATCATCCTCAGAAGGTGAAGAAGATGAGATCTTACCATTGGCTATCTACATACATTTGACCGACCATGGGCATATGACCGGGGCCAACACGCTAGCTGTTCTCGGAAATCCTGGAATGCTAGGCAAGCAGAGTAGAAAGAGACCATTCCAGCCAAATTCAGATCTATGGAAACAATTGCACTCTACAACATGGCAGCCCTCATGTCCTGCCAAAACCAACATATGACCCAATATCTTACTTTCAACCGCCGTTGAGAGGCTTCCAATAGCACCAATATGTCCCCGCATTAAAGGCCACCGCCCTCCACAACAACCCCCCAACCGCACCCCCCCTACTACCACCAATAGGCCGAATATTGAACGGATAGGCCTAGGACTACTAGGGGCCTTAGCTTAGCAGTGAAAGAGGGAAGCAGGGTTGAAAAATCTCAACTCGAGGCAATAACTTCCAAATGCACAATTCGAGGGTTTTTATTGAATCAGCCAAATCCAACCAATGTATACGCCCCCATCAACCCCCCCTCTCACTTCCCTCCTCTAGAGCACCCACAGTACCTGTAGAGAGGCCTCCAAACCTCCAGAGGCCCCGATAAACCCCACATTTTTGTCTTTATGCATCGCATTCGCTTGGAGTATGCTGTGCATTTCTAGTGTCTTTTAACCCCCTTAAGCAACCATGTGCTCCAACCATAGATACCTGATGTCAGTGGGAGAGATATATAGGTGGTTTAGTTAGGAGATAGACCTATCCATTCAATATTCGGCCTATGGAGTAGTAGAGGTGGGGGGGGGATTGTTGGGGATGGTCGTAGGTGGGGGGGTGCTGGTAGACGGGGAGGTCATATCGTATACTGGAGATATTGGGTCATATGTTGATTTTGGCAGGACATGAGGGCTGCCATATTGTAGAGCGTAATTGTTTCCATAGATCTGAACTTGGCTGGAATGGTCTCTATCCACTCTGCTTGCCTAGCATTCCATGATTTCCGAAAACAGCTAGCGTGTGACCCCGGCCGTATGCGCCTCCTATAGCTAGTTGTTCGAGCATCCATTTGCCAGACAGCGCTACTACCTACCTCGGAATACCAGTGCTGGGCGACATGATGTCGATGTTCTAGAGGCATATGTATATTCGACAATACCCTGAAACCGCCTTTCTTGCATTATTCCGCATGCATCATGACTCGGAAGTATTGGACTCGGGATGGCTGACAAAACGATCTATGTAAAGTAATTTTGAATCCCACAAGCTACAGGTCGATTTCGTGGTATAGCTGGTAAATAAAAAAATTTTAACCAATTCAAACCTTTTCTCCATTTTAAAGATTTTCTCGGGAGTAATGCACGCCTAAACCATTGAATGAATGTTTGGTGGCGACTAGTCTGTTTTTGCGACATCATGAACTACCATCCTCGCCAAGCTGTCTCGAATATCAGAGTGAGCCCCATATATTAGGGGACATTGACTAGTCTGGTTGGCTGACGCTGCAATTGGATTGCAGCATATGGTCGTGAGGTGTTCATGGTGTTTGCCATGTTTGGGTACAATGTTTTAGCATACTGAAATAGGATGGAACTTGAGTTTTTTATCCAAGCTTTTGTAAGGAACTTATGGTATCATATGTCGGTAGTATCATCGCCACAGTAGCACCACTACTAGCAATCAGACAAAAGTGATACTGTGCATGATATTGAGAGTTTCATCATAAGTGCAACATAGGATTATCTATCATTAGAAGAGGAGGAGTCAGAAGAGGATATCGAAGACTTTCTCTGCCTATATCTACAAGAAGCTCTACTTCCAGTAATTAGAGACCCACATATGCAGCATTTCTACACCTAGAGATTGACCAGAAGCAAGGGCTTACAGTATTCAGTTCCTTGAAAAGTACGAGCAACCTGTGGTTGTGAGATCGTGCTGTAAAGTAGAAATCAACAGAAGTTCTTATGAACTTTTGTCCCTGCATATTTCGCCTGCAAAAATACCCCTGTTTCTGACGAGTTCTTATGATTTTTTCCGTACATGTGCAAACCTATTCTATCTACAGATCTACAGCGGGGTAATGTTGATCCTTCAAAGACCTCGTACAATAACAGGAGCATACTACTCTATTAATGAATTATTGTAGCTTGCAAAACATTACTAAGTATAGTGCAATTACTCTAGCCAATTACAAACAGACCATAGAATCAAACCTAGATGATTCCGATCTGTAGCCTGCATGCAGTGCACTGATCGCTGCACCGAGTACTCACACTAAGATATTCATATGCGTGCACCCGGTAAGTCCTGGTAGGGAGCAGATACTACTATATAAGCCACACCTTCCACCCTCAAATACCTAAGTAGTTTCACTCACTGATATATATTCTACAACACACTAAACGGATAAAAGTCTCACTATGCCTCCAACAACCTCGACTGTACTTGTTCATCCCACGGATGATATGTATCAGGGTAACTCACGAGTTTACTACAGTTAATGGGAGGAAGTACCGTAAGTCCCTGCAGCAATTCCAACCTCAATTCTGATACTGCTGACCTGAATCAGACTATGTCAATGGATTTCCCAAAGGTGAACAGAAGGGTGTATTTTTACTGGTTCGCTGATCATTTTTGACCAGGTGATTTCAATGCTGACATTGGGTTTTTCGAGTTCAGCTCCACGGGTTTCCCGATCTGTGGTGTAAACTCCTCATACCGCCCACAAGATGCAAATAGCAGGCATTCTCACTCTTGATACTGGCATTTACGGACTACAGATACTTGGTGATACGTAGCCCCAGCCTTGCGGGCAGGGACTAGCCCGCCTGGAAGAGAGAGGCCACCTGGTATTCCCAGGAGCTGCAGTCCATCGCCATGTTCTAGATAGGATAAATGCGATTAATGATTATTTAAAAAAAAACTCCAGCCTTGCTTGACCATGGTTTCCATGTCATTACGCCTGACTTACTTGGATATGGCCAAACGGTACTGTTTTCTTGGGACTATGATATCTTTATCATTTCCTAACTGGAGCATGTAATCAGGACAAGCCTGTTTGCACCCAAGACGAGCTTGGGCCCTACGCTCACAAGAGTATGTCCGCCGACCTCGCAGAGCTCCTGAGGCAGTCGAATATGCCGGAGGTTGTGGTTGTTGGACATGACTGGTGAGTCAACTACGGAATGTTATCTTTTACCTCCTCACAATAGCTAATACTTGTGTTCAGGGGTTTTTGCCTAGCTCAGCAATTTGCCTACTTCCAGCCGGAACTGGTTTCTCATATTGCGGTGATTCCAGTGCCCTTTATTTACGTCACTGCAGAAGAAAAACGTGACTGCGGAAGAGATGGTGAAGTGCTGCCTAATTTCAAGTATCAGCTGTCTTACATTGACCCCGCGAAATTTGAGGATGGTAGGGTCAGAGCGCGCAAAGACGTAGAGCGTGTATTTCGTGCTTTCTTGCAGCCCAAGCCCCTAGTCCCCAGACCCAAGGGCCAGCTGTGACCTGTCTCGTCAATACTGTGGACCCTGTTCTCGATATAATTGGGGATGTTCCAAAGAGTGACCTGATTACAGGGGAAGAGTTGCAGTATTACGTCGACAACTTTACTCAAGGAGGTTTCCATGGGCCCTGTAACTGGTATAGGACAGGGCAGTATACCTGGGACGATGAAAAGGAGTACCTATAATCCGTTTTAATGAAGCTTTTTACAGCTGCTGACAAGATTGTGCCCATATAGCTTGCCAAATTCTACCATCGAGGTCCTTGGACTTTTTATTCAGTCTATGCATGACGCGGTCTTGTCTCCAGATTTCATCCAGAAAATCCCACAGAATCTCGTTGCACCAAAGTTGACCCATAGGACGGTTGATACAGGGCATTGGGCTATGATGGAGGACCCCGACGCAGTCCATCACATATTAAAGAAGTGGACCACTGTGGTTGTACTTGGGGGAAATCCAGAGTTGTAGAGCTGCCATTGTGGTTTCCCCGGCAATTGCCTACTCCCATGTTTTCATCCATGGTCGGAGCTGTATATGTGGACGTGTAAGAAAAGCAAGACACTGTTAACTGGTCTACTCTTTTTCTTACTGTGCCAACCAGACTATTGATATCTGTCAATTGGGACTTATATCGGTTTTGTTAGGATTGTACTTATCATTTCTTGTGTACTTACATTGCAATCATTCCATAAATCACTGACCCCAAGCAAGTGTGTAACTTTAGTCTGGGAAGTCGAAAACCTACAAAGAAGTTGTAGGAAAAATACCGTGTATATGACAAAATAACGGGGGGCCAGTATCATGGTCAGACCCGGACCCACTGGGAGGAAAGCCAGAGGGCGAAGGCGCTGGGCTCAGCATGGGTAGTGACGCACCACCTGACGCCATGTGAGGACGTTACGGACATAGCCAACAGGACGAAGCATAAATAGATATATTCTGTCGTGATGTAATGATGATCCAGCAACTCTCCTCCTCCGAGCTTCTCGTGGTGCCTCTTGCACGTGCTCGGCTCGCTAGCTAGACTACATGCAACTATCTGATCGCTAAAGGGCCCTTCCATGACTTGTCCGCAATTGCCTTGAGTTCGTCGTCTATCATCTTTTTCCTGGCTTCGAGCTCTGTTTGCCTTGCCGAGGCCTGAGACGATAGCATCTGTGTTTTGTCAGCAGTTAGGTCTTCCACTTGTTTACGAAGGGCCTCATTACTCTGGTGCAGAGGGGCTATGGCATCTGCAATCCAGGCCTTGAGCTCTTCTGGCGTCATTTCTGTCCAGCTCCGAGTGATTATCACGGAACAGTCCTGCGGTGTAGGGGAAAGAGCCTGAGATAGGCGGGATCCCTGTCTATGTTGAGCAGTCACGATCAGATCGGATTGTTCAACGAAAACTTCCGCGCGAGCCTTGAAGGAGGAGAGAGAGCTCGGTGGGGGTCCCGGATTTGGGGGTGGAATGGTGGGAAGTGTTGGAGCCTTGGCCTTGGTGCTCCCCGAATAGGAAGCAGCTGGTGGGGATTTCTCCATGCCCGCTGGGGTAGGGTCACATGAGGGCAGTTGTTCGGGCAGTTCCGGGCTGGACCCAATGGCCTTTCCGTGTGCACCCCCGAGCTCTGGCAGTCTCTCGGTGGCTGCCGCCACAACCTGCTCGAACCCGGTGTAGGGGTACTATAGGTTTGATGCAAAGTTTGTGAGGGTAGAGAACGCCATGCATTGACACCGGTCTCATGGCTGCAAATTCTGCTTTCACCAGTACCACCAGGGAGGAAATGTTGATATTCTGAGGGTCTGCCATACATTCGGGCTCCTCTCCATGCCGAGCACCAGCCAGTAAGGCGCGCATGTCGTCCTGCGGTTACGGCGGAGCCACTGGGAGCTCCTCGAGAGGTCCCCTTCTTCCAGCTATTTGTGGAGTACCTCTCGGTGTACGGCACTCCTGTTGGCAGCGGGAGGCATGGGTGAGAGCGGGGTTACTGAGCCGGTGCGGGGCAGGCTCTCTACAGCGGGGGGTGCGTACGGACTCTTACGTGGCCGATCCCCTAGGGGCGATGGTGATGCCTTCCTCCTGATGCCATTCAAGAAGTTAGATCTCATCGTCGCGAAATCGCTGATCTGACGGGGGGTCGGGGTGATTGGCCTGCTCCTGCTCCTCGTTGTTCTTGAAATGAGTAAGGTGGCCTTCTCGCTTTCTAGTATTATATCCAAGATGGACATCACTTCGGTGAAAAGGGTATGTTCCGAAGCGGACCTGGACTTTCTCGGTTTCAGGTACAGGTATATCAAGCTGGCCAGCCGTTTGAGAGGTATCCCTGGTTTCGGGGGCTTTGTGGAGGTCAGGTTAAGGTTCTTCTGGACAGCCGGAGGGCTCGATCCTGTCCTTGACGCCATATGTGAGGACGTCACGGACATAGCCAACAGGACGAAGCATAAATAGATATACTCTGTCGTGGTGTAATGATGATCCAGCAACTCTCCTCCTCCGAGCTTCTCGTGGTGCTTCTTGCACGCGCTCGGCCAGGCAAGCTAACTAGACGACATGCAACTATCTGAACGCTAAGCTACTAGGTACGCTCTATGCTATGCTATTCTATCTATCTGCTATGCTACTTATGCTGCTCTATGCTATGGTACTGTGCCCTAGCCTCACACGCCCAAGACCCTCAGGGTCTCTCCGAGTGCTCCAACACCAGTGCCGATCTGTTTTGAATACAGAGGATCCCAATGCCAGCTGACTCAACTAACCAAAGCACTCGCAGCTTCAACTTAAAGAAACCCCAGCAGGCTAGGACATCCGTTTCGCATGGCGGGGCCCCTCATACCCACTGGACAGCACCCCCCTCCCACAACTTCTGGGGTCCGCTGTAATGTGCCCGAGAGGTGACCTGTTGACCTACCTAGCACTTGCACAATTGGGCCAGTTCGTAACCAATGGTAGTTAGGTTCGTCGGTTAGTTTTTGGAGGTAGAACCGGTAGCTTTATCAGTCTGGTTGCGCGACCCCCCGTACAGCTTTATCCCCTCCTCCGACTACGAATTTCTCCGCAGTCGGCTTGCTACCGGGGTGGGCGTCTTCCAAGGGGATCGCACCGCCCAACCACATAAGCACATAAGTCCTTACATGCATCCGTGCTATGCATGGACTGTACAGCAAGATCGCCTCGTCGCATAACATAACCATGCCTTCCTAGCTCACTTTACTAACTTCTACGCATAACATTACCAATACGCGCAGGGGAGAAGGTGAAGAAATGGTGAGTTCCGTTCCTCTTGGAGATTTAGGGGCGTTATTCAAACCTTTATTTCCGTCCTGAAAGAGGGCATTTTGAGCAAATGATATTTGGAGCTCAAGCTGACGTATGATGTGGTCAAAATGTAGAACTCTCTCTTCAACTTGGCACGCAAGCAGAGCCAGTCTGTAAAAAGGGATTTAGATACATTCTCCAAATCAGCAGCAACGACATCTGAAGAATACCCAGCGGAAGCTGTACAGTGTAGCCAATACGTTGGGGATAAGTAGGGATACCGTATGATCAGGATGATTGAGAGGATGGTGACACAAGGCAAGTGGATATTCTATGGGGGCGTGGTAATATTCTTCGTTTTTTGCTACTCTGTCTTACGGTGGTAACGTTAATGAGGGTTACAAGAGACTAGCACTTGTAGAGGTTGTAGTAAGGAGAGTTTATGCCGTGGGAATATGGGCATCAATATTGCTACGTTAATACTGTTTCTTCATTGGCATTGAGTTTATGTTTATGTTATCTATGGGCTATAATTCATGCAGTGTGTTAATCAAAATGTAGTTCATATTCCAACATTCTACTTGATGGCCTTCACATCTCTCAAGATTCCCATAAACTCCCTCATCACCCTCGGAATCTCTCTTTTCTCAATGCCGCACGAGCCTCCTCCAGCAAGTCTTTTGGCACAACTATATCCTCGTCCACAGTTACCCCATCCCCAGGAGCCTCTTCCACAGGAGACCCGTTTTTCAATCTGAACCATAGGAATATATCTTATCAATATTGAATATCCAAATCTACGGTCCAATTTTAGGGTTGGAAGTTTGGGGCTCTTCGATTTCGAGATGAGGCGGAGTGAGGTCGGAGATCATAGGAATCATTTGGGCTGAGAGGGAAGACAGTTGGGGGGTAGGATTCTACTTCATATAGTGAGGGGGACAGGAGGGGGTAGGGCGGAGGATACACAGGTTCCATTTGTTAAGACGGAAGGTTTTGCTGGTGGAGTTGGAGTAGAGGTCAAGATTTTCCCTCCACACGACAGTGGACGCAGTTGAGTTCCGGAGTAGACCGGGGATGTGATTACCATTGTATTCCTGTTGGGCAGATGTCGCTGTGCAGAAGCGAGAGGAATTTTGACCATGTAGTTGCCCCCTAGGTATTGAAAGCAATGACAGGTTGGGACTCGAAAGTGGTGGGGCGTTGACGACGAAAGGTAAACGTAGGGATATCCCATTTCAGTGCCGTATATTCATAATGGAGGGATGGAGAACTTCCACATTTTGTGTCTATTACAGAAGTCACATGTACTTCGATTAACCTTCTATATAGGTACCGCAGCTGAAGTACAGCTAAGAGCAAGTCTCACTAAGCGGAGCCAGACTAAAATTACAGTTGCAGGGCCAAGTGGTAGAGCCCAGACTTGGACTACCTAACCGACCTGTGGCGTAGCTTTTTTTAAAGGTTGGTTCGAATCCTGACGAAATCCTAACAGCCAAGGGGCACGGGTTTGGTCCTCGGGGAGGTTTTCCCGTGCTAGATACTGTTGGAGCCCGGCATGTATGCTAGGACTAGTTGGGCATGTTAGGACTAGTTGGGCATGTTCACTAGAGCTAGACACTAGAGCTAGATAGGCAGGCTTGGGCTTGGGCAACAGGATATAGCTCTCGTCCGTCACTAGAGACGAGAGCTAGAACAATCAATCATCATCTGCACACTACTGAGCTTTATTAGGTTTATGAGCCCTTGAGCTCCACCATCTATCTATCTACTCTGTGAGCTCTCCACAACAATATGAGCTCGTTCTTCGTGCAAAACCCCCTCCACTGTCAGTTATGTCTGACAATGACTCCCTCTCTTTTGATAATACACTTCAAATGGAAGACATAGACCTTTCTACAAAACTTGATCATAGCCAATCTGCTAGCATTCCCCCACTAGATGGCAGCAACTATGGCTCATGGAAAAAGGCTATGAGGGTGCTATTTATGAGAAACCATCTGCTGAACCTGCTAGACTCTGAAGTCCCTGCAAACCCTGATGCACTATGGCGAAGAGCCAACTGATGGGCCTTCTCTGAGATATTCTTTCGGGTATCCCCTGACATCCAATGTAACCTCTCCAATACGATGTCAGCTAGGGAGGCTTGGTCAACTCTAGAAAACCTATACCTCGGTTCCTCCCTAGAAAACGTATTTATGCTATTACAGGACTTCAACAGACTCTCTCAGAGGTCTAACCAATCTGCCATCCAATTTATCAATACAGTTATGGCAGCAGCAACAGACCTCCGGCACCTAGGTGAAGATGTCAGTAACCAACATATAAGATCTCAAATCTTAGCAAACCTCCTACCAGAATATGAGTCTCTCGTCACTACGTTAACTCATTCGTCTGGCCGTATGGACCTAAAGCACCTCAAGGAGGCAATACTGACTTACGAAAAGAAACTGGCCACAAGAAAGCCTGTGCCTGTATCAGCTCCTCCTATCACTCTTCCTAGCACTCCGGTAGCTTCCAGCACTTTGGTAGCTTATGCTTCAACTACCACGCACATTGAGAGCATCCCCTATGCTGACAGAAAGTGTACGGAGTGTGGAAAAACAGGCCATCTTGTTGAAAAATGTTAGTTTGTAAGGCCTGAATTAGGTCCTGAACATTGGAAGAACCCTAGGGAAAAGTAGAGAAATAAACACAAAGTCCACAAAAAGAGTAAAGATACACACAAGTGCAAAGATAAAGATCTCAGGAGACAGACTAGTGACAGGAGACGATCTTCCAACAAGAAGAAATATGAAAAGAAGAAATATGAATCTTCCACTCCCCCCTCCTCCTCCTCATCAGACTCTTCAGACAGTTCCCCCAAAACCTCTGCTAAAAACACTGTTAAAATGGCACTGGGAATCTCCCGCACCCCGCAGGTCTACCCTAACGTAGATCATGCATATATGACGTTGACAAAAACTGGCACCGGGTCTCCTACCTGTCAAACCTAGCTACTGGACTCTGGGGCTAGCAACCACTATACAAGTGATAAATCGTGCTTTTACACCTTGAAAGAGATAAAACCCAGGGAGGTAGAAACTGCCAGTGGTCATGTTTGGGGGACAGCTATTGGGGAGGTTATACTTCGAT
>Ga0307514_10003830_pt1 | contig 14159 bp, 14 predicted proteins | sample 16_EM_MG_FD_203088 | JGI IMG/M metagenome (GOLD analysis project Ga0307514, IMG submission 203088) | Populus trichocarpa ectomycorrhiza microbial communities from riparian zone in the Pacific Northwest, United States - 16_EM | ecosystem: Host-associated > Plants > Roots > Unclassified | place... | reverse complement strand
TCACTTGCTATTCCCCCCCCCCCCGTTTTTTTCTTCTTTTCATGATTTGTCACGAGGTGTTTCTCTCTCTCCCAGGCTCTCGCTCTCCCCGGGTTTTCGTCTCGTCATTTCCGCCCGGTGTATAGTGGATTTCTCCGGCTCTGCTTGGAGAGGCAGGGTACAGTATCGAGTAACCTAGCTAATTATCACGGTCGTGTATTTTGTAGTAGGACCCTTCTTGTCGCGGTTCCTATTCCGCAGGTTTTGTAACAAGTTTCGTGTACCATCCTCCAAAGTTCCATTCCACCTGTTCCCGAGCGCTGCGAAACGCGCAGCCCATCTCCAGGGTGTGAACCGGATGTGAGATGATTGGGAAACAAAAACCCCGAACGTTGAACGTTTTACTGTTCCGACAGCGGGAAATCGCAGTTGCGTGGAAATCACTCGTTCGGAGGCTGTGATGTCGTGAGGCGTCCCATGGTTTCTGTACAGTGCCTCAAGGGATGAACCGGTTGCTGTTGGATGTAGAAACGCCAGGCCGTTGGGTTGAACCATTCTCGCTAGAGGGCTTTCCTTCCCTTCTGAGGAATCGGGTAGCCGATAACGTTGAACTGCGCCGTAAGCGCCAAGCCCGGCGGCGGGAGATCTTTACATACGTATACGGCGGGAAACGTTGGATACCGTCGTCGTCGAAGAAAAAAACCTATTTATTTACCGATACCCCCCGCCGCCCCCCGTTTCAAGCCGCAGTTCAAAAAGCGACCGCCTGGGAATTTGCGGGGGTCGCTTTGAAAATGCAGTACGGGAGGGTAGGGCGATCACTAGATCATTTCTCATGGGTTTCCATCACTGTCTGTCTCCGCGGAGGTTTCCTCGGTACCCCGAGGGGAGGGAGCCGCAGGTATATCCCGGGACCAAACGTGGGTGCCTCGAGATTCGAGGGGGTTTGAAATTTGCGCGTTCGAGGTTCGGGGAAAGAAAGTTTTGTACCGTCGGTACCGCCGCGGTGTCGGGAAACCATAAATGCCGTTGAGTGGAACAAGCACCGACCGTCTCGAACGCGGGGCGGGTTGAGGCTGAATGCGGTCTATGATGCCTCGAGGCCCAACGCTGGCGCGGTATTGAGAGTTGAAGTAGGTCTGGTGATCACCCTGCGTAGCATAGGCGCTACTAAACGAGAAAACCATCCGACGACGCACGAGGATGGCCAGGCATCATGGATCATGATATATTCACTAAATGCGGTCATGACTGACCCACCTCTCTCGAAAAGCCACATCGTGAAACTGAAGGAGAAATCATTGAACCTTGTGCGCCCATGATGATGAAAAGGGTCGGGTGACACCCCTCCCAGGTCCCGGGTATCGGCGGCCCTGCATATTGAAGCGAATACAAAAATCTAGATAGAAGGGTGAAGGGACGAACTGTATGATGTAAAAGCGTTGCACACTGTGTCAGGAATAACGTAGGGGGTGTTCAGTCCGTGGAAGGATTGTCGTAACCCGCTACCGAGTGACCCACGAGGAGGGGTTGGTCATAACAGTCGTCAGTCTGAAGTTAAGTTAGAACCTTAGCGGGGGGAGGCAAGAAGTATTAGCGTTCGGCATAGCGAATCACGCCGAGAAGGATGCGGTTTGCACTCACCCACTTCCCCCCCCCCCCTCTTCCCCGCATTTTCCATATTGGGATGCGGTTTGCTTCCGCGCTCTCGTCTCGTTTCGGTCTTGGGGACGACGATCGGCAACCGGGAGGGAAGGAGGAGCGTGGAAGGATCGCCAAAACTGTGGGGCCCACTTGCCAACTTATAACTTACCCAACTGTATGCCGTCATCTGCCATCCCGTGTCTCAGTAAATTCCGCCCACATGATCTCATCCGCGGCGTGTATCACCACCCCTTCGATGATACGGAAGGCGCGGAGATGGTGATTCGGAATTTTGAATGCGGTTTACGATATTATTTCACACGTCTGGAGTTATATCAGAGGTTGCGTGAACGAGCTAAGCGAGTCGTCACGGGCCCGTGTTCATGCCAATCTACTCATGACAACCGGCGGGAGGGCGGAACGGGATTTCCAGGTCCGCGATGCAGATAGTTCCCATCGGAAGCCGGAGGAACAAGCAAGAAGGAACGTCGGTCGAGAACTTTGGTATGGCGGTGCAGAACGCAGTGTTGAAGCGTGCTGTCTGTCAATTAGTTGGTCCAGGTATGGCCCATCATGTAGGCAGGGACCCCATGATACACGCACCAAGGCCTCTAGACCTCGAAAGAATTAGGGAGGAAAGGCGGTTCCAGGATGTATGCGAGCGACCATCAACGCGTGGTCGTAACGTAAGAAAGGTGGGGTTGGAACGAAAAGGCTAGGTCACAAGCAACGTTGAATGACCGGTAACCTGGCGATCAAAGATGAGACAAAGGATCGAGTAACGGTTGGTTGGACCTTCACCAAATATGACGAGGTCTGAAGAGTGACCTGAGGAAACGTACAGCTTGATCATACGGAGGCTGCACGCAGTATGATCGGGCTTGTTTGGTGAATCTGGTGATGTATGCTTACATACACACCGTCACAAGTGCGGGGTCAGGAGACCTGAGGGAGGCTGACAGCAGAAGTTAACATAATAGGCGAGAGGTCGAGAACCGCTATGACGACTTTGTGAAGTCTCCACCAACTATGCTTGCAAATGATCGGTAATGTTGTTTGTTGGAATGATGATGACGGCGGTCGAGACGCTGTAAACGCGTTGGGCGTTCGAGGTTATTAGGCGAGTGTAAGGTAAACGTATGAACCCCACAACGCATTACCCCATGCCCGAGCGGTGACTGCATTTGTGGGGACGGCGTGTTCGTTTGAGATCTGATAACCGATCCAAGACGCCTTCAGAAAGGTAATTTTTGATCACACGACAGGCCAGCACCATTTGTTACAGGTCGTAGGGGGACCAGACAGGCAATACCTGCTGCTGCTGCGCATGAAACCCGGTCAAAGGTGAGGATTACGGGCTGGCGATGGTCGTGAATGAACGGGGAAGACGGAGATTAGGAAAAATAAAAGGGGGGTAAATGGACCTGACAAGACGTCAATCAAAAGACATCGGGCTGTCACTCGAGCGGCCGGTGTATCCAAAGTGCGTGTGCCCGACGTCAACTTGTCCGACCGGGGGTGGCGGGAGAGAGAAAGAGGGTAGACGGTGACTTGAAAGCGTTTACATTAAATTTTCCTCAGTCAGTTTGGAGATCGGGAGGAGGATCAGCCGACGGAGGTTCGTCAGGCAGTAAATCCCTGTATGGATGCCGGACGGAGAATCTGACATCAGATCCTGAAAGCACGAGAGTGATGACGCGAGGCAAGCAGTTGTATATGTGTATGCCGCCACCCCATTCTCGGCTGAATGGGGCGAATTTATGGGTGGGCATGCATGGCCTTTTGAATCGCTCGCTGGCTTTTCTTTGAAAAAGAAAAATTGTACCAAGTGAGGCGAGGAGAAAGAGAGATATCGGAATCGGAATCGGAAGCGAAGATTACTGGATACGCTAAATGTTACTTTGTGCATCGATTTCCCCGATGAACTTGAACAATGAAGCGAGTTACGTATAATTCGAGGGTGGTCATCAGGGTATCAACCTGTTGTTCGCGAGAGAGAACGAACGAGCGCATCGGACGAGAGGGTGGGATAGGACACATCCTCGCCAGCGCTTTGGGGGGCGGATGCGGGCGGGCCGATTTCCTTAGTTCCCCCAGAGGATTGGGCAGCAAAGGGCTTAGGGCGTCGAGATGAATCAATTCGAGGCTTGTGTATCCAAGTTTTACAGCCATCAGCTCGTAACGATATATTCTACATAGGAAGGCAAGGATGGATTGAGTTATGGTGCGGCAGAGCCGACCGATTGGCTTGGGTCGACCCGTGGACCTCGGGTCTAGAGCTCGTGGGGTTCGGGCCTAAATTTCCAGGGTGGCCTACGTACAATAAACGATAGGAACAAGGCCATGGTAGGCCCACGACCGAAACAATGCAGAAAGTGTAGACCGCGCGCCTCCGTCATCCACGCAAATCAGGTCTGTTATTTGCTCAGGACGCGCTCGATGTTATATCATCATCGTCACCAATCACACGTATCTCTGAACAGATGACAACGCGACAGTATCGATATAGATTGCGATATGACCCTGGTACAGTTGCCCGGCACTGTGAGCAAGTATATGAACTGGAACCCCGATAGAGCCTGGCTCCCTACTAATAATTAGTCAAGAATGGACGAGTATACGGATGAGATTGTAGCGACGATGAACGAAAGTGTGAGCATGCTAATGAAACAATTGGTGGGATGCAAGTAGAGAGAAGGAACCGGAACCCTGGTATAAGTAAGAAATCTATACGGTAGAACGAGAGAGAGAGAGAGGCAACGCTGAAAACCAGAAAACAAAGTGACAAGCGAGAGAGAAAACGAGTTGAGTGTTCTTCTCAATTAGAGAGATAGATGGGCGCCGCAATAGAGGAGCGGCGGCTGGAACTGTCCCGACAGCCGGCAGAATTCTATGGACAATGGAGAGGGTGGAGGAGATGATGCATTCACTTGGATTTGAACTGTGGCAAAAGGTGCGCGGATAAGAGACGGAGCGCATCGAAAATATGAAATTGTGGGTACACACCTTCATCATCAGCTGAGGAGAGGGAGAAGATGAAAGGTTGGGCGGGGGCGTCACGATCAACGATGGGTGGGACGGAGTGCCCGATTTTGAGAGTACTTTGCGGAGCTATAATTGGGAGGGTAAACACGGATGCTCTGGACGGGTTCAACTCTGGGGAAAGCGTACCTTGGCTTCGCTCTCAGCAGCGAGTTGAGCAGACATGGAGGAGGGGTGTAATGAGACTTGTTCGAGGCACCTCGCTTGGGGAAGTGTGGACAGTGAGCAGGACACGCTCGGCAAAGCCATGAGCTGTTCCTTGCGGATTTTGGCGTTTGTGGCAGCGTCCATTGTGGTTTGATTTGTGTGAAGGATGAATCGGAGGGGAAGAAGGATGTTGAGGAGATGGGAGGAGGAAAGACGGGATGGCGAGTGGTTTATATACATAACTCACGGCCCAGCACGCCAATCATAGACCACGACATACCCGAGATTCAAAACGGGGGTAGTGTCCCAGAATTTGAGATCGTTCGTCGGATGATCCCGAGCGGCGAGAGATATCTCAAAAAAAAACAAAAATATTCAGATAAAAATTATTATTATATTTTCCATGGCTTTTTTTTTTCTCTTCTGGAAACAAAATCCGATTCCGTGCTCATGGTAAGCCCTTACGATATTCGCACAACCCGTTGCGTTTCGTGTTGAGTACGAAATTTCGGTCATGAGACGTTAATACCCCGGGTCATGCGAGCTCATAGCTAGAGTCTGAGGTAGCTACAGTTAGCTAGCAAGAGCGAGGTCCTTGGAGCAACGTTAGTTACATCCTCCCAGAATAACTGTTTCCAGTCCATGCGAGGTACGCGAGTTACCCGAAAGAATGCGGCCTCGTCTAGCCATTCCCCCTCTTGGATCTTCGACCCCAATCTCGAAAAGTCAAAGGTGAAATGAAAATCGTCAAATACGTGTATGAGGAAGAAGGCGTGTTCTTAATCACACATCCTGGTGAATTTCAGAATCACCGTATGGTAACGTTGCCCGTTTCTCTCGTCCGCCGTTTGTCCCATGGTACTCATCCGATCATCCGTGCCTGTGCTTTCCCTCACCTCTCCCCCCTTCCCCACACACAACCTCGACGTCTCGAAACCTTCCCTCTCGGGGCTACACCAATACCTAGCGTTTATTGCTTATCTCGGCTCATTCCTTCAATGCAATGTACGGCACTTCGGAAAGATGACATGCGCGGGATCCATCCCTGTTAGTGTACGTGCTTGCCATGGCGTGTTTTCGGGACTGTATGTAACTGCTGTAAACGGTCTATGATCCATCAACCGCGCCATCCGACCAGCCACCCGAGCATTCATGGTCAGCCCTAGGACCTATTATCTCGCAATCGCTCAAAGCGCGATCTCTGGTTCCCATTATCAATATGGTATCAATCCCTGCTATACGGGCGAATCCGATCCCCGTATCTCCCACGTCTGCGCCATGCCTCGCGCCTCAAGGCGTTGCTCTTATCGCCGAGAGATTAGGACATTTCGCGTCCAAGACAATGAACAATGACCCCACATTCCTCGCTCTCTCTCTTCCCATCCCATCTGCTTTGATAACATCCACCCCGCATGGATGGCCGAGACGGATATGATCGGGAGCGTCCTCCCGTTATGGAAGGAGGGTACCAACCTACGCCTCGTTTCTCAGACGGGAAGCGGAACGCGTCGCATCCGTCACCGTTCCGCCCTGCGCGGTGAGAAAAAGAAAACCGTTTCGTCATGGAGACCACACTGATCACCAAAGACTTGACGGAAGCAAATACCTCCACCCCATGGCGGAATCAATCCCTCCCAGCTGCTGTCCTCCCGAGTTTAGTAGCCGTACGCCCACGTTGTCACGAGAAACCTCCCATCCTGAATGGCCAACCACCGAAATATCCCCCCCATTCACTTCCCACAGAACTGGGAGAAGCTTGATCATATCATCCAAGACGACCACGACTCAGAGTTCTTTTTTGCACAGTCATTCTACAGGGGCACCCAACCTCCAACGCGCTCCGTCCAATCGGGGCGAGAACAAATGTTCCTAGTAACACTCACACAGCCTGCACCCCTTCGTACACAGGCAATCTCCGGCATCCCTCCGCCCAATCGATATCGCCCTCAACAAGCTCCGTAACAACCCTGATAACATCGTCAATTGGTCCAATGAGCTGCATCATCGTGTCCCGTTCCCTAAAATTTTTGAATAATCGTGGTCAGGGTTTTACGTTCAGATCCGCCAGATGAATCATCCGATAAGAGCACAAGTTACTCACCGAAGCGTCATGGTCTTGTTTTGTAACGCTGGCGAAGAATAATGGGCGTATCAGAATCGTGAAATGAAAGAGAGAAAAAAAAATCACAGGCAAAATCGAGCGTAACACCGAAAGGTGTGCCTAATTCATCGTTTCGAGCGTAGCGCTTCCCGATAGAGGTATTCGAATCGTCCACGCGTGCAAAGATGCCGGCTTTGCGGAATTTGGAGGCTGCGTAGAGATACCTTTAGGTATTGCTTTACGGTGCGAAAGGTAGAGATAGACTTGCAAACTTCCCGGACAAGTGGATCGAACTCCTCTTTCGCGCTCAGTGGGACGATCAAAACCTTTGTCGGAGCAACCAAGGGCGGCAAGGACAGAACCTAATATCACCCCAAATTCAAATGAAAATCGGCTCGGTCTGGGCGCACCAAGCCGACTCACCCCTCGGTCCACATCGTCTTTCCTGGCCCAGTAAGAATGTTCGAGTAACACATAAAGGATGCGCCCGATTCCGAACGAAGGTTCAATCACGTTGGGAACGAACTCTCTGACTGGGAGATAATCAATCGGCTGCTGTGGAACCAGAAATCAAGCGACCGAGTTGACACCCACTCGATTGTTTGAACGTTTTCCGCTCTATCTTGAGCATTTCAGCTGTCAATGAAATCTCTCGTCCTTCTCCAACAGTGATCACGGCAGACCTGACAACTGATCAGTGCGCTGTTGCCGTAAACGTTCAAGTGGAGCTGCCTCACCCCTGCGCTAACTCGCCCTTGAGTTTTACTAACCCGGCTTCATCCAAACTCTCCACCGCTTTCAAGATCGCAGCGGCGTCCTTTCCGAATGTCTTGCCAATCACCTTCTTATTGAATTCTGGCGCCTCTTTCTCGGTAACGATCGGTTCTTTCAAAGCCTGTCTGACGAGCAGTGGTTGTCCAGTCCGAGCTGAATGTACGGAGAGATCGTACGCGGCCCGGTCGGCGCAGCCGACACATTCTGTCCAGCCATACGAGTTGTGAATCTCCGCGTCCCAGCAGTCCGTTGCATAGTGTGCCATTTCGTTGGCCATATGTTGTCTGAATCGTAACCTGGTCGGATTGATGCCGATTTTGGTCAGAAATTCGTAAATCCTGACTAGGAAGTAACCGAGGGTCTCGTTGGCGACAATGCCTTTATCGACCGCGTCGCCGATCGCGAGCTTTTGGGGAACGGTGGAGCCAGCATATTGGGTATCCCGATCGAGTAGGGAAAGAACTACATCTCGAACCTGGTGGAAGTGTTCATGACGTTTATCCTCCGGGTCCACGTAGTGCTCGATCTCGGCCATCGTGAATTCTCGAACGCGGAGTAGACCCGCACGGGGCGAGATTTCGTTGCGGAATGATCGGCCTATTTGTGCAGATGCGAAGGGAATACGTCCGTTGTTGAAGTCTAGAAGCCGGCTGAAATTGAGGAAATGCCCCTGCGCCGTCTCGGGGCGGAGGTAACTGTGAAAAACTAATTAGTCTGGACACCCAACGGTCTCGAACGCTGGCGACGAACCCAGGGTGTTGCCCAGTGGGACCAATGCTACTGGCGAACATGAGGTTAAATTGTTGGGGTTCCGAAACCTCGTTTCCAGTTGCGGGGTTCTTGATTTCGTGCGTTCGACAAAGTTCCCCAAGTTCCGTCCCAGAACAGTCGTCGAGCTAAAATAATAACAAATTCACAATGGAATCACATCGTCATTCGGGAAGGTAGAACCCATACCTTTGCGAGAATAGTCTCGTATCGAGAAACAACCTCGTCAGTCAATTTAACGGGCACACTCTTCTGCTCCCTTTTCTTCTTTGTGGGTGCAGCGGCCTTGGAAGTTTCTGGTTGTTCCCCCGGGGCACGTGCCTCCAGATTGTCAACCAAGCGGGCCTCGAGGACGTTCTTCACCAAGTGATCGGCACGAAGGACTTCACCAGTTTTGGTGTCCTTCACCATCCAGTCGGCAAATCGGGCGACATGACCAGAGGTCTCGAATACTGTAGCGGGCGTCATGACTGTGGTGTCGACTTCCAGCATATGATCTTGAATGATAAAGTGTTTGCGCCATTCTGAAATAATGTTGGCCTGAAGAGATGAACCCGGGGGACCGTAATCGTATAAGCCGGCGACACCTAGGTAGTGCAGAGGTTTCGAAGCGGTTGATCAGGGTTCTTTCTGGTTAATCGGTGTAGGTTTCGAACGTGTTCACACCTCCGTAAATCTCGAAGGCAGGCGCATAGAAAAACCTTCTGCTCAACAACGCTTCGAGATTGGCTTTGTCAAACGGGTGTGCGGTCTTGTCGACAGCATCGGCCATGGTTGACCTAAAACGATAGTGGAAGAGGGAGCAACGACGAAGTGAGGGAGATATGCTCGAAAGCAAGATATGACTAGGTGATCGCCCTCGCGAGTGCATTTCCAATCCTGGAAGGAGGGAGCGTGACTATGAACGGAGGTTCAATGGGAGGTCGCGTTGGGGATTGGTCTCGCGAGTCAGGCGTCGTTGGGATGTGAATTGCACACCGAACTACAAAAGATACGTTTCTATACCGGTCGTTGGCCTTTACGCGGTTGTTTCATGAGCCATCCCAGGTCCAAGTGGCAGTCAACAGTGAGGTGGAAGTTACTTAGTCACGCAGCGTTACCAACGAATTGAGCATCAACTTGATATATTTGGTAATTTACTAGGGTTAGGGTTAGGACTAATTACCGGCCAAAAAAAAGGGCCTGCCCAGCCCGAGGGCCGAAGCAGGACAGGGAAATATTGAGAGAGTGCATGAGCCGAAGCTCATACAAATCATAGGCCTCCTCTGAGGACAGGGTCGCCGTGCTATGGAAGAGCCCTACAACCCGTAACCCCAGTACATGAAGGGAGTTACGCCCTCAAGGTAAGTATGAAGTTTTCAATGCCAACCGCGACTCCCTTTTGTATCAACGCTCGCGCGCACGGACCACCCTACCACTGTTTGTTTGTCCACCACGATCGATCCAAACAACGGCAACATTTTTTCTTCACTCTTTGATTTACACATGGTTGGTCTACAAGAATTACTTGCGAATTATTTTCCGCCCTTCAAGCCCTCCTGGCGTTGATGATGTTCACGAATTCTGGCTTGAGTGAAGCCCCTCCGACCAAGAAACCATCGACATCAGGCTGTTTGGCTGTAATACACCGGGTTAATCAACGCTCTACGGTTAAACCATTGAGGCCGAACACTCACCCAAGTCGTTACAGTTTCCGGCGCTGACGCTGCCTCCGTAAATAACTCTGGTCTTTTCGGCGACCTCGGGAGAGACGGCCTGGCGGAGGAACTTTCTCACATCGCTGTGCGCCTCTTGGGCTTGGGCAGTCGTCGCAACCTTGCCCGTACCAATGGCCCACACGGGCTCGTATGCGATTACAATTTTACTGCAAGAGCCACGTAAACGTCGAACATTGACATTATCTGCCAATACCAAGACACACCTCCAGTCAGTCTCCTTGGTGACCTGGACAACCGCCCGGAGCTGGGTTTCGATGACTTCCGTGCACTTGCCCGCCTCACGCTCCGCGAGGGTCTCTCCGATACAGAGAATCACTGACAATCCAGCATCGATCGCAGCCCTGGTCTTCTGCGCCACAAGTTCGGAAGTCTCGCCGAAGAGAGTACGGCGCTCGGAATGACCTGAGTTCCGCAACGGAACTCGTGTAAGCGCGGGATGCTTATCATTTCCCGAGATGCTGCGATAACCTACCGAGGATAACGTATGGGATCCCAGCATCAGCGAGCTGAGCAGGACTAGAATCCAGTGATTGTTGAGTAAGATCTGAGTAAACAGCCGTCAATCGAATCCGAAGCGGACCTTATCTCGCCAGTGAATGCACCCGATGGCTTGATGTAAGCGTTTTGCGCGGAGACCTTGAAATCCTTGCGCAGGATGCCGACAACAGGAAGAATGTACAACGTTGGGGGCGCGATGACGACCTCTTAAACGTACTGTCAGCTCCACGAAGAGATAGGGACAGGAGGGTGCGATCACCGGTATCGGGGTCGACATCAGCATCGTTGAGAATTTTGACGATACTCTGTTTTTGTTCCCTGGTGGTAGGGTTCATCTTGAAATTTCCTCCGACGAAGAATTTGCGAGACATTCTAGTGACTGTCTAAAGGTTTTTTTGTCGGATGGTGGAGGTGAGGATTGGAAGATGATCAAGTTGAGAAGAGCGTCCCACGATATGCAGTTGTCAGAGAATGTAAATCGCGTTCACAGGATTCTGCCACCGAGTGCTTCCGTCTTTCACAAGAGTCTAGGGCTTCATCGATCCCTGCAATAACATCCTCCCAAAAGGTCTATCCAATTCTAGACGTCCCATTCAAGATTTTCACGGTAAACGTGGCAGACAAGGCCAGGCGACGGAAACGTGACCGCTAGAAGACAACTTTTACCAATCGACGTGCGGCTATAACTCTATGTTCAGAAAGATCAAGGTCGAATGAATTCCATCCCAGCCTGCAATCAGTCACCGCACTACAACAACCGAGAAGCACTGAAGTTTCTCTTTCATATCCGGCTGCCCACCAAGTAACTCCAATCGATCCGAGATCACTCGTGCCTTCATTCTCCTGAAGAGATAGCCGGCTTTGGAAACAGATCGCAGTGGCTGTCGTCGGTTGCTTTTCATTCCCCCGCAACACAGTACCGCATCGCATTCCCTGACTCCCCGAAGGACTGCCGGCCCGTCAAAGGAGATGATAGCGGGAACATTCAATGAAACGGAATATGAGAACGTGGAAGATAAAATAATTGCTAAACGTAATCTTCACAGTAACGTCGTATGCACAAGGCGGGACTATATCAGACAGAAACTTGCCTCGTTGTGATCGCTAGAAGCAATACACAAAAACTTCGAGTGACCACGTCTTAACAGCGCTTCAGAAGGTCGTGATGTCTCTAGCAATTGATTCCGTACGGAATACATTGCGCTCGGCCCTGGGTGACTTTCAAAACCCTATTGAACGTGTGGGAGCGAAGCCGATCGCGCGGGCATGCCCTTTGCCACTTCTTCCCTCCAGTTGGAATATCTTAACAACACCCTAGATCTTTCGATCCGAATTATTGTGGGTGAGTCGGTGGCGTAACCTATACTGAATCTATGGCAAAGTTTTCACATGTTGGTGATCGCAACGAGGCGTGGCCGCCGTGGGAATAATGTGTTTGACTTGGGCGGTTGATAGGTCAGATTCTTCGACAGAGCAGAGATAACGATGACCGCTTGGCCAGGGAGATCCACCCCCCCCCCACTAAAAAGCGCCACTTTCGGCCCGACTTTTCTTCGCATGTCTGTCCGGAGAAACACTCTGGTGTGGGGACAGTACTTTCCAAAGGCTCCGAGAATGGCGAGAGTTGATGACGACAGGTGAGGCTACCAATGGCCAAAGTTATCCCACCGGACGATCAGTACGATCCTCGCCAGCAAGTTTATTGCCCTCGGTGCCGATATTTATATCAGATCACCAGCAAGGCCACAGGTAGGCCGTCGACGGGGTGACAAGCCACCACTTGTGGCCGCCGACCTCATTCTCACGCGAGAGGGAGCCCTCGTTGATCTGTCTGTTCGTCGGCTTGACGAGGTAGATAAGAGTTGGGACTAGCTTAAAGGAGTCCCCCGGGTGTAGTGTCGGACCGGAGGGGTCTGTTTGCTGGCGACCAGGGTGACGGTAGCTTCGTATTGCCTGAGGAATTCAATCTCGGCATTGGCGAGTCCTCACGTGGATTGCTTGGTTCGATCGTCGAACGCCCTATCTCTATGGAACTAGTCCCTGACTGATAATTGGGAAGGCCGAGACCTACCCCACACGGTTCGATTTAGGCTCGCAGCGAAAGTAATCTTTCCCACGGGGAATGTGCAGAAGTACGCAACAGCGGAGCCCGACCCCTTGAACATAAGATTGAGCTTTTCGCGATCGTCCGAAGAATCGAATCTACTCGTACCTTCAGCGTACGGACGCAACCGGTTTATTTGTAAGAGCGAAGAATGGGCACGGAGCCAACTGACGTTGCATGATTGGCCGGCACCCTCACTCATCAACCAGCCTAACAAAAGAAAGAGAGCCCTTGGAGGCAAATACTATCGCAATCTAGAACCGTGGTGCCCCACAAAGTTCGCGGTTGATAGACTACACACGTAGAGCCACAGGCATGAGAGTCACCGTTTGGAATAAACCCCACAATGACAGAGAGAGGAGATATGGAGTGAAGAACCATCCTCGTGAGTACGTGATATCCGCGAGAGAGTTTTGCTTTTTCTGGCACTTGTTGAGCCTCTGGGGGGCGCATGACCCGGCGTCTGCACTTTCTTCTTCGATGACGTCAAATACAAAGAACGGAAGGGGAGATCGTTGTCGGTTCCATGGTCTGTGTGCCTTCTCTCCAGGAAGGCGTCGAAGACGCTTCGGGAGTTCCCCGTGTGTGTTCGAAAAACTCGGCTGAGTGCAACAACATCGATCTTCGGCGTTATAGGGCCAGAGGATTAGACTGGGCCCCCTCCACTACTGGAGGGGGGAACGGTGTGCTGTGTTTACCTAGAAGATGAGCGAAGCGGGCTGTTCTAACAGTAAGCATATATATGGTGCGAGTAAAGAAAAGGGGCACCGTGGTGGTCCGAGGGTTCTGGCTACCACCTATATCGAACGATAGCAAAAGAAGAAAACAAAATTTGGATCTAAGAGGTGTCTTGGACTTGAAGACGAGCTTAAAAATGATAAGAGCGTGGTGACAAAGTTGGATACACCTACACAATCAGTCGCAAGGAAAAGAAATCAACAACTAACCTTCTCAGGGTCGAACAGATTAAGCGGGACTCGGTCTTCGCATCCTCCTCATCAACTGTGGGGGTTCACATGTCGCTTTGGCTTTTGCATTGTAGACATTGTGCCCATGATGAGGTCACCAGTGGACTAAGCAGAAACGTGAAACGAGTTACAAGTTAGGGGTAGATCCGTCCTTACCGGGTTATAGTTGCGGTGACCATTTGGGGTGCGTGGACAGAAAAGGGATTTGCCACCTCGGAAGGCTGGGAAATGAGGAAGGATGGCTAAGTGGATTTTAAACTGCATCTAAATCGGGGCAGGCGAAGTGAACACCGATTACGACGGCAGAAGGGATCGCGTTGGAAGGGATCGAGCGTAGATGATCTGAAGAAGTGAGTTACAGGAGTGAGGTGGTGAGGGAGACGTCAAGCTCACCCTGGGCTTATAAAGGATTCCAG
>Ga0307514_10003829_pt1 | contig 14161 bp, 18 predicted proteins | sample 16_EM_MG_FD_203088 | JGI IMG/M metagenome (GOLD analysis project Ga0307514, IMG submission 203088) | Populus trichocarpa ectomycorrhiza microbial communities from riparian zone in the Pacific Northwest, United States - 16_EM | ecosystem: Host-associated > Plants > Roots > Unclassified | place... | reverse complement strand
GATCATGGCCATCAGATAGTGAATCCTGACCTGCTGAAGGATAGGAATACAAAAGGTATTAATCTTGTCAATACCAGACTGCGCCTGTGTGATGACATCGTGACCTTTGATAATAGGGACAATAGCACGTTGTTGAATGGCCGAGGGACGTTCAAAACTTTGAAAGTTATGGCGTTTTCGCAAACACGAAGGATGCATGTGTGACATTAACATACCCGTAAGCATAAACGCCGTGGAGAAGTTCAGGCTTCAAGTCCATGTTATCGAAGCTTGATAAAACTATCGGTTTGGCTGCAAGATTTGGTAGAGGGTTCCCTGCTCACCTGTCCACGACCTGATCCCAGTTCGACTCGACCTCGCTCTCAAAAATATCATAGGATTCCTCACTGGAAAAAGTGGCGTCAAGAAGTGAACAATCAGGCTGGGTACAAGAGGTGATTTAAAAATAAGCGAGTTCCCAACATACCTCGCTGATATGAATATATTATTAGTGACAAGCTTTACAGGACCAGACCTCAGGCCTCACCATCACTGGCAGCACCGTCATCCGCGATACCATCTTGCATATCGGGTCTAAATTCCACTACTACCTCTTTCAGATTGGCGACAACCGTCTCCCAGCCTTCATGATAGATTTCAACTAATTGGCCATCGCAGATGTCATCTTTGGTTAAAAGTACGACACTTTCGTGTGTTGAAGTCGTAGGGAACATTCTCCGACACATGTTGATAGTTGCCTTTCACATTGTTATTGAGTCTGGGTCAAAGGTGTGCGCAGATATGCTCACCTCGTAAGTAGCATGACGAGGCCCAAGCTTGCGTTGGCCCTTATAAGCGTAGATCATCGACATCTTCAGAACAAGAAGGACGAACCTCTGCTTTGTACACAAATCCATCAATCTAATCTTCAACATGGCAGACACCTTAGTGTGATTACGGAAGTCACTCAAACTATAGCCCTTTCCATGCATACCGTCTTCCATTGCGATCCATTATCTTTGTCGTGCATTAGTTCAATGGACTCACAGAGTTAAATCCACCGAAAGAAAGCGAGTTGGAGCAACAAAAGCAAAGCATGCAACTGGATATTGCCGCTCTCTGCCGTTCGGCAGGCGGTACTAAATTCTTACCACTCAAGATGCACGTCGCCATTTCTTCGAAAGTAAGTACAATTCGTCTTTATAAAAATCACTCTTTAATTTTAATGAATACAAGGCGCAGAAAGCCCGTGGTGAGGCTCTGCATCAGCAAATACAAGAGCTTCAAGAAAAGCTTGGGTTTGTTTCGCCCATTCGACTACATATATGTATCTCATGTGCTGGCAGATTTGGCGAGGACGCTGAAAAAATCGTGAAACGACACATTACTTTGTTGCATAAATACAATGAGGCGAAGGATGCCACACAGGTGATTCCAATACCATTCATTCACAAAATGTCGATTCACAGAGTTTATAGATTCTGATTGGAAGGGTAAATCAATCTTTGCGTTCCTGTCAATACAACTGATATCTGGCTCCGTACAGCTCGCTGCTCTCAACCAATCGACCATCAGACAAATTCACAATGATTACGGTCTAACTGATGAAGATTAACGAGTTATACACAATAAACAATCTGTTTAGCCACACGTAATTCTATAGAATAATGGAGATTGACTGTATGCATCGATATCACGGCACGGCGGCTGTATTGTTATGGCATGGCTTCAGCGCCCATGATCCCTCTCTTGATCTAATGCATCCAAGATCTTTGTTACTTACAATTGCTCTATATCTTTCTGCAACATTGTGCACATCTGAAGAGGTTGTTTTCACCACACAGCTCGGCTTTCAGCAGCCGTTTGAAATCCAAGATCAGCTAAGCAACCATATCCAATTCATTCCATCACCTCCTATATCCTCCACGCTCAGATCTCGTCCGACCACAGTTTATCGTCCTCGTTCTCTTGATGCCCTTCATAATGCGCGATTGAGTTCGCTACAACATGCACAGAGTGCAGCGGAACAACCAATTTGGGACCCTTTCGAGGTGGAAGGTCCAGATGTTGAGGATTTGCACACATTGGCACAGTTGGCAAGAATGTCGGGGAATGCATACGCTTTGCCTGGACAGAAAAACTGGTATGACGTTGACCAGGTTTGGAATAATGTAAGCCTTTCCTCTGTACATTGCATTGTTTTGCTAAGATGCAATCGTTTTTCTCGAGAGCTTCCCATTCGGATGGGAAGCATCGGATGGATTCAGAGGACATGTTTTCCTGTCGTCCGATAATTCTACTATTGTGTTGTCCATAAAAGGCACGACAGTCCAGGGACGGACCTCTAAAGTGGATAAGTTCAATGACAACCTGTCAGTTTACACGAAGAAAAGGCCAATCCACTAATGGTAGGCATTGTGCAGGTTGTTTTCATGCTGCTGTGCCCGTGTGGATTTCTCATGGATTTTCAATACCGTCTGCGATTGCTACGCTAGAAATTTCCGGTGCGATAACCAATGCTTAACAGACGCTTTGGTCCAAGATAGTCTATTTTACTCTATCGGCGTGGTCAGCAACACTCTTTTATATCTCATTATCCTCTAGTTCTAATTGTCATGATCAGAGGTTAGTTGATGACCTTCGCAGGATATACCCCTTGGCGAACCTTTGGCTCGTCGGTCACTCACTAGGCGGTGCTCTTGCAAGTTTGCTAGGCGCGACTTATGGTCTACCAGCCGTAGCGTTTGAAGCACCTGGGGAGCGACTTGCTGCATCTCGTCTTCACCTTCCTTTGCCACCGCCTATCATCATTCGTCGCCCAGAATTTTTGTCGCTTCAATCCCATTCATTCTGGTCGCTGATACCGTACTTCAAGTCTCTTTCCTCTATCTTAGGAAACCTACTGTCTGAATCAAGACCAAAATCTGTCCCCCTGCCTTCTTCACACCATCCCGTTGCTACAACCCACATCTATCACACTGCCGATCCCATCCCGCAGGGGGCATGTACGGGCTTCAGGTCCCCTTGTGCGAATGCAGGCTATGCATTGGAGACAAGATGTCACTTGGGCCAGAGTATTGTGTTTGACTCGGTGCAGAAGTTGAGATGGAAGGTGGACATCAGGAAGCATATTATTAGGACGGTTGTGCATGATGTGTTGGAAGGGGATGTTTGGTGGGGTGATGACAACGAGGAAGAATACGAAGCACCTGCTGAGCGGCCAGAATATAGCCAAGTCGAAGCGAGAAAACATGCAGTACCCAAACCCATGATTGAGGATGATTGTAATGTGAGTAGCTCAATATCTTTTTCAAAATTGTGCATGACTTAAGTTCTACCATGCTTTTCTTTGATTAGGATTGCTATAAGTGGGAGTTCGGTGATTTCAAGGATGAGATCAAGAGGAAGATATAATATCCTATTTTACCAACTAAATCGTTTTTCCATCGCTGGTGTGCATTGATAAGAATCAAGAATGCACATCATATCTAAAGGATTCATCATGATGCTGCTTATTAGAGAATCTAAGAAGCAGGCTAGAGATATGCTTTTTAGTGGAGAGCAATGCGATTATCGCAGGACTGAGGAACGTGAAGTACCCCATTTTCGGATGAATTTGATTGAGTACACACATCTTTGCCCGTCCAAGACTATGTCAACTTCCATCCGGCAGTAACCCCGGCTGCATATTCATTACACCACGTTTCTTTTTTCTTTCTTTTACTACACATATTCCATTGCGGTGTATCGTCTTGTTCACCTTCCTTGCGAAACAAAGGGCTCAGGGTACCAGGAACGGCGCGTAGGACGCTGTTACGGAACAGCGACAACGTCAACAACACCCTAGTCTGTTCTTTCCGCCCCTACTTCGATATTAGGGAGTTGCCTTTATTCTTTCTTGACCTCCTACCCACCGAACCGCTTGTCTCCCAGTTTCAAAAGAACTGACCGCAGGCGGATACACGTTAATATGGCGAATTCAAAAAGGCTGGTGTCACACCTTCGACGGTGGAAAGGAAAGGAACGGGCACTGGAGCAGAGAGACGAGGGTCCTGGAGGTGCAGATGGCATTGTCCTTCCGTTGGATCTCGTTGGAGGTGGTGTATACGACGTGTAAGTTATTCTTCCAATACTGCACTTGGAGTGCGTTGTCAAAACTCGTTCGCCGTTGGAATTCTCCTTCTTGCGCTTCTGCGTCTCCTTTTGTTCAAGCCTAGGGCTCGTTCTCGCATCAGATTTATGTGTCCTAATTTCGTTGCAGAGCATATACCCTTCCTGTCAGATTCGGTGCCAGGAACCAACAGTTTTCGCTTCAAGTTGACACCGGTTCCTCCGACATTGTAAGTCTTTCTTTGAATCAGCCTGAATAACATTGGGAATAATTGTTATTCTAGTGGGTTGCGTCAACATCTTGTTCAACTCAAAGTTGTTCACAGACGAGTGGCCGTGTATACAATCCATCCGGGTCCAATGCGACTGGAGTTTCATTTCACATTTCCTACCTGCAAGGATCGGCTTCTGGACCTATCGTATGGGACAAAGTGTCAATTGGTGGTTATGAGATTGAAAATCAGGCTCTTGGTTGGTCACCTACTTTCTCCATCTCGTAATTTATCTCAACTCGTCTTCGTAGCCGCTGCAAGTGATGTCCAAAATGAACCTCTTGCCCCCAATTTTAGTGGAATTCTTGGGTTAGCTCTGCCTTTGAACTCTGTCATCGCATCATCTATTCCTCCTGTAACGGGCAACGATCCCGATGGCGCCGCCTGGGCATCCAATCTTTTCTCTATCACACCTGTTAATCAAGCTCCTTCTGCCCATTTTCTTTCTCTCACTTTATCCCGACCTGGCTCAGACCAAATACCATCCCTACTAGGCATCGGTCGGCATCCGTCTTCTGTCGTGCCTGACCCGAGCCAGGTGCGATATTCACCACTTGTGGGGGATCAACGTGGCGTTCTCTTTTGGAAGGTCACTGTCCGGGCAATTACAGTATATGTGGATGGAGATCCGCGTGTCGTTCCAATGGGCAGGTCTGTGTCGGGTGGTGTCTTTCCAACAGCAACTTTGGACTCGGGAGCTCCACTGATATTGACAACTTCAACCATTGCAAATGCAATTTATGGTGCTATCGGTATCAACCCTGCCAGTGATGGATTGTGTGCGTGTTTTTCATCTCTTTCTTTCGTTCGGTTTTTGACAGGCTTCTCAAGTCTATGTTCCATGTAAAACGCCGCTAAATATGTCGATCACTATCGACAACCGACCCGCGATACCTTTCCACCCACTCGATCTGACTGCCGAGCCTCCCGAAGACAATAAATCGAATTTCTGTATTGGTCTCATTCAGGTCAACAACAGAGTGCTTACGCCAGCGGATTCGGCGATAGGTGACATGATCCTAGGTGTCCCCTTTTTACGCAACGTCTACACAGTTATGGCATACACACCGCCGAACAGTGTTGGCTCTTTTCCGTCCCCAAACGACTCAGCAGTTCGGAATACGCATATCAATCCTCGTCTAGGCCTGATGTCTCTGACGAATCCAACACGAGCTCTGGATGAGTTCAATACTGTTCGAGTGCTCAACAAACCAATATCCTCTGGCACATCATCATCAAATACAACCAGCATGAATAATACAAAAACAGTGAACATTGGTGGGGCAAAATTGTCAATGGGTGTTGTAGTTCTTTTGGGCTTGATGTCCTTCATTGCGTTCTGCGGTTTCCTCTTCCTTATGCGGTGGTTGTGTATGCGACAAAAGTTTCGTAGGGGTCAGGTCCCCATGGGCAGTGAGCATGATGCAGGTGTTATAGACCAGAAGACGGCGTATAGTCTTGTCAGAGGGTTCGGTAACGAAGCCCCTGGTGCCTTATCAGAGGATGCGCTTAGAGAGATTCGGTTCAGAGCCCATATGAGAAAGGAAAAGTCGTCATATTCGACTGTTAGTAGTGGCAGGACTCGGGTTGAGTCTTTGTCACTTGGGAAGCAGTATGGAGAGGAGGGGGAAGATGATGTACAAGACGAGTTTGGAATTTCGAAGAGGGTATCTGGTGATGAAGAGGTTGTGTGGGATCCAAGGACGGGTTTGGATTGGGGTGACGACACGCCTGCGCAGCCAGGGAAAGGCCCGGTTGGCGAAATGGACGTTACGGTGGATCAGGATCATAGTGAAGCCCATCACTCGGCTACTTCATGGAAGGAATATCCGGCCGTTTCTCATCGTCCGCAGTATAGTGGCCCAGAATTCATTGTTCCTTTCCAACACCGGCCTCAGAAAAGTGTCGTTGTGCCTTTGCTCTCTGCTCAGCACCATGACCAGGAAGTGTGCACCGACGAGATTCGTCCAGTAGCAGTGGATGAATCCCATGACCAGGGTTCGCCATATTCGGCTACGGCCATCGTCCCTCCTCCACTACCGTCAGATCGTTACTTCCTTCAAGAGCCGAGTGATTTTGAGCTGGGAATTTTACCCAACACCAGCATGGCTGGCGTTGGCACTGCTTCACGCACGAGCAAGGGGTGGATATAGTTCCTTGGCTTCACATTGTTATGTCCCCCATCGCTCTGGTCTAGGGCACATGGATCCGCCCGATTTTTTTTTGGCTTTTATCCGTGTTCCCTTCTCTCTTTCTGACTTTACATTGATTTGGGTTTTATTTAGTCTTTATTATAACGCTGGGCTATTGTTATTTGCTTTTTTTTATACATCGAGACTACATCTCACACTCTCTTATCTTACACAGGACAGTATTTCGTTGCACCTTCTTTCCGTCTTTTGCTTTCATGTACATTCGGACTTGAAGCTCAGGGTGTCTACAAATTAGTTACTAGGTAGCATCAATTGTAATACCATGCACAAGTCAAAATTCATGTAAAGTGCAAGTTTATGAAAGCTGTGAGAAAGGTTTGACACTCGCGAAACTATAGATGAAGTGGGGCGAGCTCTAAGACCCGGCTTGAACATTGTTCTGCGCATACCTGAATCGCCTCGCCTCAAGTGGGATAATCATGAGTCGGGCACTGTCTAAAAAGGTTGCGAAAGAAGAATAGATATTGTGGAATGCTGATTAATTTCGATTGAGAATATATATATATTTGCAAGTGACTTTTCAAAGTAAGTGCCATTACATTCGGCACACCCGTCAAGTCGTTGCGTTTTCTAGTAGACTGAGCCAGGAAGAACGACATTCCAAAACACACACTTTAGCGAGAGAAGAAGGAGGACACACATCTGCTATAAAATTGGTCGATCCAGAATCGTGGTTGTGGTGGTGAAGTGAAAAGTTAAAACTCACCATCAAATAAGAGCCAAACACGTGACGTGTACACAACGCGTAACTGTTACTCTTGGCCAACGCCAAGGTCTTTCTAAGCTTCTTCAAACATCGCTGTGGAAGAGCCTCAGGCACTCCTGAATTTTAGTTGCCTCTCACATCTCGCTCTTGAATTAGCTCACACAATCGCTTTGACCTGTTCGGATCCCAATATGTCAGATCTATAAACATTCATCGATTAGCAGTTTATAGACCTAAAACATAGGCTCTGACGACGAGGTTAGCCTCTTCTGTTGGTGCAAAACATCTCATTTGGGGGAAGACCATGGCCCACGTCCTTACTCACTCGATGACTCAGTCGCTAAACCGGAATGATGACGCCTGGCTTAGGGAACTTGACTCAAAGATTTCAAGACAACTAGGTCGAGGTCGAGGAGGAGGAGAGCAATGACGAGGGCAATGTCTATGCCCTCTTCCCGGCCACAGTCGAGATTTTGGATTCATTTGGTTTGGATCTTAAGGCCTTGTGCATACCACGACCGCTTCTTGTCTTGCCAAGAATTCCTCTTCAAAAGGCGGGAGCCGCTTGTCCTGCAGTCGTTAGCGATCGACCAAGATTCAGCTGGAATTATCTTCCTTCTCATGCTGAATCTCACACAAGGCAAGACTACTTATCTTTACTTTCGAATAGTCGAGTCCACGATCATGGGTTGCCCATTCTTATATCAAACTGTCAGTGGTACTGTTTATCATATTTTCTGATGCCATTGCAACGGTCAATTTCTGGGTCTCTGACAAGCTATAGTCGCCGACGTTGACACTGATGAGAACTTGTGCGAACCCCAAAGATTTATCCGTCATTCGTCATCACCGAGCGGTACACGTCAACGGTGGTTGAAAGAACTGGGATAAAGGTATAATTCTATTACTTTCTGTCTGATTGCTCCTACATATTATCAATTAACCAATCTGATAACAAGTCCAAGTTATTCTCTAAACTCTTCTCGGGAGAAACAGAAGTTCCAAGGAATGGAATGTCTCCGCCTTCCCACTCGTCAAATTTAAATGCAGAACCTTCTTTCTCGCCGCAGTCCAGACCACCCATGTCTGTCTTCTCCCCTTCCTCTCCTAAACCTTCTACACCAACACCACCACTTTGTGATTCCCTTCTTTTTTCTAACTCGCGTTCAAGGATAGTTTGAACTCGGTCAACTGCCAAAGCACGCGGGTTCCTATTCGTCGATGTAGTTCTGAGAAGATCATATTTGTGAGCTAGAATCAGTAGCGCTGGTGGATGTTGAGAAGGAGGGAGGGATGTGAGAACATGGAGGATGTGATGAAGGTGTCTGGAGAAGGTCTTCAATTGGGTTCATGCTCAAAGGTCAGGGAAACTTACTCTGCAACTGCAGGGGCATTACGTGAAATAGTGCTGGCATCCACCACGAAAGCGATAGCTTTGGCATTTGAGAGATGTTCCACGAATTGTCCTCTTAATCTTGGGTGTCCAGGAACATCAATAACACGAAATGTTTTTTTAGGAGACAATGAGACATTTGACACGTTTATCTGCATTGACGTTTGTGTCGGCAGCATTTGATTGAATGCCAACTAGAGCAAAAGAATCAGAGCCTGCTTGTCATTCCAACAAGCGCATCGTGGAGTCACCTGTGACAGTATAGCAGTTTTGCCAGCATCTGGAGGACCAACAAGAAGCAAATGGTTTCCGCGTTTTGGCGAAGTTGTTCGGTTCAGAAACAGCCAAACTGACGAGAAAGTCAAACCAAAGAGCACGCGATGCAGAAGGAAATAAAATACCAGCTAGCAGTAAAACTGCAAAAACCGCCGATCCAATTATTAGGGAATGCGAGGTGACCATCGCCATGAAGGGGATAACCTCAGGTGTCTTGAGAGGAATACGGTCGTGGGCGTCCATCGTTGAGGTCGTCGTGAGCGGTGAACGAATCACTGAAGCTGCTCAACATCAGAGTCACGTGTCGGCCAACTGATCCCAAATTTCGTTTTTATCTCTGGTGTAACGTGTTTTGTTTTCCCTGGAGCCTCCCTTCATCTCCCGCGTTTACCGCCACAAGAACGAATAATCGAGGGACATGGTCGCTATTGCGATAAACGTGGATGAGACTTTGCCTCCTCCAAGAAAGCGTTTTCGACCAGACTCTTCCTGTGATTTGCAAAAAAAGTCTGCTCAGGAACCTCGTCTTTTTGTTCCATTCAGAGCTCTTGGCCTCATCACAAACCATATTCCCTTTGTTTTACAAACGCGGTCCCACAATGGAGCTACAGATGGTCCGCGGCTACACCTTCTGACCTGCTTGGGAAGGGCATGGGCGTTATGGGAGGGAGGAAAGATGGGGCTTCTTTTCGTCGGTATGTATGTCACCCAGCATGTTGTAACGCTTTAACAGAATTCACACTGGAGATTTTAGGACCAGATGCGCCTAGCCATATATCTTGTATGGCTATGGACGGAGACGCGGTATGGGCCGCATCTGAGATCTATGTCATCAAGTATCTTCGTGGTAAAGAGGTTAGTTTACACTTGAGGAAGATTGGAAGGCTTTTTAATATACCCCCCTAGGTACTACGCGTTTCGAATCCTCTCGGTACCAATCTCTCGTTTATAATGATCTTTGGTGCTCAATTACTGGCTTTGGACGAAACTGGAGAACATTTGCATTTTTGGACTACCTCAGATGGGGGTACGTTCGTACGAGACTTGAATTTGAACTTGAACTGATGAGGAATTATAGTGTTCCAATCAAGTATTTTCTTTGATCCTAGCTTTACAGCTACCTCTATCCTTCATCCCGCAACGTATCTCAATAAAGTTATTGTTGCAAGCAGTCAGGGGAGTCTACAACTTTGGAATATCAAGACAAAGTGTGTTATCATCTGCCAAGCTCATGAAATTGGCATTCTGACTGTCCATAGGTCATGCATCCACCAGTTTGCTGCAAGTAGACTTTTATCATCCCCAAGCCTGTCTACCTCGAGCTCTAATGAGCATGGAAGTGCAATTACGGCCCTTGTGCAATCACCCGCTATCGACGTTGTTGGCATTGGATTTATTTCCGGGGAGATTTCAGTATATGACATACGTGCAGATGAGCGGTTGATGAGGATGTTCATGGAAGGAGGTGGCATTAGAGCTCTGGGATTTCGGAGCGGTCGGTATTTTTTTAAACCACTCGTAATCCATAATGACTTCGTCCCTCCCAGACGGCCATCCAGTCCTGGCATCAGCGTCTTCTGCTGGACACTTGGCTTTATGGGATCTGAATGAAGGAGGAAGACTACTTCACATGGTTCGTGGAGCACACGACGGAGCAATCACAGCCTTGGAATGGGTTCCGGGTCAACCTGTATTGATCACATCAAGCGAAGATAATAGCGTCAAGGTAGCCACACTTATAGTCAAATGACAGATTCTTCTGATTTTATTTTCAAGCAATGGCTCTTTGATTCGCCAACGGCCGCTCCGAGGTTGCTGAAGTTCCGTTCTGGCCACCACGCTCCACCTCACTTAATTCGCTACTATGGTGATGACGGGAAGCAGCTCTTAACGGCGTCTAGAGATCGTAGTCTTCGTTGCACATCAGTAGTGCGTGACTCGAGATCCTTCGAACTGTCTCAAGGTAAAGTATTCTAATTCCGTTACTTTTGAGCTTTGAATCCGAAGGAATTTCTAGGATCATTGGCTAAGAAAGCGACGTCGCTCTCAATACCACTTGCCGCCCTGAAGTTTCCCTCTATTACTTCGATCTCATATTCGACCACCCGGTCAAAAGATTGGGACGATATCGTTTCAACCCATGCTGACGAAACATTTGCTCGTTCATGGACCATGTCATCGAAGCGATTGGGCAAACACAACTTCGGGATGTTAGACAATCCTCCAGCCAAAGGTAAAGATAAGGGTCCTGTTGGCGTTGCCAAGGCAAGTACCTCCCCTCTCATTTTGAAATCTTGTTGAATGCCCTCTTATAGACGTCATGTGTCACAGCATGCGGTAACTTTGTTATCGTAGGCTCGTCGACTGGTCAGATAAATATGTGGAACATGCAATCTGGCATCAAACGGAAATCGTTTACACTGGGACCTTGTCCTCCCGAAGTGGCCACCCGATTCTATTTGGGAAGTGCGAAACGGAAAGAACGGTCGATATCAGGGTTGGCGACTGATTCGCTAAATAGCCATGTCATCGCGAGCACGTTGGACGGTACAATTGACGTTTGTGGCTCTCTTTCCACTTTTGATAGTTGGCTGAAAACAATTGGTTGACAGTTCTTTGATTTCCAAACAACAAAATTGGAACATACTATGGTCTTGCCATCAACTGCCATTTCAATCTTACTACAACGAGATACTGGGTTGCTCGCCGTCATATGCGATGACATGGTAGTCCGCCTTATTGATATTGAGACGCGAAGAGTTGTCAGGGAGCTTTCAGGATTTCATGGGCGGATTCTTGATATTGTAGGTTAATTTTGTGTTTATGGCAATCCTGATTCTAAGGATACCAGACTTTTTCCCCAGATTCTCGATGGCTAGTCGCGTCATCATTGGATTCCGTCATTCGCACTTTTGATATTCCAACTGGACAGCTTATAGACGCGTTCCGAACATCCAGCATGGCAACCAGCATATCATTTTCACCCTCAAATGATTTCTTAGCGACGGCACATGTGGACAGTGTAGGAGTTTTTTTGTGGTATGTATGGTTCAAATATGACTTTCAATTGATCTTGACGGTCTGTAGGGCAAATCGTGCTCAATATACAGACGTATTTTTCCAGGGGGTCAACCCGAAAGATGTGTTTGATATTTCCCTTCCTTCTGTACAAGGCCATGCCGAAGATAAAGGTCATCACTCACTTCGAACCTATTTTGTCTTCTCGCTTATTTTGAATCTGCAGCCCTTGAAAAATTGATACCATTGGAAACTTCTGATCCTGATGTGGACGTATTCTCAACTCCTCCTCAGTTAGATGGAGAACTGATAACTTTGACCCTTCTTCCTCGCTCACGGTGGCAAACCTTGCTTAATCTCGAAGTCATTCAGGTGCGAAATTTATTTTAGAAATTCCGTGATATTTACCATCCTATATAGCAAAGAAATAAGCCTAAGGAACCTCCGAAGGCACCCGAAAAAGCGCCATTCTTTCTTCCTACGTTGCCTGGTGTCGAAACTCGTTTCGTACCAGAAGCGAAGCCTCAAAAGGAAGATAAAAAGCCAACGAAGAGACTAGAAAAGGCTGCCAAAGGGGCTCAAAGTGTTTTTGTCCAAAAGTTGACTGCTGAGGCAACCGACGGAGATTGTTGGTGTCCAAATTGCTTTCGTTTATCATGTCTACAAACTGAGAATGTGTTTGCGACAGATGAGAATTTCTTCAATTATACAAAGGTGCTTTCGCCTGCGGCACTTGATCTTGAGCTGAGATCGCTTGTTACCCTTGACAACGTCTCGCTTTTTATCAACGCGTTGACTCGGAGGCTACAGTCTCATAGGGATTTCGAGGCAGTTCAAGCAATGCAAAACGTTTTTCTCAAGATGCACGGCGAATTGTTCATTGCAAATCATGAATTACGGAGTCAGCTGGAGAAGTTGGCAGAAACACAGAAAAAGGGAAGTCAGAGGGTATTGGATCTACTTGCTAGCTCATTAGGCACCTTGGACTTTGTCAGATCTGTAGTTTGATTCCTTTCTTTTGATTTCGACAGGCATGTCTACTTAGGATCGGAGGTTGAGAAGACAGGAAAGTATGAACTTCTAACTTTGAATTGGACACCGAGTCGCGCTGCAGACAAGGCTCCTCATCAGTGAGGCTGCTCAGAAGGCCTGGCCGTCTTCCTCGGGGACAGAAATACCGACCGAATTTTAAAACCAGGGACCGGGCACTGGGCACTATTCGAAATAGTAAACTTGTTCACCCAAGGTGATCTATTGATGATGACAGTAACTGATACAAGCTGTTCAAATGTACGTCGGATAAGTAGATATATTCTACAGCTGGATATGTTAGCGGTGCCAGTCCCGATTGGTGAACAGCAAATTTTTCGACAGTTATTCACTGGCAAAGGATTTCTTGAAAAATGGCATCACAAAAGGAGTCATTGTTCTCTGGCAAAGCATAAGCTACCACTGGATTATCACAAAAGTATTCAAAAAGCTGGGCCTTCTGCGCATCCGATAGTGCACGACTTGCAGAAAGGGCCTTCGACGCCTTTATGGTAGCCAACGTGTCAGATGTCATAGAACCAGAAACCAGAGTCGGCCTCTGACTCTGTTGCAACATTTCTGTTACTGTTTCTACGGTTTCCTGTAAACGTGCAAGCATATCAGCTTGTACCGAGTAAAAACCACGATCAGAGCCATTCCCCGCAGACGATCTAGACGACAATGCAACGTGATGAAGGTCAGGTTGACGGCTCCGAACCGAACAATGGGTCGCACTGTCACTGGTTCGCCGGCATCCAGAATCAGGTGACGGCGATGTGGGATGTTGAGATGAAAACGAAAACGGAATGGTTGAAACAGGTTGACTTTCTAGCTGTCGTCGGTCGCCAGTCGATTGCTGAAAAGCATTCCTAGTTTGGCCATGCTCCAAAGCATAAAATGATGCAGCAGGAAGAGGCAGGTGTTCTGGCTGCGGGCCATAAGTTGATTGCTGGATGGCTGCTTGACTTGTTAATGCTGACGACGAGGGAAGATGTTCTGGACTGGCTTGCTGGCGTCAGATGATGCCAACGGAAAATGCATAGCGGAAACATGGGATGGAGCATGAGGATCTGGCTGGGGCCCGCAAGCCGGTGGTAGCATCTGGACAGCAGAGGAAAGGGGCTGGAATGGATGAGAAGGTAAAGGTGACGATGGTGCACAGACC
>Ga0307514_10003828_pt1 | contig 14161 bp, 11 predicted proteins | sample 16_EM_MG_FD_203088 | JGI IMG/M metagenome (GOLD analysis project Ga0307514, IMG submission 203088) | Populus trichocarpa ectomycorrhiza microbial communities from riparian zone in the Pacific Northwest, United States - 16_EM | ecosystem: Host-associated > Plants > Roots > Unclassified | place... | reverse complement strand
TAACTAATCATTACATAACAACTTTCTTCAGCTTCTTCTTTTTCCTCCTTCTTTACTGTCAACTTTTCCCTTCAATCTTCTGCATTTGCTTATTTGTAAATCCAGCTCAGCAACTTAATTACCAACATTTAGAACCATCACAGTCCCACACAGCTTGCTTAACTTCTTCCATTGAAGGTGGTCTTTCTAGCCAAATAGACTTTGCTTCTGAAATTTTGGAGAACCTCGAGCCTCCCATTTCAATTCTTTTACACGTTGGTTTCCGAAACAAGGATGAGAAAAAGTTAACAGCGCCTTCTTTTATATCATTTGGGGAGACTAGGTGACTACCATTATGATCAATCTTACTAATGTTGTTGCGGCCTTTCCTTAGACTTGCTGATATGTGAAAAAAACGAGTGTTCTTATCCCCCATTTTACACCAGTTTTGACGAGATTTTTGTCTCCAGATATCTTCAACCCTTCTGTTAACCTCCCATAAATCAGAGTTCAACCCCTGGAGCTTTTTTTTTCGGTCTCAGACAAGGGACACACTTCGCTTTTGTTTTCAAGTGTTGTAATGGAGTTCTGGATGTCTGCAAGTTTTAGATTCTGATCCCCGAAAGTGGATTTATTCCATTGTCTCAACTTTTTTCCCATGATCCCCAGCTTCTTAATCAGACTATACTCACCTGGAAACTCCTTACAGCTATCAGACCAGAGGGCCTCAAAATCTGTTAAGAAAGAAGGGTGCGACAGCCAGCAATTTATGAAACGGAACGGCTTCCACTCCCAGTCTACCTTAGGGCTTTGGAGGAGCAACTGACAATGATCTGACATCCCTCTAGGGTAGCGGCAAAGAGATAGAGACGGGAACTGCAGCTGAAATTCCGGGGAAGCAAAAGCTTTGTCAATGCGACTCATAGACCCGCCCCTAAACCAAGTGAACCGGTGCCCCTGCATATTGTATTCAACCAGTTCACAGTCGGATATGAATCTGCGGAATGAAGTTGAACCTGATAGATTGAGGTTACCACTACTTCTCTCATTAGGGAGTAGAGTTTCATTGAAATCGCCTATTACAACCAGTGGTAGTTCAAAAGCAAACTTAAGAGTGATGATTTCTTCCCATAGATCAGCACGTTCTTTCACTGAAGATGCAGCGTAGACACCAACTATCATACAATTAAAAGAAGAAGGAATATGCGTTCCACATAGGCTGATCCACTGCCCCCCAAATTCTATAGAGTTAACTTCGAAAACAGAGTTATCCCACATTGCTATAATCCCTCTTGATTTCCCTACAGATTCTAGAGAAGTCCATTTGATAGTTGCAATATTCCACAAATTTCTAATGAAGGAGTCACAACAATTATTTTTCTTGGTTTCTAAAAGGAAGCAGATACCAACATTATTTTTTATAAGCCTATTCCGGATGGAATTTCGTTTGTGTGCCATACCTAAACCACAGCTGTTCCAAGCAAAGATATTCATAACGAGAACAAAAACCAAGGCAGACTAGACTTAGCGGGGTAGAAAACTTACAACTGATTAACTGATGTCCACTCCTCCACTTCTCTGTCAATATTTCTTATTATTCCTTCTTCGTACCCTTTTAGTTCTTGCGGGTTTCCCAGACCTAGAGCCACAGCATCTTGTATCATTTCTTGAGTCTCCTTTTCACTGTCAAACCCATTGTCTGGATGCTTCATACAGGTGATTTGAAACCGAATATTTCCTTGTTGGATTCCTGAGTTTAAGGAGTCTGAAGAATCACAATCCTCCATAGTGTTAGCAACACTACTACTGGCTTGCAGCAACTTTAGTTTTCTTATTTTATGGCTATTCCCGCTTGCATTTTCATTGGTCGCGTCTGCAGAGGTTTGTGGGCTGCTTTGAGGGTTCAATAGGCGTGGTAGATGGAGATGCTTGCCATTGGTTTCATCATCCATGGAGGCGTAGTTATGGTTCTTTCCAACGCCGGATGACTCAATAACAGGGGATGATATGGTGTCTTGTATAGGTGTGTTGTTTTGGGTGCTGGTTACCTTCATTGCAAGAAGGTTGGGTGCTCCATCAGAAATATGAGCTGCAAACGATCTAACTTTCATCACATTCTTCCTTTTGCTTAATGAAGATTTAGGTGCAAGCCCTCTGGATCTTCTAAGCTTCGTATCTTTTATTTTTCCTTCCAACTCCATTTCAACTATTTCTTGTGGTTCCGCCAGGTCACGTATGAATGCAGAGAAAGATTGTTGTTGTGTATTCTGGCTCTGATTTTGGGCTAGTATCATGTGTCTCGTTAGTTTTGGGGTAGGCCTTATAACCTGGGTTGAGGAGGCTTTAGTTTGTGCTTGTATTTTATCGAGGCCCACTCTTGAAAAGGGTACTGCTGAGTCATCTGGGTTGCTGTAGTTGGTTTCTGCCACTTGTATTTTTTTTTAATGGTGTCATAGCATGGCTCTATAGAGGAAGATTGATAAGAGGCGGTGTGCATTTGCTGGTTTTTTGTCTGTAGCTTGTGTGTTTCCTTAGTTTCAGGAAAAAGGCAGAAGGTTTTGTATGTTGTGTCAGATTGGTCTAGGTTGTTGGGTAATTCAGTGTACCTTGTGCAGAGAATGAGAGAGGGGTCATTTTGCATGTCCTTGTCCTGTTGCACTGGTGAGGTCCAGTCAGCTTCTGGTTCATTTATACTGGCCGACAAAAACTCTTCTGGAGGTATAAATTTACTGCATGTCTCTTCATCTGATTCTTCAGTGCCTGATGTATCCATTGAGTATTTAATTGTGGTAAGCAGGGGGCTAAAACCTGGCTTCATTTCCATGACTGATATATCAAATTCCTCTCCGTCTAGAATCAGTGAAAGCTGCTTGTTTAAAGTCGTGAAAGAGGTTGTGCTCAGAAGCACCTTGACTCCCATAAGTGAACCTTGACTCACACTTGTAATGTCGTAACCAATCATCTTGCCTACATCTTCTACCATGAATTCAATACATCTGCGGTTCCATCCAATCAGAGGAAGTCCTAGAATAGACACCCAAGCAAATCTGTCTACTGCTTTTACTTCCCTCTTCCATGGTTTGATACTAGAGAAGTAGTTTGCCAAAGCAGAGCAACTGTTTATTAATTCTTTCTCCATGGTTTCTTTGTCTGTAAAGGTGATAACTGCTTGGCTTGCTCCCAGGAAGCGAAATCCAATTGCCTTCTTAACAGTTTTCAAAACCATATGCTCCAGTTGTGCATAGTCCACTTATGTGGCTATAGAACCGACTAAACTTCTCAATAGCCATTCCTTGTCATCCTATGTAGACTCATACACCAAAGTCTTCTTTGATGGTTGTTGGACTAAAAGAGCTTTAACAAAGGTCCTGTTGTCTCTGAGGGCTAGTTTGGGTGAGATTTTGGTTTCTAGCTTTGTGGTGAGGGATGTCTTTTCCCTGGAATCTGTAGGTGTTTGGAATCTTGCTAAGTTTGCATGAATTTTGAAAGAGTCAAACCATATAAGGTTCAATCTGTCACAAAGTTTTGTTTCTTCTAAATAGGAGAAGAAAGTTATAAAGCCAAACCGTCTCCCTATTTTTGTTTTTTTCCTGGAAACAAAGAGATTGGTGACCAGACTAATTTTTGAAAAAGCTTTTTTGAGATCTTGGTAATCAATCCAAGACGGAAACGTTCAAAATAAAACTTAGTAAAAACAGAGGGAGCCCTTTCTACTTCCTTAGTTGGACTCCATTGGGTATTGCTTTGTGTTGGGCTTACGAGCATTATCCATTTCTGGATTTCATGCTAGTTGATCCCGTAGTAGTAGTAATAATAATAATAATAATAATAATAATATTTTCTTATGTTTGGATCTCTACTTTTTATGTTATTATATTTATATATTAATATTTATAGTATAGAAGAGAAATAGATATATAAAAAAATAAAAAAATTCAATTCTATAAGAAATGATAATATTATTTTAAAAAATCCCCTCTTTCATATTTATCTCTTATTCTTTTATTTGTGTTTATGTGGTAAATATTATAATTACAAATTCAACATCATAGAATTTCTTATTTAAGACTCTCAAAATTTAGATAAGAAAACTGGTTTGAAATAAATTAATGTTGAAACCAACAAAATAAATTTATAAACTAACCAGATAAATTAAATAAAACCACATGAATATGCTGCCAAACAAAGAGGGCATTATTAGCTCCAACAAGCAAGAACTCCTATTGATTTTTACAATAATCCAGTTTAATCTTTACACTGTAGAATTGGAATGAAATTTAAAAATTAATTAAAAAAATTAAATTGTTATAAATATATGAATTGAAATACGAATGAATTGTTTAAAATTTGATTAAAAAAAACAATTATTTTAATTACTTTTTAAGAAAAATTTATAAAAATAGAAATAATGTTTTTTTAATTAGGAATAAATTAAATTCTTATATTTTAATGACAATTAGGACTGTTTGGGTTGAAATTGTTAAATGTGGTATAAATGAGTTAATTGATATTGATTTTGTGGGTTAAATGAGTAAATTAAAGTCTTATAGTAGATCAAATTAACATTATGCTTGAATTTAATTGTTATTGTTATAACCCAATTTTTTATTCTTTTTATTTTTATTTTTTTACAAAAAAAAAATAAAAAATAAAAATAAAAAAAATAAAAGACTAATATATATTAGAGTCAACTGTATCGACGAAGATTAAAAAGATACTCACGTCAATTGTGTTTTGAGAAGGATAATTATGAAATGTTGAGACTACTAAAATGGCCGAAATCATATTCAGAAAGCTCTTATTAACTGTAGGGACAAAGTTTCGGTAGTAAAGGATTCATTTAAAAGGAAATAAACTATTATAGTTGTGTGTGCCCCTAAATCATTGTGTATTTTTATTTGATTGATTATTATCTATGTTATCCATTTTATAATAAAATAATAAATAATAAAATAAATGCAAGGAAATACACTTGAAGCAAGCCTAAAATGAAATGTCCAGGAAGACCTAAATGCCAAGTGAAATTAGTAGGCCAAAATGGTAATCCACAGTTTTAATTTACACAACTCATTAGTAAAAATGTTCTTTTTTAGGTGTTTAAATACTCAATTGGAATTTTCAATCAAAGATTTAATTAAATTAATTAGGGGTCTAATCGCAAGGAAAATCAACTTTTAGAAGTCAATTTTGATGTCATTCGAAACAATTAAAGTTTAAAAACTCTAGGGATCCAATTGACGAGAATCAAGGGCTAAATTGAAAAAATTTAAAAGTTTGTTGGTTAATTAGGGCTTAATTTGCATAAATCTGAGGCCAAGGACTAAAATAAAAATTGAATTGATTTAGAATTTGAATTTGAATTTGGCAAGGATGCAATTGAATTGATTCTTAAAATCAAAATTGCAATTAAGGACACTTATTGCAATCAAGGTCAAATTAAGGATTGACTTAGAATTTGACACTTATTTGGCGCCATTTTTCATTTTAATGAAACGACACATTTTGTTCAAAACAATGTCGTTTCATGCAGTGTTCCTTAAAAATAAAAGGTGCAAACGATGTTATTTTGATGGCACTGTTCGCAATCTTCTTCCTATGAACATGCAAAGGCAGGGGGGGAAAGGTTTTTCTTCCCCTCCTTTGCAACAATTGTTTACCTCTCCCTCTCTCTCCCTAAAAACCAAAACCCAAGACAACCCATATCCATGACCTACCAAGATGAAAAAATAGAGGGGACAAACCTTATGGGCGGCAGCCCATTAGCCGCCCAACCACCCTACCCATTTGACGTGATTAAGTAGGGTAAGGTGGCTCTCTCCCCCTGCCCCTTATAAATACAGGGGAGGACTAGGAGAAGAAAGAAAGAAAAAAAATGAGGGAAAGAGGTGAAAAACAGAAAACAGAAAAGAAACACAAAGAAAGAGGAGAGAAAAGAATGAAAAACAGAAATGAAAAAGAAAAGAAAGAAGAACAAGGGAGAGCAGAGGAAGGGAAGGGAAGAAGAAAATAAGAAAAAAAAGGAACAAATCAAGAAGAACAAAAAGGGAAGGAAGACAGAGAAACAAAGAGGAGGAAGAATAGAAATAAAACAAAGGAAAAAAACACAGAGAAAAAGAAGTGTCGCACGTCACCCGCGCGGCATCGGCTGACGATTTTTTCATTGTCGTTTGATTGCTTTGATTGATTGGTTCGTTGGAGTCACCACCTAGTATTTCATTGAGGGCTACTAGGAAACCCGGGTGTACTGGTCTTGTTAGAGATTCACGGGTATGGGACTGGTTGTGGTTAGGGAAGGTGTTAGCACCCCTAACGCACCCTACCTGAGGTAAGCTGCTTCGTGGCTTTGATGTGTTAAAGAAGTTTTAAAAATTTTATCTTTTCATCGGATATTAGAAATAAGACTTACGTGTAAGTTCATAATTCTTAACCGTGAGCAAATCAAAATATTAAATTTTTCTTTATTCTTTGCAATTTTATCATAAATAAAAAAAATACATCCATAAACAAATACAAACACACACATACACTTTTGCTATATTTTTTCCTTTTTTCTTTTCCTTTTTTTTTTACACTACAAATTATACAAATTCAGAAACAACTAAACACAAATTACATCAAACACTTTAAAATTACAAAACAGACCCCCAAAAATCCATAAAAGTGCTGGGAAACCTTTTGGACCTGTATGAACAGTGGCGGCGCGTTTTCTCCATGCGCCGCCGCACAAAACGCTGGAAAAGTCGGGGTCAGTCACAGCTTCCCCCCCTCTTCTTGTCCTCGCCGGTGCGACCTGCAAAACACCCAAAAACACAACAGGCAGTCGATTTTAGTTTTTCTTTCCTTTGTTTTCAGATCTGCGTCTTTCTCTTTTTCTCCGTTTTGGATCTGCTCCTCTACAGATCGGTTCTTTTCCTTTTTTGTTTCTCCTTCTCTGTTTCAGGTGGTCGGCTGGATGACCAAGAGGGCCGTCGGCTGCTAGGCTTTTGTCTGGTCTGGCCGGCGGAGATGGAGAAGAGATCTGTTGTCGCCCGCAGCCGCTGGAGCTGCTGTGGAGATGGGGGAGGTGGCTGACGGTGTTGAGGCAGAGATATCACCGGGGAAGGCCGGTCTGTGGTTCTGGCAATGGTGGGGGCGGCTCTGTGGGCGCTGCTACGGCTGACGGAGGGGAGCTTGTCCGGTGTGTGCAGCGGCGGCTGACTTCTATGGGTGAAGAAGAAGAGCAAGCCGGCTGGGATAAGAGAGGATATAGGGAGTGTTGGCTGTAGTGGAGGGAAATGGGGCTGCACGGGTTAGATGAAGGGGAGAGGTTGCTTTGGGTAGCAGCCAGGGAGGAGGGTTAGAGGCGGTTGTGAAGGGAAAAAAAATGGCCAGCGGGAGGGGCGACTGCTGGCTTTGAAAGTGATGGTTTAGGGTTAGGTTTTTTTTTGGTGTTTTTTATCTAATGGTTTAAAATTGCCCCCCTCTTTTGTGAATGGGTTGGAAACTCTTATTTATAGCAAAAAATGTTGCTAGGTCCCCAAACTTGGTCCCTCAACTTCTTTCTTTTTGTAAATTTGATTTTTCTTAACTTTTTTTGTATTTTTTTGAAAACGAGCAATATCAACGTCGACTCAATGAGGAAAATCAATGATTTTAAAAATGACGCGTGAAAAGTCGAACGTGTTCGAAAGACCTTTGAAAATTTAAATTCTTTTTAGACGACGCTGAAAATGCTAAAAACGATGCAAATATATTAAAAAATGTATTTTTTGGATTTTTGATGTTTTTTGCTATTTTTGGATTTTTCTGAAAATTTACCAAAACACGTGTCAAAAATTAGGTAGCAACAGATACCCCCTCTTTACAATGCTTAAGAAGTAAAACTCCTCAATGGTTTGCATAGTAAGCTTTGTAAAGAAAAACTTGTCTTCCACTTATCTAAAGACCTTACCTTTTTTCTTTTTCTGTTTCTTTCTCTTTTCCTTCTATTTTCTTCCTCTTCTTTCTTTCTTTCTTTCTCTTTCTCTCTGTGTTTTTTTTTCCTCTTTTTCTTTCGTTAACCTGAGATCCCATCTGGCGATCTCCTTTAACCAGAACCGAATAAAATGTTCTTCATGATGGCAGGGTTTGAACTTTCTCTCTTTGTTTTTTTTTTCGTTAACTTGAGATCCCATCTGGCGACCTCCTTTAACTAAAACTAAAGAATGTGTGTGTCTTGGTCAACCTAAAATCCTATCTGGCGATTCCCTTTAACCAAAGCCACTTGAGATCCCATCTGGCGACCTCATTCAACTGGAACTAAAAAAAAAATGTTTGTCTCGGTCAACCTGAAATCCCATCTGGCAATTCCTTTTAACCAAAGCCATCTGAGATCCCATCTGGCGACCTCATTTAACTGGAACTAAAAAAATGTGTGTGTCTCGGTCAACCTGAAATCCCATCTGGCGATTCCCTTTAACCAAAGCCACTTGAGATCCCATCTGGCGACCTCATTCAACTGGAACTAAAAAATATGTGTAGCTCAATCAACCTGAAATCTCATCTAGTGATTCCCTTTAACCAAAGCCACCTGAGATCCCATCTAGTGACCTCATTCAACTGGAACTAAAAAAATGTGTCTCGGTCAACCTAAAATCCCATATGGCGATTTCTTTTAACCAAAGCCACCTGAGATCCCATTTGGCGACCTCATTCAACTGGAACTAAAAAATATATTTAGCTCGGTCAACCTGAAATCCCATCTGGCAATTCCCTTTAACCAAAGCCACCTGAGATCCTATCTGACGACCTCATTTAACCAAAACAAAAGAATGTGTAAAAAGTGGTCTCATTATAATGGGTGACCTACCCAGGTGGAAAGAATGTGAAAAACAATCTCATTATGATGGGTGACCTACCCATATGGAAAAATGTGAAGTGCGGTCTCATTATAATGGGTGACCTACCCACATGAAAAAAAATATGAAGTGCGGTCTCATTGTAATGGGTAACCTACCCAGAGAAAAAGGAAAGAGTGGTCTCATTGTAATGGATGACTTACCCAAGCGGAAGAATGACCTCATTGTAATGGGTGACCTACCCAGGTAAAAAAAATGGAGAATTGGTCGCGTTGTAATGGGTGACCTACCCAGAAAAATGTTGGTCTCATTGTAATGGGTGACCTACCCAAGGAAAAAGGAAAGAGTGGTCTCATTGTAACGGGTGACCTACCCAAGTGGAAGATTGGCCTCATTGTAATTGGTGACCTACCCAGATAAAAAAACATGGAGAAGTGGTCGCATTGTAATGGGTGACCTACCCAGAAAAATGTTGATGGTGGCTCAAAGGCGCACTCGGAAAGAGGTAGGGTTAGAAAACGCGCTACCTAAGAGATGGTGGCAAAGGCGCACTCGAAAGGAGGTAGGGTTAGAAAATGCACTACCCAAGAGATGGTGGCTCAAAGGCGCACTCGAAATGAGGTAGGGTTAGAAAACGCACTACCTAAGAAGTAAGGGCTCAAAGGCGCACTCGAAATGAAGTAGGGTTAGAAAACGCACTACCCCAAAAGGTGATGATGAAACACCGATCTGACAATGTTGAAACCAATGCATTATTATCAATATGCATGTATACTTACCTGAGAAATATAGGCCCCCATTTCTTCATGGTGTCTTTCTTTTTTCAAAAGTTGAAATGTTGGTAGTAAACTTCGATGACTTTTTCGCTCTTGCTTACTCGAGTCACATCTTGTGATCTTGACCTCTAGGAAAGACTTGATATCATCATAGTTCTTTGTCCTCTACCCTTTAACTCAAGGGTTTTCAATTTTGCCCAATAGTTTCTTAGAAAGAGAATCATGGAGCCAGCTCTACTAGATGTTTTTGATTGCCCCCTAGCTTGATCATGCCCCCAAGTATTCAAATCAGGTTTGGGGATGAGGCTATGTGAAGGAAGGTTTGGCCAGGAGTTGTTTTCATGCAGAAATTTTGGAATTTCAAAGCTATTCCAGACACAGAAATCATTTTGACATTGATTTAAAGCAAACTCATTCTGAAGAAATTCAAGTGATTCCTATGGAGAGGTTTTCAGAAGTGATGATAACTTTATTGTTTTGATTTTGGCGAAAATGTGAAGAACACGAAGTGACATCTGGTTGGTCACAAAAGGTTTAAATTTCAATTTAAGGGTTATTGAGAACCATTTTTCAAAGCATTTATTTTATTTGCATGAATAATGATTTGGTTCGCATGAGAAAGCACTGCCTACTGATCCAGATTGCTTGTCCTTGATCAGAAAGGGCTTGATTAGGCACATAATGTTGGCTTGGGCTATTGGTTATGAAGAGAAAAGGATATTTACAAGCTCAAAAAGTGTTTAAGGGATTTCAAGACTAAGGATCACTTGTGCTTGTTTCTTGACCTTTTGTCTTTTGAATTGTTTTTCCAAAATGATCTATCGTGCCCGCCAGCGTTGGGCTTGGGCTCTTTCTCTTTGTTTTTGTTTTCTTCATTTGATTTTAAGCATCATTGTATTGGGTTTTTTTTTTTTTGCTCAAAATTTTTGGATCTTTTATATTTTTCTTCATGCCCCCAAGCTTTGTTTGGGCACCTTTGATGATTGAGAATTTTCATTTACACCCCCTAGTGTTGCTTGGGCACTTTCAATCGTCGAGGTTTTTTCTATGTCTCTCGCACTTGCCCCTAATTTGGGGTGTGATCCTAGCCAAGGTTATTTATCTCAAGAAAAGCATTAGGCTCAAAAGGGGACTGCAAATGATATATTTTAGCCTTGTGAAAGGATTATCAAAGAAAGCCTTTCTTCATTTCAAACTCATGCACTTAGGATCGGTAAGCTTTGCTTTCATGCGAGTATGCAACGTGATTTCTCATTATTCATTCAAATAAATCTCAGCTTTTTGAGTCACTTCATGGTGTTTTTGTTTTGTTTTTTGTTTTGTTTTTTTTTTCTTTTTTTTTTCAGGTTTTCTAGGTGTATGGTTACCTTTATAAGGAATCACCTGAATTTCTAGAACTCGTTTGTTTTGGGCAAACATCAACATGATTTTTGTTTTTGTACTAAACTTTGAATTCCCAAAAATCCTTATGAACATGTATGATCATGCATAGCTTTGGAAGAAAAGGGAAACACGCCCAAAGATTCTTGGCGCAATGGTTTCATGCTTAAAGGTTATGTTCAATGTGTTATTTGCATGAAACAGTAAAAAAATAAAGGCATGATCAAACAGAGATGGTTATTTTTTGGCAGAACAAGAACAGGCTCCATTCTGCAAATGTGGTGCAATTCCCCTTCGGTCAGCCTTCCCACAAAAACTTTTGCAGAAATGTTGAGTTGTGTTCGGGCTCTTGACCATGTTTGCCCCGAATTTCTTCAGGCTAAGTCATTGTTGGGGTTTGAACAAAGATGATAGATCAGTTGGAAGGAACTTCCCTAGAGTTATTTCTCAGTATTTGTGTGAACAGTTCGCATCGCCTCTGGAAAACACCAACGGACCAAAAACTGTCGGTGTTTCCTGATGTGCATAGTGAATGACGGGTTTTTTTTGTTTTCATATTTATCCTCCTTGCAAATACTTAAATTGAAATTGCACACCCAACATAATAACAACAGTTCACAAATGAATTATGAAAGAAATATCCTGCATCCATAAATATTACGTTATAAAAAATTGCATTACACTTTCGTGTTCTGATAGTTAGTCAGAATCATCTTCTTCTTCTTTTTCAATTGAATTGTCATAAGTTCCACTACAATTTTCAATGTTGATAACATTGGTATCATCATCTTCATCGATTTGTGCTTGTCCGCTGGAGCTCAGAATAACATTCAACTCTTCAGCGTCAACATCAACAAGACTATTATTGAAGATGTAAAAATTTGAATTTTCTTTTAAGTCAATTGATGGAGTAACTCGATAGGATTCAACCAACTCACTAACTTGAAAGACATCATCTCACGTACTTGTGTCTTCTTTCTCATCTTAAACCACCTCTACATGACCCATGAGTTTCGTGTTTAAAACAGATAATCAATCAACTCTTGAACAATCATTTTAAAAGGAAGGGGTGTATGTGTAATAAATTTGCTGGCATTGTTTGGCGAAAACAAATACATTGTTTACGTTGCGGAGTCTAGCTTTTGAATTAATTTCGACCAAACCATAGTGGGGATCTACTTTGATTTCTCTATCAGTGGTGTCATACCAATAGCATTTGAATAAAAACACTCAATTATGCTTGTTATGATATTGCAGTTCAACGATCTCTTCTAATTTACCATAATAGTTAACTTCAAACTCACTGCTAGTCAATCCCTTAACACAAACACCACTGTTATATTAGAAGTGTTTTTTTAAAAAAAAGACATTAAATAACTTGGGTTATAGTCCTGACCAACTAAATAAACTGGTTTTATTTGAATCATATGGAAAAAAAAGGCAACAATAGAAAACGAGAATATATATATATAACAACACTACATCACGTTGAATTGAAGTGTGAAATTACGAACAACTTTTTTTTATGAAAGGGTTAAGGGGAAAAAAAAGAGAAATCATAAGAATAAAAATCAAATTGAAATCATAAGAATAAGAATTTATCAACGTGTTTTTTTACATTAAAAAAATTCTAAATGTAAATCGAAAAACTTATGCACGCATCGAATTAAACAAAGCACGAACCATTGTGTAAGTAAATGAAAAAAACAAAGTCATTACCAATAATTAAAAACGCAAGTGGAAAAATTAAGAGACAAATATAGATCAAGATATTTAATATTGTAACATGGTTCATTTACCTTGTTATATTTAGTGAATTTTTTTACTAAAATCAATCTATAATAGAAATCAATAAACACATAAAATTTATTGAATAACATAAAAGGAAAAAAAACATATAACGCAAGGCTACACATATTCAAAATATTATAAAAGAATAAATACTAATTTATTTGAAATATATAAAAAAAATTATAGATAAATCATATTAACCTCTTAAAAAACTAAACAGACCTAACAGAATTAAAAATAATTGAAGAAAGGCTAAATAAGGCAAAAGAAAATAATAGAAAATGGGGTATTAATGAAAACATCATTTTTAAAATTATTTTCAAATATAAATATAAAAAACAAGTATTAATAATAATAATAAAAAATAATGAGGCCAAACGTTGCTAGGCCTGTAGAGCCAGGCCTAGTGCGTGGCCCACCCTTAAAAGGCTTGTTCGCGGACCTGCAAGGTCAGACCCATGCACACAAACCTTTAATTTTTTTTGTTAAGTTAATGGGGTGGATGACACGTGTTCTCCCACAATGCTTTAAAAAAAATTGACATGTGTCTGCCTCTACAGACAACGCGTCGTCTATATATGCGTCCCTAGATTTCGGTAACTAATGTGACTAGAAAAACGAAGCTTGACTTTTTAACCAAAAAATTGTTTTCAACCCATTTGTTTTACCCAAAATACCTATGAAACACTCTAAAAACATCATTAAACCAATACATGGCCTTTAAAAAAATAAAAAAAACCACCCCAAAACGCAAAATCAACCTGAAAACAAAAAATCTTCCAGAGTTCAGATCTTTTCTTTAGGTGTTTAGAAGGTAAAAAAAAATGCACAATCTTAACTCTTTTCATTATATGGAACTAGTTCACACAAAATTCAACGATTTCGGTAGCCAAAATCTTTCTTAACAACAACTTCCTCTCTTTAAAATAAAATCCGACAACCCTCTCTCTCTTCTCCACCCAAAAAAGAACTTAAAAAAGAGAAAAATGAAGTTTGGTATCTAAATGCAATGTTGAAAATTATAGGGACTGATTACTTAATAGCTTAAAAAAAGTGTGTTATTGGTTGTTTTTTAAAATATTTTTTTGTTCAGAAATATATCAAATTAATATGAAAATAAAAAAATAAAAAAAATCTATTTTTTTCAAAAATACTAAAAAAAAGAAAAGAAGCAAAAACAAACTCTCTATTCACTTCTTATTCTGTCGTGATTTCAAGTCCTCCATCCCTGCCTTATTTGCAAGAGCATGAAAAGATTTTTTTTAAAAAAAAATCAAACGAGCATGGCCTGTAATCCCATAGAGCAATTTTAAGAATAAAATCAAACTACTATCTCTTTCTATATTCTCCTTTTGGTACTAGATCCAGAATGAGCACCGGTACTAGATTCAACAATCTTTGAATGTTGGAACAGCATAA
>Ga0307514_10003827_pt1 | contig 14161 bp, 11 predicted proteins | sample 16_EM_MG_FD_203088 | JGI IMG/M metagenome (GOLD analysis project Ga0307514, IMG submission 203088) | Populus trichocarpa ectomycorrhiza microbial communities from riparian zone in the Pacific Northwest, United States - 16_EM | ecosystem: Host-associated > Plants > Roots > Unclassified | place... | reverse complement strand
GCTTCAGATGCTGACTAAGCGATCAAATTTCCTTATTTGACGTACCACCCCAGACCACCCCCCCTCGTTCGTTCCCCCCGTTGGCCCGCTGGTAGCTCATTTAATTTACAACGTATATTTGTCTCAACCTAGAGAGTGAGGTCTGTGCTTTGGTATTATGGCCAAAATCTAATTGTCCCAAGTAGATATGCCACGTCAGAGCTACAGAGGTCTCATCCTTTTGGTCTTGGAATCACCGGACGTGTTCTATCTCACCGAACGGGGTTTTCAGTAAGTCAAATATATACCTGACATGGAGTAGGCATACTTTACCTCAGACGTACTCTTTCCAAATAGTTTGCGGCGGTTTTCCGGATCCTCCAATGCAGAAACCAGCCTCCAGACAGCGGCGTTGTTATCACCCGCCCACGGAAGCTGTTGGAGGGTTTCCTGATCCCCGCGACGAGCCATGTTGATTATATAAGGTATAGAGGTAAATTATGTGGAGATTAAAGGACTGGTAATGAATAAAGCGAGACGGAGCGGAACGAACGGCGACTTTCATTTTTTGTACAAACCGAACGGCATACTCATCCTTGCTCGTATTCGAACAAATGAGAATACTCGAGATCCAGTTTTCCTGTCGCAATGGTTGTTCGTCTACGGTTGACGACGACACCGTAACCAGCCTAACTCTCTGAGCTACGTGTCCACGTACGAGCAGGACAGCTAGGGGAGGCGGCGACTGATAACGAGCCACCCCGCCCATCGTAGCCGTACCTTCCATGCAATTTACACCCCTTTCACTAAGTGGTCATGGGAAAGAGTGACCAGCAATCCAATTCATTGAGAGTTAGGTTGAGGATAACTCACGCGTGGTCTTGCGGGATGGTGTGATTGGCAGGCGCTTCGGTTCCTATTGACTCTACACTTATGTAACACGTTCCACTTGTGGTGAATACTTCCTCTGGATCGGCGGCGGTCATCCGATCTTTCGTTCTTTCGGCCGACCGCGCGCTTTGAGATTCTTCCACGCTCAACACGAAAAACCGTATCCTCGTGACTGTCAACGAAATTCAATGTGAGTTGTTCGGTTGCTGCGTGTCTTTGACACATGATCTAAAGCATCTTTCAGACTTCACATGCATTCGTGCCTCAACGTGGATGAAATCCTCAGGCTTATCGCGTGCGAGCTCGCTGTGTCAGGAGCAAAAGCGACTACTGTATCGTTGGCATGTTGCTGCAAAAGCTTCGAAGACCCGGTGCTGGATGCGTTATGGGAGACTCAGGGTGAACTATTTCCGCTGCTCAAGTCTTTGCCAGGGAATGCCTGGAAGGTAGAAGCAGCCCAATTTGTGAGTATACTAACAGGTTTTACCTTCTCATCTGATCGTTCCGTCGAGGAAGTCTTTCACCAGACTCCCAACGAAGGTGGAATGGATTCGTATCCGAAAATATGCTCGAGGAATACGGTCACTCACAGTGGACGCCACCAAGGACCTGATGACTTCGGATGTTCTATTAGCGCTGCAGTCTCGTGCTGGCGACGAACCTTTGTTTCCGAGACTGGAGGTCTTTGAGTGTATGAACGCAACCAGGGATTTCACTCCGTTTATCCCCCTCTTTCTTTCCCCGAAAACTACGGATATCCGCATCTCATTTACCCCCAACTTCCCTACAGTAATCGCCGCGTTGACAATCCCCAGGTTTCCAACACTCTGCCCCCGCATCAGGCGCCTTACTCTCAGATTCCTACCAAGAGATCCAGTCGTGGTTGAGGCAGTTTCTGAAATGTTGCTTGCATGCAACCGCGATACTCTCCAAACATTTTCCGTGAATTGCCCATTGACAAAAGAGGCGCGCCGGTTTCTGTGTACGCTCCCAAACCTCCGCCGGCTTAGGACAGTCGTACAGGGACCGACATCGTTACCCCCATTGGCACTTCCAGAACTAGATATGTTTTGGATCGAATGGAACTCTGGGCGCGACTGGCTCCAAGCCTTTCGTGGAGCGACAATCGGGAAGTTGAAAACCGCCATCTTCTGCCCCGTGTCCAGGTCCAGCCGTATCAGTGGCTTCCTCGAAGAATTTGAAAGCGTCGCACTCACCACATCTGCCCCAAACACCCTGTCAGCGCTCGACCTTTACACTTCACAGTCATGGTCTCCGAACTACTCATCCCTGCTCGTGTTCAAACAAATGACGAAACTCAAGATCGAATTCTCCTGTCACAACGGTTGCTCGTCGACGGTTGACGACGACGTCATTATCAACCTAGCACAAGCGATGCCAGGTTTAGAAATCCTTAAACTAGGTGGACAGCCATGTCGGGCCCCCAGTGACGTTACATTCAAGGGACTCATCGCGCTCGCCTTGCGCTGCCCCCAACTCTCCCACCTCCGTGTTCATTTTCAAGCCAGCAGTTTGGCTGAGGCGACAAGTAGAACGGAACCACCGCCCCTATCCGAGCCTACGCCTGGTACCCCGCAGACGAATTGTGCTTTAAAGGTTCTCGAAGTTGGAGAAACTCCCGTCGCAGAGCAAGAAACGTTGGCAGTCGGCATAACCCTCCTCCAACTTTTCCCCAAAATAGTCAGCATCGAGTGCTTCAACGCGCAGTGGAGGAGCGTTGCGGAAACGATCAAGCTCTTCAAACGGATTAGCGGCAACATCCGTCATGCAAGTAAGAAGCACTTACCACCCTTTCGATGACCCTTAGTGACATATTGCCAGGAAAAATGATCGTGGAGGAACTCCGTTGAGAATTTCTAGGCGTGAAAACGTTTGGTATTCTTTTGTATGTACGGCGTGTATCTGTATCTTCTAGGGTGGCATAATTACATCGAGAAGTCGATTCACTTTTACAAAAAAACAGTTGAGAGAACTGGAGGATTGCACCTCGTGTTATCCACAAGCCGTTCTCCGGAACGGCGGGCGCTTCTATCCTCGACGGACAACTCTTTGGACCCCTCCTCGCTTGACGCGCTCCAGCGGTGGACACATCAGACGACCAACGTGAGCCGCGCAGCCACCACATGCCTTTAATAAGCAAACCAAATCTCCTTCCAGGTCGAATATGCATCCGTGTCTCAACGTGGATGAAATCCTTAGGCTCCTCGCGTGCCAACTCGTCGCGTCAGAAGGAAGTGCGACTGCTCTGTCGTTAGCACGCTGTTGCAAGAGCTTTGAAGACCCGGCGTTGGACGCGTTATGGGGCACTCAGGACCAACTAGTCCCGCTGCTCAAGTCTTTACCAGGGGATGTCTGGAAGGTGGAAGCAGGTCGATTCGTGAGCTCCTAATATCAACTTCTCTCTTCTCGTCTAATTGCCCTGCCGAGGAAGTCTTTCGACAGACTCCCAACGAAGGAGGAGTGGGCTCGTTTTCGAAAATACGCTCGAAGAATGCGGAAGCTTAACGTGGACGCCTCCAAGGACCTAGTAACGCCAGACGTTCTGTCAGTGCTGCAACTCCGCACCGGCAACGAACCTTTACTCCCGGGGCTGAGAGTCTTCGATTGCGAAGCGGTCTCTGAGGCATTCGTCTCATTCATTCCCCTCTTTCTCTCTCCCGGAACCACCGAGATCAGTATCACATTTACTGCGGACGCTCCCACGGTATTGGTCGCATCGACGATCGTCCGGTTTTCGACATTGTGCCCCAGTATTGAATATCTTGCTCTCATCCGCCTTCCGCAAAACCGTGCCATCACAGAGGCGGTTTCAGAGATGCTCCTTGCCTGCAACCGAGACACTCTCCGAGTATTCTGTGTGAAGTGTCCGTTGACTGACGCGGCGCGCGGGTTTCTCCATTCCCTCCCAAAACTCCGCCAGGTTTGGATATTCACGCAGGGACAGACATCACTTCCCCCGTTCACACTCCCAAACCTCCAGCAAATTCATGTAGAATGGGACTACGGGCATGACTGGCTCCAAGGATTTTGTGGAGTGACATTCGGGAAGTTGAAAACCGTCACCTTCCGTCCTGTGCCCGGATCCGCTCAGATCGGTGGCTTCCTCGAAGACTTCCAAAGCGTCGCTCTTTCCGCGTCCTTCCAAAATACACTATCAGACTTCAAAATTTTTGCTTCGCAGTCGTGGAACCCGAACTACTCATCCCTGCTCGTATTCGAACAAATGAGAGTACTCGAGATCCAGTTTTCCTGTCACAATGGTTGTTCGTCTACAGTTGACGATGATATCGTTACCAACCTAGCACGAGCGATGCCAAAATTGGAAATCCTTCGACTAGGCAGAGCGCCATGTAGTACCCCCACCGGTGTCACGCTCAGGGGACTCATCGCCCTCTCTTGTCACTGTCCCCAGCTCTCTGGACTACGTATTCATGTACGGGCGAGAGAGCTAGGGGAGGCGGCAATTGGAAATGAGCCACCCCTCCCATCGGAAAATACAGCCGTTATCCCGCGGGTGGATTGTGCGTTGACGAACCTTCAAGTTGGAGAAGCTCCCATCCCACAGGAGGTGGCACCGGCAGTTGCTCTGACCCTCCTCAAAGTTTTTCCCCGGATAGTGGACATTGAACACGCCAATCCGCTATGGGGGAAAGTTATGGAAATGATCGAGCTCTTCAGACGGATTGGGAACCACGTTGATCACGCAAGTAAGGCACGTTTACTATACCTCAAATGTTCCTTAGTGACGTCCTCCCAGGAAACGCACTTGCATAGGAAATCCATCAGAGAACGACTAGGCGTCACAGCACTCGCCATTCTCCCATATACATAACGCGTATCCGTACTTTACATGGCGTCATTTAATCCATACCCCTTTCACTAAGTGGTCATGGGAAAGAGTAACCAGCAGTCCAGTTGAGAGTTGGATTGAGGAGGATAACACGCGTGGTTTTGCGGGAGGATGGTGTGATTGGCAGACGCTTCGGTTCCTATTGATATCCTGGTTCCTCCACACTCGACACGTTCCACCTGTGGTGAATATTTCGGACGGTTGTATCTTCGCATCTTCGTGACTAGAATTAAACGTGAGTTGCTAAGCCACTCAACCCTGATATATGGGCTAAGCCTTCTAGATTCAATGCACGCGTGTCTCAACGTGGATGAGATCGTTAGGCTTATCGCAGATGAGCTCGTTGTGTCAGAAGCAAAGGCAACTGCTGTGTCGTTGGCGCGCTGCTGCAAGAACTTTGAAGAATCGGTGATGGACGTGTTATGGGAGAGTCAGCACCTGCTCCCGTTGCTCAAGTGTTTTCCGCAAGATGTCTGGAAGGAAAGAGGTGGAAAGTTTGTGAGTTAGGTCACGAAATTGATTTTTTCCACACTTAGTTATTTGATTTGAAAGTCTCTTGAAAGAATCCCGACGAAAGCCGAATGGGCAGTTTTTCGGAAATACGCTCAGAGGATGCGGGACCTCACAGTGGATACCTCCGAGGACCCGGTCACTTCAGACGTTCTCTTCGCGCTGCAACTTCGTACCGCCAATGAACCTCTCTTTCCAAGACTGGAGATTTTCGAGTGTAAGAGTGCAACTGAGGCGTTCATTCCCTTCATTCCCTCATTCCTCTCCCGCAACACCACCGCGATCTACATCAATTTTGCCGAAGGCCTTCCCACGGTGATGGTCGCATCCACGGTCACCAGGTTGTCGATCCTGTGCCCCGGTCTGGAGCGCATTACTCTCAACCCCTTACCAAGAGACCTGGTCATCACTGAGGCCGTCTCAGAGATGCTTCTCACCTGCAACCGGGACTCTCTTCAGTGGTTTCGTGTGGATTCACCATTGACGGAGGAGGCGCACGAAATTGTTTTCCAACTTCCCAAACTATCCGAACTGTGGGTGGTCATCCAAGGGCACACAGAGATACCCCCGGCGGCGCTTCCGAATCTCCTCATGATTGACCTCGAATATGACGATTACCTTGACTGGCTGCCAGGATTTCACGGAGCGATGCTTGGGGGGTTGAAGCACGCCTATTTCACCTCTCAATCTGAACAAATCGGCGACTTTCTCGGCGAGTTCGCGAGGGTGGCACTAACCACACCCGCCCCCTCCACACTCTCAATATTCAATTTCGGAACCTCACGGCCATGGGACCCGGATTATCGTTCACTCCTTCCATTCACACAACTAAAAAACCTACAGATTGGATTCTCCTGCAAAGACCGTTGTTCTTCAAAAGTTGACGACAATATCATTATGGACCTAGCACGGGCAATGCCAAAGTTGGAGATCCTTAAATTAGGCGATGCGCCATGCAAGATCAGAAGGGGTATCACAGCCAAGGGACTCATCGCACTCGCTCGTGGCTGTTGTCACCTTTCCCAACTACGTATCCATTTTCGAGCGGCGAGCCTGGCCGCGGCGGGGGCTGGGGCAGAAGTACCGGCTCCTTCGGGTGATGAATCCGTGGTTCGAGGGCAGGATTGCGTTCTTACAGACCTTGAAGTTGGGAAAATCCCCATCCCAACGGACTCCGTGTTGATGGTTACCATGGTCCTGCTCCAAATTTTTCCTCGTCTTCTCAATGTCGAATTTATCGATGAGAGGTGGGGGAGTGTCGCGGAAAACATCAGGCTTTTCCAGCGAATCGGTTCAGTCGTCCGACACACAGGTAAGGTGTACCTCCCGTCCATTAAATCCCTCTCAGTAACGTTCTGCTAGGCGAAGAACTTGACGTTGAGGACCCACAGGAGTAGTATCCTGTATTGGTCCTCACCCAACATCGGGATTGCGCTCGTATTGCGCAGTATCCTAGAAGTGCCTCCGGAAAAGCAGTATCATTGGAGTAGGGCTGCGTTTATAGTTTCTTGGTCTGTTCGTTGTATGAGGCTGCGAGTTAGCTTGGGATTTGGGCTACGCTCCTTAATCGTGTCCAAGTTGCCGGCCGGATTGGAGCACAAAAAGATGAGGGATGCTACGCGGGGCGATCCAATCGGTGAGTTCCCGTTCGGCCTTTTGCGGGTCCTGGGCTGATCACGTCTTTAAAGCCAGGTTCTTGTTGACCTATACCCTAGTGTTGTTTGCACGACGGCCCTGATCGACCGTCGAAGTTGGCGAGCTCCTTGTGTTATAATCTCAACTTGCTCTCCGCAAACCTCTTCGGTCTCCTTTCAGTAAGCAAATTCTATCTCTGCAGGGGTGCCGAGCGTCTGATCACAACCTCAGTTTTATTCCTATACGTATTTTCGGCTTGGTCTGTACTTTCCGGTCTACTACACGTGGTCCGATGTGATCCTGAGGAAACCCTGACGCTGACACTTTTCCCAGCCGAATCGTAAGAGAAGGTCGATCCGCCCTCTTACTATATTCACCCGAGAAACGGCAAACAAGCCCAGAGAATCAGGTGTAGGAGCCTGTAAGGGCGATTTGTGGAGGCCTATCGGAACATAATTTGAGTCCGGGACCCGCCTCTAGTACATCCCAGTAGCTTTTCTTAGTCAAAAATAGTCGGAAAGGTAGTACGACGTGGAAGGACGGGAACCTGCTAAAGTTTCCGACGACCGAGGTCCGACCAGCGAAGAATGATCGATGACCTGTCGGCGTCTGTTGACTACCGTCGCTCTATGCGCTCTACGCGCCCACGGCAACTCTAGATACCCCCAGAACAACGTCGCCATTGAACGTGAGTTGTCATTCAATCCGCGCACCACCAATACACGGTAAAACTCGCCCCCTAGATTCGATGTACGCCTGTCTCAACGTGGATGAGATTGTGAGACTCATCGCCCGTGAACTCGTCATGTCTGGAGGGAAGGCGACGGCCGTCGCCTTGGCCTGCTGTTGTAAAAGCCTTGAAGATCCGGTGTTGGATACGTTATGGGTTGCACAGGATCAGCTGCTCCCATTGCTCAGGTCTTTCCCGAGAGATGTTTGGAACAGGAGAGGATCCCTTGTGAGCCCGCTAACGACGTGGCTTTTTTTCTCTTCTTAACAATTCATTTCACAAGTCTTTCAAAAGGCTCCCGACAATAATTGAATGGGCTCGTTTCCGGAAGTACGCTCGGAGGATGCGAAAACTCACAGAATTTCAATGGAGGCTAAACTCCCTGTCGGAACCTCTCTCGATCCTACAACTTTGCACCAACAACGGAGTCTTGTTTCCAAACCTGAAAACTCTCGCATTGTTGGGGATTCAGGGGTCAGTTGTTCCATTCATTCCCTTGTTCCTTTCCCTCAGAACCACCTCCATCACTCTCAACTTCTGGAACACCGACCTCCCCAACGCGGCGGTTGCTTCAGTGATCACAACCATCCCGACACTGTGTCCCGAGTTGCAAATGATCTGTCTCTGCCACTTACCGAGAGATCCAATGATCACTGCTGCTGTTTCCGGAATGCTCCTCGCCACCAATCGAGACACCCTTCAACATTTCTATGTCGATTCCCCGTTGACAGAGGAGGCCAGCGAAGTGGTTTACAAACTACCCAACCTTTGCGATCTATCGGTTGTGATTGAGAAGGAGACTTCATTGCCCGAGGCGTCGCTTCCGAATCTAACCGAGATAACAATCAAATGTGAAGACGAGGGCGACTGGCCACGACTGTTCTACGGAGCATCACTCGGGAAGCTGGAAACCGTCACGTTCTGCCCTCAATCCGAGAAAATTGGCGACTTCCTCGGGGCGTTCGAAAGGGCCGCGCTTTCCTCCTCACTCCAAAATACGCTCTCAAAGTTCTCTCTCGAACCGGGATGTTCATGGAACCCAAATTATTCATCACTCCTTCCATTCACCCAGCTGGTAGAACTGAATATCGGATTCTCCTGCGACGGCGGATGCTCCTCAAGGGTGGACGACAACATCGTTATCAACCTCTCGCGGAAAATGCCAGGGTTACGGGCCCTTCAGTTAGGCTGCGATCCATGCCGAGAATTCACAATCGGTGTCACTGCAGAGGGTCTCATGGCCCTAGCCCTCCACTGCCCGGATCTCCGGTTACTTTGCATTCATTTTCAGGTGGATAGCCTCACCGCCCCACCAGCGAGTCCCGGAATGAGCCCCAACGCCAAGCCTACTGATTCGTGGACGGATTGCGCTTTGACGGAACTTGTAGTTGGCAAAATACCCGCACCGGAGTCAGCGTTAATGGTCACCCTGGCCCTGCTCCGTATATTCCCCCGGATAGAGGCGATCGCTTCCGATGACGAAGGGTGGCAGGAGGTTGAGGATGCGATCCGTCTTTCCAAACAAATCGTCGATTGTTCCAGTAAGCAACACCCTCTCGATACGTGCTGTAGTAACCTTGGTGACACCTCTATAGGAGCCAAACTCAAGATCAGCGAGAGATGAACAATGCTCAAGTTCACGTCTCCCTCTCGCTCAACAGAACTTATACTTTCTTCGTCGCTTGACTTGCACTTTTCGATGTATACTACGGAACGTTGTGGAAGCCATGTGACTAAACGACGAGCGAGAAGTCGCCGAGCGCATCCGCGGGTGATTACAGTGCACAGTATGCAATCCTGAGGGACGCGAGATGATCTAGTATGGGTACCCCATTCCCCGGCACCCGTCCCTCAGGTCTCAGGTCTTAGGTCTTACTGCCCAGTAGCATCGGTGTCAATCGTATTTTGGACTCTGCGCCCCTGCCTCAACCCTGGGTCTGCGAAGTCGCTGTATCAGAAACAAAAGTGATGCTATTACTTTGGCATACAAATTCTTGGGAGATCGGGTGCTAGGCGCGTCGTGGAAGAAACAGGATCGACTGACCCCATTGCTTAAGTGTTTTCCGTGGGAGATATTGGATTTGAAGGGAGAAGGTAGATGCTTCGCGAGTTACTTATTATAACTTCCATTTTTGACGCTCGACCGCTCGGTCTCCGAAAATTAGCCCATTCTACTCTCGTTGGAATCATCGTGAGGCTCGACCTGGCACCCAGTCTCGGATGTTTTCCCCAGCATCGCTCCCGAACTTTTGCTTCCGAGGCTGAAATCCCTTGAATGCATGGACGCGTTTATTCCCCCCACTCCTTTATTTTTATCAAAACCCTGTGGATATTCACTGCCAGTTCGTCTGTCGGCCCGGTTGCCGGACGGATCATCAACAGACTTTCGGCTCTGTACCCCGTAAGGGATTCATTGTGCTCCGAAGGAACTTAGAGTTGGGGAAATCCCGGTGCCGGAGGGGTCATTTTTTTACGGTGGCCCTGCCCCTGCTCCACATTTTCCCCCGGATGGAGGCAATACATTATTCCACCGATAAGCAGTGGGGGAAGATTATGAGCACAATTTGCTTTTCCAGGCGAAACTTCCGATTGTTCGAGTAAGCATCAGCCTCCGACTACAAGTTGGAGTAACCCTGATGACACTTCCATAGGAGCGACATTCGAGACCAGTGGTTAGGCGAGAGATGGCTAAGAGTGAAAACGCTTAGCCAGTTCGCACCTCCCTCTTGCCCAACAGAACTTGTGCTTCCTTGATCGTTTGGCCTCCACTTCCCTAGCGCACACCACGGAATATTTCAGAAGCAATATCACTGAATAGCGAGCGAGAACTATGCCGAGCATAGCCGGTGGGTGAATACAGTACCAAAGGTGTGGCCGGACTCTGTTCAGTGTTGGACTTGAACAAGAGTCGAGATCAGACGGGCGAAGTCGTAACGATGAAGTCTTAGGAATGAAACCATATAAGCGAATCACGGCGGCAGCATCGTCAAGAGAGAAGTCGCATGCAAAGCCGCTAATAACGAGAGACAAGTCCCCCGCGGCTCTAGAGCACTAAGTGCCCGAGTTTGCCTTACCCAAACATGGCGCTTCAGTTCATCGCACGTAGGTTAATAAAACACAAAGTCGAAACATAGTTTCGCAGGAGCTCAAGTACATCATGGGGAGTCAAGTGCTACACGAAGTTCAGGATGGGTGGTGTACTTGGCGGTGTACAAGACAGAAGAAAACGTGGAGTTGCTGTAACAAGGACGAGTCAAATACCAGCAACAGTCACATCCTGTACCAGACCGAAGACATCTAGACGGTGAGTACCGGGTTGATGTTGGGCTTGTGGAGTCCTTTGTCTTCCATGCACTTGAGGAGGAAGCTGATGGGCGTCGCGTAGGTGATGTCCGAAGAAATCGTGGCGCCAGCACCGCTCGTAAGGAGGCCGCCAACGCGTCCAATACCGTCAACGATGACAGAACCTGAGTCTCCCTTTTCCGAGAAGGCGCCAGACTTGGAGTCGAACGGGAGGATGGCCCATTCTTTCGAGGTCTTGTTGTTGCCACCACCGTTGTAGTCACGGACATAGGAGAAAACGTCGTTGGCACGGCCGACGGTCAAGCCAGTGGCGTTACCGCGCTTGATGATCATAAGGCACGGGTTGTTATTCTCGTCGAGCGCAGTCGGGTTGCGCATCTCCTCGTCCGGAATTGTGCCTTTGAGCCTCAAAAGGCCATCGAGCGGATACTTGAAGGAATGGGCGTTGCGGGGGCCGGGGCTCATCATACAAATGAAGTCGTAGGGTGAGATATGGGCACCAAGGTCAATGGCGTTGCCGTCGAAATTGGTCACGTTGACTTTGGAGGCGTCGATCTGGATCACGGCCCAGTCCTCAGTATATCCGCCGCTGCCAACGCCGACGTTGATGGGAGGAGAGAGTGTGACATGGCCTAAAACACGGCTCTCCGGGGTAGCCCAGTGGGCCAAAACGTCCTTGTAGACGGTTTTGAGCTTTGGCAACGCCTTTTTCGATTTGTCCAATTCGGCCTGGGCATGCTTGCGCTCTCTATTCGCCCTCAGGTCATCTTTCCCCTTAACCGCCTCAACACGATCCTCGTGGTGCCGAATAATGAATTCCTCATCTCTGGCTTTAGATCGGATAGATTCGATGTACTTATTGAACGCCGCATCGCCGAAGTGTACGACATTGTAACGGGGCTGGCTGTCCTTGTGCTCAAAGAGCTCGTTCTTTTCCTTGTCCGGCGGGAAGACGACATGGCGAGCGGTGACGAGGAAGAGCCTCTCGGTATTCTCGCCCTCGGTAACGAACAAACCTCCAGTACCCTCAGCCCAAGGTGTAGATTGGGCACAGATGGGGAGGCCGAGCGTAGTGGTGAGAGGTTCATCAAAATCTGAGGTGGGGTTGAAGATGGAGGGGGGGCTGAGGAGCTTAGGACCGGTCGAGTGAGTAACAACCGATTCGCGGATCTCGACTTCGACGTCGGTGATACCATTTTCTCTAAGAGTCTCCCGGCACTTGAAGACCACGACAACGCCATCATCCTCAGAGAGAGACGCGGGGATCACCCCGATCCAGAGGACAACAGGGGCGAAAGACTCCTTGACAGGCTTGATGCGGACGACGTCGGTGCTGGTCCACTTCACCTTCATCAAGTCCAGAACGGCGTGGATCTTGAGAGCCAGGTTGTCTTCCCAGATGTTTTTGAGCGCGTGGTTGCCGACGGCGCGGAGCTCCTTGGCCGCCGGGCACGTCCACGGGCCGGTAGGCGCATTCCAAGGAGCGCCAGTGCGAGCGACTAAGGCTGGGTGAGAGGGCAGGCCGGCGTAGTAACCGATGGATTCCTCTGCGGACGGAGAGAATGGGAACATGGTGGAAGAGTTCTATGGAGATCTGGAAAGACGGGGGCTGGGCGCTAAGCGCTTGAGAGTCGAGAATGCAGTGACGCAGAAACCCCCTGGTATACTTGGCCTCAACGACAGCATTGCAGAATATAAAGACGGAAGCAGCAAACGGGACTCACTTCTGAGTAGGTGCTGACCCAGCAAAGGTTTGGCCACGGGAGGTGACTGGCAGGCGTCTGTTGGTTCCCTTCGCTTGTGACGAACCAAGCTTGCAACTCAAGATACCTCAAAAACAACGTTGGCCATCGAATGTGAGTTGTCATTTACTCCATGGACCACCGATACAGAGTTCAAATGTGCCCTCTAAGCCCGATGCACACCTGTCTCAACGTCGATGAGATTTTGAGAATCATCGCTCACGAACTCGTCGCGTCAAGAGCAGGTGCAACTGCCGTCGCCTTGGCCTGTTGCCGTAAGAGCTTTGAAGACCCAGTGTTGGACGCGCTATGGAAGACACAGGACAAACTATCTCTGTTACTCAGGTCTTTTCCGGGAGATGTTTGGAACGATAGCAAATGCACTGTGAGTACGCCAACGACGTGTGTTTTTCCATTTCTCTAACGACTTGATTCGAAAGTCTTTCGAAAGGCTTCCGACGGCGATTGAATGGGCCCGTTTCCGGACGTACGACCGAAGGATGCGAGAGCTCAGGGAATTCCCCACTCCAAGGCCTGAGGACCTACCCTTAGAAGCCCTCTCGGTCCTACAAAACTCTACCATCAATGAAACTTTGCTCCCAAATCTGAATACTCTTCATTTGTGGAGGGCTCACCCACTGTTTATTCCATTCCTCCCCCTCTTCCTTTCCGTCAGGGTCACCTCCATCTTCCTTGGATTTCGATCCGACTGCCCAAAAGCGATAATCGCTTCACTGGTCTTAAGCTTCCCGAAACTGTGTCCTAACTTGCAAATGATCAGTCTCTACTCCCTACCAAGGGATCCGATGATCATCGTTGCTGTTTCTGGGATGATTCTCGCAATCAATCGAGATAAACTTCAAACATTCCATACCGATTCCCCATTGACAAGAGAGGCCAGTGAAGCGGTTTACAAACTACCCAGCCTACGCGATCTATCTGTGGTGATTGAGAGGAAGACTCCACCACCCTCGGCATCACTTCCGAATCTGACCAAGCTAGTGATCACATACGACAACGAAGGCGATTGGCCGCGACTGTTCCACGGAGCGACGCTAGGGAAGTTAAAGTCTGTCACCCTCTACCCTCATCCCGTACACATTGGCGACCTCCTCGGTACATTTGAAAGGGTCGCACTCTCCTCATCGTTCCAGAATACGCTTTCTGAGTTCTGTGCCTCCGCGGAGTGTTCATGGAGCCCAAATTATTTATCACTCCTTCCATTCACGCAGCTGGTAAAACTGGAAATCGAATTTTCCTGCGACAATGGATGCCCCCCAACGCCAGACGACGATATTCTCATCGAACTTTCGCGAGCAATGCCGAAGTTGCGAAACCTTGAACTAGGCGATATACCATGCAAGGAATCCACGACGGGTGTGACTGCAAAGGGACTCACCGCCCTAGCCCTGCACTGCCCGGACCTCTGGCACCTTCGTATACACATCCAGGTGGCCAGTCTCAGTGCCCCGCCAGCGAACCTTGGAGTAGTTCCCGACA
>Ga0307514_10003826_pt1 | contig 14161 bp, 10 predicted proteins | sample 16_EM_MG_FD_203088 | JGI IMG/M metagenome (GOLD analysis project Ga0307514, IMG submission 203088) | Populus trichocarpa ectomycorrhiza microbial communities from riparian zone in the Pacific Northwest, United States - 16_EM | ecosystem: Host-associated > Plants > Roots > Unclassified | place... | reverse complement strand
TAGATTTGGGTCAAACCGGTTCCAGGAGTTTTCCGACTTGTTCTTTCGAGTTTTGGTCTTGGTACTGGGTATCTTTCTAGGTCTACTAATTTGTTTGTTTTTTACTTGGCCTTTTTTACTGGCTTCTAGGGTTTTCAAAAAAAGTTCTTTTCAGTTGCGAGACTTGATTTTTGCTAACTCTACTTCTACAATGTCGCCTGACTTTGAGTTTCTTTCTGGTTAAACAAATTCCTAAATCTTAGATTTTACGGCTGAGATTTATTCTTGGCATGCATGCCTGTTGTTTTATCACCTTTTTCTATATCATTTGCTGTCTGCGTTTCACCATGCATGTATTGGCCATAACACTTGTGATGTTCTTCCAAACATAGCAGAATTCGACAAGAGGTGCCACGTGCTAGTTTAACCTAGCTAGCACATTTCAACGAAGCACACGTAGTTCTCCATTCTCGATGATCCATCTTCTCCTTGCTATCATCGTCAAGTTATTCACACGCCACTGTAAGACTGTTTATTGGGAATGATAGATTTTGGGGGAGCTGGGTTGGATTAAGTGAAGGGATGGGTAGGGGAGATGATGGATGGCTTATTATCCCTCTAATTATTTGGCTAACTGGAAGGATAAGAGTCAATCTATCCAAAGCAAAAGAATTGAAAATTATGAAGAAATGGAAGGATAGAAATCAATCTACCTAATTCGAGTAAATTAGGAAGGATAATTTGAGGGATCTCTCCAATCCCTTCTTGATCTTTATCTTTCTAATTACCAGATGAAAGACGCATCCAGTCCCTTTTCTCAATTCCTCACGTCACTGTTCAAACTCGGGCTGAGTTGACATACATGTTGTGACTGAGTTTGAGTGAGATGTTAGAATATATGCATTCGCTGGTGGCTGTTCAATCATTAGTTAGGTTAACTGTAGCAATATCAATTGCTTCATTCAGACTACACGCTACAAGATCTTCACTGTGCATGCAGTTCTAAAATCAACAGGTTTGCAATAAAGCAAAGCAACATTTCTACAGTAGCTTTGGCCTACCCAACGTGGTCAAGGAATTTCTTCTCCTTACTGCTCTCTTTTCCCTCTTTTAGTTCGCTTAAGAGAGAAAAACCATGGCCGTCGTCAATGAAAGAATCACCTCACTTTTCACTTCTCTATTTTTTCTTCTTCCTTTTTACCAAATCTTGATCTAGTTCTATACATATGGTTCTGGATCTGGTTTTGTTTTTAGTTTTTTTTATATCGGTATAATCTGATTTATATTTTCTCTGAACAAATGGTTTGCTATTAATTAAATCTTATGATTTAGAAGAGATTAATGACGATCATATAAAAAAGTGAAGTTTTCCATCAATGGAGTCTGATGTTGTAACCCGGTTCCTTCAGAAGTACTTGATGACAACTTGAGATTGTTCCACGTATATAAGCTGCAACAACATTCTTATTTTAGAAAGCTCTTGATAGAGAAGATTAGAGAATTCTATTTAATGTTCATAAGGGCGTGGCCAGGAAATCTTTTTACTGAGGCCAAGATTATAAAAGACTTTCTAGAGGACCATAACTTAATTAATTTTAATAGTTTTTATTCTAGAATTTAAAACTGTTTGGTTTTTTTTTCCCAGAGACCCAGGCCCTGTCAGCCCCCTGCGTACATAGATGGATTAATATTAACCTGAAAGTTCATGTTTTCATATTATTGTTGGTTGTTTTATTTAATTCTTTTTAATTGGTAAGCTTTAATTATCATTGAATTTTAAAAATAGCCATGTATTTTATATTTTGTCGTGTTTAATGAAATTACTATATTCAATAATATATTGTTTTTTCATGATTCATATAAAATTAATATGATCAGCTAAACAACCATTTGGCTTATTCTCAAGTGTAATAATGGTTGTTTTTTAAAGTGTTTTTTACATATAAATATATTAAAATAATATTTTTTATTTTTAAAATTTATTTTTAATATCAACATATCAAAACAATCTAAAAACATAAAAAAATAATTAATTTTAAATAAAAAATATTAAGTTTTTATAAAATTATATTTGGAAAGGCAATTAGAAATTAAGGTGTACTAATCCTGTTATATATACAGCTATGGATGCAATTCCATTCCTATCTTTGCACTCTGTCTGATAGCTAGTAATGTATAACACATTACATGTGAAACCTCAGTATATAGTCCCAGGAGTGCAACACCTAGACAATTTCATTAGCAAGTACGTGGACTCCCATGCAAGAATGGCAACAAGCAGGGGAAAATTCCAGGAAGCTACACTAATTATAAAGAAACTGCACTCTCGGGTCTTTCTGCCTCAGAAACATTTAGCTTCTCTTGTCCTATATATATATATAACCTCCTCTTTATGATATCAGCCCAGGAATTAAAGCTAAAGGTAGCAGGGATCGCTTGGATTTTCACGTAGAAGTGAAAACAAACTAGGTGTATACTGGGGTGGTAGCTATACAATATTTTACCATAATATGGACCAGTACCACTCACAGGTTCATCAACAGGTCTCATCAGAATTGGAAAATGGAGATGTTAACTATAAGGAAGGCTTGAACAGCAATGACATTAAGGGGGGTTTTGTCAATGGGAAGACACCACAGAATGTTTCATCTTCAATTATTCGAAAGAAATCCGATCCAATGCTTGTTTCATCAAATGTTCGGTTTGAAATGCTTGGCTATTTCTTGACCAATCTTCAAGAAGTGATTCTTGGAACTAAGCTGGCTGTTCTCTTCCCAGCCATTCCTCTAGCAATTGCTGCTGACTATTATAAGTTCGGAAGAGTAAGTTGATTAGTTTCTTTTCGGAAGAATCATGGAACCTTTTTTTTGGTTACACAACCATGTCATTGATTTTTCTTTGTATATTTGCAATTGATTTTGTTACATTTAGCAACTCCTGTATACATATTTAATTACCAAATTAACGAAGATGATCATATATAGATATTGATTAAATAAATATATTATGATATTTCTTGTTGTATATCTTTTTAATTTGCATTATTCTGCCACACGTAGTCTTGGATATTTGCTTTGAGCTTGCTTGGACTCACCCCACTAGCAGAACGTGTCAGCTTCCTCACTGAGTAAGTCTGTAACCAAGCATAGTCATATAATTTTATACGCTTACTTGTGGAATATTTTATCCATTGATTGTTCTGATATTAATCTTTATTTTCAACTTTTGTTGTTCTTGCTGTTATTAATCCCAGACAAATTGCATACTTCACTGGTCCAACAGGTAATTTAAATTTGCCCACAGATTACTTCTAATTCTGGTTTTACACCATCATTTGAAAATTGAAGATGATTCGATCATTTGCAGTTGGAGGACTCCTTAATGCAACATGTGGCAATGCAACCGAGCTGATAATAGCAATTCTTGCTCTTTACCAGAACAAAATACATGTCTTGAAGTATTCTCTTTTGGGTTCCATTTTGTCAAATCTCCTTCTAGTTCTTGGGACTTCCCTCCTATGCGGAGGCTTAGCCAACCTAAAAAAGGAACAGAAATACGATAGAGTAAGACACAAACTCAAAATTCAAGAACAAATCCAATTAATTTTACAACTTGGGTAAGTAATTATTATATACGATCTAATACATTTCATAATCTTTTTTTCTTCTTTTTTTGGCTTTAACAGAAGCAGGCTGATGTGAACTCATTACTTTTATTACTGGGGTTGTTGTGCCACATGTTGCCACTGATGTTCAGATATGCCATAGGGGAAGGAACTGCCACTGCCTTCTCTACCCTTGAGTTGTCCAGAGTGAGCAGCATTATTATGCTTATAGCATATGTTGCTTACATCTTCTTCCAGCTAAAAACTCACAGGCAACTGTTTGATGCTCAAGAGGTGATTAATTAACTCTAGATGCAAAAAAGTTTTAAGATAAAAACTATATGAGGGCTCATTATAATTGCAGCACTTAAAAATGTTTTATTCAATTAGATCAGTATTCTATTAGGTCAAAAGGAAATAATTATAATCCAAAGTTGATATTAATGCATAGAACTTACTGGTTCAAGTTGAATGACAGGAAGATGACGAGGAGGAAGAAAAGGCAGTGATAGGATTTTGGAGTGCATTTACTTGGTTGGCTGGCATGACAATTATCATAGCTTTGTTATCTGAGTATGTTGTGGGCACAATTGAGGTACATTACACTTGAGAACTTCTAAAATATTATTTGTTAGCAATATTAAAGCATCTTCTAATATGCGGATTTCAAATTTTAATGTATCTCAATCAGGCTGCATCAGATTCTTGGGGCATTTCTGTCAGTTTCCTCAGCATAATTTTGCTGCCAATAGTGGGGAATGCTGCAGAACATGCTGGATCGGTCATATTTGCTTTCAAGAACAAGCTGGTATGATATGTTCGAACATGACAGTAGTCTTACTCCTATATTTTGTTGCCTGCTAAGTTTCAATAACACCAATTATCTGGCTGTTATGCAGGACATATCTTTAGGTGTTGCTCTAGGTTCTGCCACTCAAATTTCAATGTTTGTGGTAAGATTAAAGAATCCCAGGCAAACAAAATCCTTTGCCAAATTAACCTTGGAAAGAAATCATGATAACTTCTTCTTTTTTTTCTTCTTTTTTTGTGGGCTTCAGGTCCCTTTATGTGTTGTTGTTGCGTGGACAATGAACATCCATATGGACCTTGATTTCAGTCTCCTTGAAACCGGTTCTCTTGCTTTCACAATAATTATCACGGCCTTCACTTTACAGGTTTTGTCATCTGATATTTTCTTAATTACCAGTGTTGATGCATGTTATATTGGCTATTAATTATTTAGTTGGTTTGTAAATTCTCTTATGGTAGTATTTTAATTACTTACAGGATGGAACTTCACACTACATGAAAGGACTACTTCTTTTCCTTTGCTACATTGTGATTGCTGCGTGCTTTTTTGTTCACAAAATCCCTCAGAGTAAGTTCCTAGCTAGCGAAAATCTATGTTATAGAATGATCCAAGTTTCTTCATTCATTGACTGATCACTGCTAATGTTTCCTACAACTCTGATTTAGATCAAATCTCGCAAGGCAAACCATTCAATGGACTCTTTGCAGCTTAGCTGCATTTACATGCGGGGCTTGATCCCCAGCAAAGAATGGTCCACAGATCAATTTATGTTCTTCAATTCATCTGTGAACCACCTGCATTGGCATTCTGGTAAGAGAGGATGGTGTGGTAAACGAGAGCTTTCGAGTTACAAGGCCATCAAAAGTTGAGACAGGTTTTTTCGGATTTAGAAGGGAGCTCTGGAGAAGAAACAGAACTTCTCATGGAACAAGTTTGTTTATAGCTCTGTCTTTATGTCTTCCTAATAATGTTTTGGTACTGAGTTGAAGTACAAAGCAGTGTCAAAATGCATATAGTTTTTTACCTAGTAGCTGTGATTTTCCATGTATTTGATTTAATTCACTGTATCATGTTGCTTACGAGAATAATCTGTCTTCACTTCTTGCAATGTAATAATCAAGTTAATAAAGAAAACAACTTTGAATATCAGAGTAATTGTGCCTCAAAAAACTCAAGTTATTTTTTAATCGGGGAAGAGGAAGAGAAATGGTGTTATAAAATCATTTTGGCATTAAATTAATTATAATAGAATTTTTATAATATTTTTAAACTTTTTGTTAAACGAGTTCACGTGCGGCTGACTCAGTATAAGTGTTATCTATACAGTATGTAATTTTTAAGAATACAGGGGCAAAAGTATTATGAGAGGGAATAATTTTCTCAAAATTTAACTATCATGGCTATCTCTGGCTTTGTCCGACTCTTGTCTCTAGTTCTGTCCCGTATTCTATTAATTAATTAACGAGACACTCTAGGAATCAAAATTCAAGTGGCTGGCATAAACTTGGCAGGACAGCTTGACTGTTTACTCATGGAACAAATTGATGCTGCACCCCAAGTTGCACATAAATAACAGCAATATCAGGGTTGACAATAGATTAGTGGATTGATTACTCATATGTCATGATTCATGCATCCAACTGTATCTGCATTTTGCTTGGAGTAAACTAGCATTACAAGTTTTTGGATGCAGATTCCCCATACACTGACAGAATTAGCACCCTTTTCGTTGTTTATGGAGTATGAACCTGGTCTGGTTTTGTACCATTCAGTTCTTCATGCAAATCCAAAGCTCATGAATCTTAACCCACAATTCCAGCTTGTTGTAGCTTTCATTTGGGACATCCAGTTAAAGTGTAGTAGAAACATCTTGGGAAATTGTGGACAAGAATGTAAGATGACTGTTTCTTTCGTTTCTCTCATTCTTCTAATCCCTTGCCAGAGAAGGCATGAGATTAGACATGTTAGGTGCACTAAGTAACCCAGATGGGCCTGCCTGATATTTTTTTAATGTATCTCAGCTTTATGCCCAGCCTAAATTCAGGATGACTAGCAGCTCAACCATCAAATCAAACTCCAATTCTTCCGGACCTGGTGACAGAGATTCAAGGTGTTTCATGTGTTGTTGAAAATTAATTGAGGGAAAAAAATAGTAAGCTGCATCAATCAAGAAGATGGGGTCCTAAACCGTTCATGTCTCAGTACCAAATATAGTGCCAGGGCTACTTTAACCATGTGTGGACAAACTTGGAAATGATACTATAAGCTCTTATTGCAACCACAATGCCAGCATATTAACGGCCAAAGGTCACAATCTGCCGGCAAGCAAGGCGGTCTAGAAGCATTGACGCCGCAACTATTTGCCACTCGCCATGTGATCTTGGTTGATTTAAAACATAAAGTATTCTTGACATGAAAAGGAAGCTATTTAAATAATGATTTTGCTTTTCTTGATTTTGAGTAGCAATATATTATAAACCAATTATTGAGTCTTAATGGGCAAGCTTGAAACCTTGCCAGATATCCTCCCTCAAAAGAATAGGACAACTTGTTTGATTCGGATTAGGTGTCAGGCCCTTCTAAAACACTGTTAGAGGGTCATTAACTACCATGCGGGAGGACACAAGAAATCCTTTATTTATAGATGCTGCAAGGTTCTAAAATCTGAGCTAACTATACAATATCAAATGGCAGCTGAGGAATCCAATAATGGAGCTGAAGCTGCTGCTGATTGTGTTGCCATCATTTTTGGGGTCACCGGGCTTGTTGGGAGAGAAATAGCCAGAAGGCTAATCTCAAAAAACAAATGGAAGGTTTATGGCGTTGCTAGAAGGTATGAGAGTTTTCCTATCCTAAGTCCCAACTACCATTTCATCTCATGTGACTTGCTAAACCCTCAAGAGACAGAAATCAAGCTCTCTATGGTGCAAGATGTGACTCATATGTTTTGGGTCACTTGGACAGGCGAATTTCCTCTAGATAGCAGAGAATGCTGTGAACAGAACGAGGCCATGGTGTCCAATGCCTTGAATGTCATCCTCGCCAAATCTAAGGCGTTGAAGCACGTTTCACTCCAAACAGGAATGAAGCATTATTTATCATTGAGAGGTCCTTTTGATGTGAAACAAGTCTCTATCTACGATGAAAAATGCCCAAGAACAAGTGAAGGTTATAACTTCTATTATGCTCTCGAGGACTTGCTCAAGAAGAGACTAGCTGGTAAAGTGGCATGGTCTGTGCTAAGGCCTGGTTTGTTGACGGGGAGCTCCAACACGGCTTTGTATAACATCATGGGTTGTTTAGCTATCTATGGTGCTATTTGCAAACATCTGAACCTCCCTTTTGTGTTTGGAGGGACTAGGGAGTGTTGGGAGGAAGTGTTCATTGATGGTTCTGATGCTCGGCTAGTCGCTGAACAACACATTTGGGCAGCTACCGATGATGGAATATCTTCCACAGACGGCCAAGCTTTCAACGCAATTAATGGCCCAAGTTTCACATGGAAGGAGATCTGGCCGGTCCTCGGAAAGAAGTTTGGAGCGGAAGTGCCTGAAGAAATGTTTTCAAACGACTTTTGGTTTGCAAAAGCAATGAGTGACAAGAAGGAGGCCTGGCAAGAAATTGTAGTGAAGGAAGGCCTGGTACACACAGAGATGGAAGATTTGGCTAACTGGGAATTCTTGGATATCTTGTTCCGCTTTCCGATGAAAATGCTAGGAACCCGAGGGAAAGCTGACCGATTGGGTTTTACGATGAGATGCAAGACATTGGAATCAATCTTGTATTGGGTTGATTTCATGAGAGAGGAAAAGATGATCCCTTGACTTGACTTCATTTGGATTGAACAATGGACGAGAGAATGCGGTGCACCACTAGTTGGCTCTCTCAGCAAATAAAAATTATAGTGCCTTTATAAGTGCTAGCTGTTTGGCTGACTGACTTAAATAGTTCTCTCTTATGAACACGAAATATATCGATAATACCATATGATATGAGTTGATTAAATTATGCAGATGTCCACCTGTTTTTACTCATTTTGCATGCCTTAAGAGTTAAGAGCCAGCTGCATTATAGATGCCATTGTTCATTTCTCATGTTCAATCCCACTCTTACGGAGCAAGCAGGGGGGTGCGCCGGCTTGGCTTCTCCATGTTTTAGGGACATAGAGCAATCTGGGTAGAAGTACCATGTACGGCTGTTTTATTTTGTACATGACATCTACGTATATCTTTTGTCATAGTTCTCTATTTTTGGAGAAAAAATTGTCCAAAGTAAGACAGCCGCTGCCCGTTTCTATGGCTAGTTTGAACTTGGATTTGTGAAACATGAAGAATGATTTCCATATCTTCTTATATGTCGACCTGTTACTAGAACAGAAGACAATTATTTTAGAACCGGGGATAACATCCTTGATAGATTCATGTCATAAAATTCCCAGGTCAGGTAGTCTGGTGGGATCAAGCACTAAAGAGAAATCTTCCTGTAGGTATTTTGCCCCTTTGGCATGCATACCCCATGATCTGAACTTGAAGTCTCCTGCACATTGTCTTCTGTTATGATTTTGATGCTTGCCTATGCAATCCATAAAAGCTCCTGGATTGTAAAGTCCTCATCGTTTCTGGAAGTTGAGGCCTTCTATGGAGACGGCAAAGATAATAAAGAAGAAGAGACAAAAGCCAACAAGTACTGCTACCGACACTCCGATCATACTGGGACCATAGCCGAAAGTAACATCCAAATACTTTTTCACAGGGCCTTCAAACCCTGCTCCAACAATTATTATGTTTTTTTTATTAATATTATGTCCGTAAAAGTTTATAAATATTTTAATTAATTTTATAGATTTTAAAGTTAATAACTATATAAATCTTCAATAACCCTAATATTTGTATAACTTAAACTAGTAATTTTTATAAAATAAATTTAAAACATAATCAATTGAGCTATTCCCCAATATTTCTACCGCTAACAATTATTATTTTTTAGTTTAACGTGGGTGTCCGGGCCAGCTTGCGTGTATCTCGACTAATCCCACGGGCCCTGAAGTTAACGACCATGTAAGCTTCCAGTGGCCATCATGTGAGCAACCACATGGCTTGAATCTGAAACCACAGAAAGAGCAAACCTCTTGGTCCCAAACTCTTATCACTGAACCACCAGCTAGATGGTTACCGCTAACAATAATTGATTCCCATCACCTAGCTGAGAAGTAATAATACCCCCCCTGGAATACTCTGAAAAGGGGCAGACAGCAACCATAAAAGGTGGCTGAAAGGAAACAGGTACACCGTGCACTTTTCATGGATACGGGAATTTATCCCAAATCCTTCAACCTCCTTTCCCCTCATGTATGTGAAGTCAAATTATTTCCCAGTCCCTTAACTATCTGTCCTTTCTACCGTGTAACTGTGCTTCACTTTGGAGATGTTATGTGATTGGTCTTTACGAAAATATATTTATATATATAAAAGTATCTGGTCTTGAGGAGAAATCAAAAGTTGTTTATCTTATCGAGGAAAAGAGGCAAACTATATATCCACGAAACAAAATAGAATATTATACAAATATGTGGTCTTGAGCGAAGTACGTAACAAACCTCATCAAATGAACATTGAATTGTAAATTTTTTCATCAACTGCTCTTTTCCAAAAGAAGCTGCTATTTCTTCAGCACAGTGACAGTCACCTGGGCCATTGCATAGGATAATGGAGAGTACATTCCGGCTGCTTTCTCTCTGTAGAAAACAGTTCTCTCAATTGAAACTATTGGCTGTACTGTGGAAGCATTACTGACCCCGAGAAACATGCATGAAGAACATAGTGCTCCCATAACCAGAAACAAAGCTTGAGCTGAGTCCCTATCAAAAGTATCAGCATCGTGTGATTTAATAACATTCTGAGAGTCTCAACAGAAGGGAAATGAGACATCTTAAGCGCTATGATTACTTGCATAACGAACACCAGCAGATGTCAAATAACTAAACAAGTAAAAGAACGGCAGTCTTCTCTTTTTTTCGGCCTTCTCTTTTCTTTCCAATTCTCTCTTATGGTATCGAGATAGAAGTATTAACCATTGTCCGAGTTATCTAGAATTACAGCTACGGTTTTGTATCCAAAAACCAAAGTTATTTTTGCCAAAAAGCATGCTAAAAATATTAAAAAATGAGCTGATATGTCATGTGTCAGGGGTTTAAATTTTAGCACAAGAAAGATTGGCATTAGCCAAGAAAATTTTCTGTAGTTCGAGCTGACTTAACATTTTCATTCAATATGGCAAAGCAGTGATCAAAAGGACTAAAAGGGTAGAGGAAGGTATTCATAATAATAAAACAAATAAGATAAACACATAACTGAGTGGATCACAACAACGCATATCCATATGAAAACGACAGAAAAAGATTACACTATAAGGACGGGAATTTACCTTTCTGAACCAATATCCCAGAATACCGAGCCTAATAGAAATGCAGCTAATACAGTAAAAAATAGCCTCACACCATTGTATTGTGGACTTCTCCAGTATACAAGATTTTGTTTCCAAAGGCAAATAAAAAAACTGAGCCTGCGAGCCTTGAGCATATGTTGAGGCAAACTTCAAAGGTTCTGAACCAGCAGGCGGATTACTGAAATGGATAATAATTGAAGCTTCCACCTCCCCGAGGCAATAAAACAAAAAATGGTTCACTGGTGCAAATTAACGCTCTGATCAGTAGATAAACAAGAGAGTATTTTGCAAGATCTTCCTGGTGTAAACAAGACCTCAATTGGGAAACCTGTATTGATTAGATTCTCTGTATAATTCAGCAAAATCTTCACCGATTTTCTCTTCAATAGTAGGTATAGTAGCCACAAGCATCCAAGTTGCTGGGTTGTAACCATCGGGACATGAGGACTACAGAATCATCATGGTTAATTACCTCAATATGAGGAAATGAATAAAGAATATCTGCAGCTGACATGGGAATGCCAAATGATGATTACTTCTTCTCCTTTTTCTCTTCAAACAACAGAGCATGCGGTATCAAGTATAATGATAAAGGTAAAACAGGAAGGCATAAGCGTAACTGACTGAAGCTTTGCTCCAAGTAGCAAGCTAAAGAAAGCTAAGCCATGGCCCTTGAATTCATGCCAGTTAAAAAAAAAGGACTCTTTAGAAGAAATCATGAGTTGAAAGGGTTATCTTGATTTTCATTAGAAGTATTCTTCTTTCAACAACAATGAACCGTATAATCAGAAATATAACGTTACATGCATAGAAAATCTAACGCAGACTGTTTGTCATGAATCTAACTGGCATTTTCTACAACTTTGAAAAGATAATAGTGAGAGTTTGGACCTTATCTTCTCAATTTCCTTTTCTTTTTATTTTTTTTCCAAGAAAAAATAAGTATTCTTTCCTTTCTTTTTTAATAAAAACTATAATTATTAAACTTACCCTGATTTTGTGGGTTCGTGAGTTGTATTTTTTAAAAAATCAACTTAAATTGATTTATTTTCACTTGGTTAATCAAGTGAATTAAAACCTATTTAATTTTTTAAAAAAAAAATTAATAACTTTGTTTTGATCCATTAAATAAACCTGTCATGACCTGAGCTTCAAGTTAAGTCATGAATTGAAAATCACATCATTATTCATGAGAGAGACCACGTTTAATCCATTGTTGTAATTGAAAGGTACTGAACATGTAAAAGATCTTCCCTTATCAGAATAATTTTAAGAAAAGACAGAAAGGGAGAAATCCATCTCACATCCACACCAATCATAGAGCTAGCAGCTAACTGATGTTTGGACTCTACTTCCACTTGACTTAACTTAAATGAATAGAATTCTTTTTATTTATAAAAGATATAAATATTGTGAAATTCAACTTGAAATTAACCATAAAAATATATATTTATATTATATAAATATATTTATAGAATATTTAAATATTTTTAATGCAATATATATATAGCAAGCACGCAGGGGGCGATGGAGCAACGAAGAGGTGCTTAAATACTGCTAATTCTAAACTTAGACCGGATAATGCAATCCTTGAACCTCCCAATACCAATTTACAACAACAATCTAGCTCCTCGAAAAGCTGACAAGCATTCTCTCTTTAGAAACACAAGAGACCAAACGCACCGTTTCCCTACTTTGCTTCTCGCGGCCAAACATGACTTGGATCTCAAAGAGGAAGAAGATAAAGGAGTGGCGGCTGTGCCTTTGCCGGAGGGGCTACTGAGGGAGGCGATGCCCCGTCACGTGGCGGTGATAATGGATGGCAATGCGAGATGGGCCAGGCAGCGTGGGTTTATAGCATTATCCGCTGGGCATGAAGCTGGTGCACGGTCACTTAGGGAGCTTGTGGAGTTGTGTTGTGACTGGGGGGTTAGAGTTCTCACTGTTTTTGCCTTCTCTTATGATAATTGGATTAGGCCTAAGGTCAGTAGCCTTCCCTCTCTCTTCCTTTCTTTTGGTAAGTATTTTAGTAGCGATGGAGTTCACAAATTCTTGAAGTAAAAGACTTAAACTAATTCACTTCCATGTTTCTTTACTTTAATTGTGATTGGAGCGTGTAATATAGTGCAGGTGGAGGTTGATTTCTTGATGAGTTTATTTGAAAGGATGTTGAAGTCCGAGTTGGATAATTTTGTCAGGTAGCAATCTATCTGCTAGAATTCTTTCTCTTACCACCGATCCAGTGTCTGCATTTTTTTGTGTAGTTTTCTTTCTTTGCATAAACAAGGGGAATTGCTGTAAAACTCAAATGATCTTGGTATGCAATGGCAATTAGAGTAGATTCTTTGGCTAATTTTAATCACATCAGATCAGAAACCACGTAAGATGAGATTACTGGTTTGGAGACCAAAATAGAGGACTAAAATTGCTGGAAAATCCCTATCAAATTTGTTGGTTTCAGAAAGTCCAAAACATTTGCGTGTGAGACTTTTATCAAGCTTGATTCGTGGGAATATCCCTTTTCTAAATTACTTCCGTCTACACTTTCTACAATGTTTTGCTAAAAAAACATGCTTCTTTTGTATATAAAATGCTCTTGAGCGTGTCTGTGTGAGCCTTTATATATATGATCAAACCAGCATGTTTTAATGCTAACCTGATCCTAGATCCTTTCTGGTTGTCAATAGTTTACTTGATTTGTGCGAGCGCAGTGTAATGAATGTTTACAAATTTGAACATCAAAATGTTAGAGAAGTCATCACATGGTAACCAGTGGAATATTATTTATCATGTATGGCATCAGTGCATCACTGCTGCGAAATGCAATACAATCGTGGCTATTTGAAAATATACGAACATTAAAATGTATGCAGTAGTTTGATTTATTGCCATCGCTTTTATTGGTCCTGATGCTTCTTATGCTACTCGCAGGCAGGGCGCTCGAGTCTCTACAATTGGAGACTCGTCCAGGCTCTCGGAATCTCTGAAGAAACTGATAAGTGACGTAGAGGAGAAGACGAAAGACAACTCCAGACTTCATCTTATCGTGGCAGTCAGCTATAGTGGGAAATATGATGTTACACAGGCATGCAAAAGCATTGCTCAAAAGGTAAAGGATGGTACTGTTCAACTAGAAGACATCGATGAAAGCCTACTTGAACAGGAATTGGAAACAAATTGTGCCGAGTATCCATGCCCTGATTTATTGATACGAACCAGTGGAGAACTTAGAATCAGCAATTTCTTACTGTGGCAGCTGGCCTACACTGAACTCTTCTTCGCAGAAGCACTCTGGCCTGATTTTGGAAAAGCTGAGTTTATAG
>Ga0307514_10003824_pt1 | contig 14164 bp, 16 predicted proteins | sample 16_EM_MG_FD_203088 | JGI IMG/M metagenome (GOLD analysis project Ga0307514, IMG submission 203088) | Populus trichocarpa ectomycorrhiza microbial communities from riparian zone in the Pacific Northwest, United States - 16_EM | ecosystem: Host-associated > Plants > Roots > Unclassified | place... | reverse complement strand
TAGGAGCCATGGCACCCCATGCGACGCATGCAAAACACTTAGATGTGTCACAATTGTTTCTTCCAGGCTAGTACAGGGGAGCATCATTACAAGCATATCACTGAGACCTGGTGGAGTATGCTTGTAACCAATATATGCTGATATCAGATTGTATGGTGAGAGGTATTCCTTATTGAAAAGTCGAATACGCTACTGTAATTGGATGGGAACGGGGGAAGCGCAAAGCCATACCCGACTATATCGAATCCGCTCTACATCATGCGCATACAACTAAGTGAATAGTCTCGGGGGCCGAGACTACTAAGTGAAAAGAAAATCCCATAGACCGTTATGTATTGATCAGAGCGAAAAAGCACCCCTCCTTGGCATATTATACCATCCCACGGCCGCCCAGTCCAATAATTAATCCACTCCAATAGCTGCCAAACTTTGTACAAGGCCATATATATAATATCTGATAGTGTCAAGCTTCGTAGTGCCCAACCAGTGGCGACTTGCCTCAACGTCCCGAATTTTTAAGATCCGTCCCTAGTCGTCAATTTCCACCCTATCTGACTCTCCAGCTACTTACGAACCTCTATATCGATATCAATCCCTACCAGCAGGTCCAGGCCATGTATTAGTTGGTATACTTGCAGTAGCTCCAATTTTAACTACCTCCGCCCCCTCCACCCTACTGCCACCGCCCCTTCTTATGCCTTAGGCTTACATGGCACTCAAGGTTATTTAACCAACCTAGCATGCGGGTTTGTTCTGCATAATCCGCAATACCCGCACTCTCACAGCAGCAGCCTCAGGGCCTCTGCGAGGGCGTTGTGCCAACCAGACTACACCAGGGCTACTGATCTGATCAAGTCGATGGTAAGTCGAAATTCCAGCTGGTATAAATGGAATAATACTAATCCGGCTCCGAGAATGCACCAACTTCATGTTGGAATACTCTCACCTCAAGGTCACCGGATATACAGGGGTTTTTTTTTTTATTTAAAATCATTACTCGTATTCAATCTATCTAGCTTATGACGAGGAAGCGCGTCTCCGAGCCCTGCCCCGTATCTACGCACAAGACCAGATAACCCCCGAAAGAGGAAGAAAAACACAAGCACAAAAACTCGCCGCGCAGGTAGAAAACAATCCCGTCGCGCAGGTAACTGAAAACCCCAACATCCCCGGAAATTCCTTTACGCAGGTAAAATCAAAAACCCCACCAAACTCCGTTGTCAACGATCCCAATCATACCATGTGGTGCGGAATAACCTCCTACCCATCCGGTTTCGTACATTCTATCAGGTCAGGGAATTCCTATAGGGAAGGCCGTGAGTTATGGGAAGAGCAAGGATCCCAAGAGGGAAGCCATGGGAACGAGCGAAGAATATAAGCGGTTGTTTTTCGCATGTATTTAGAATTCTGTTCGTTAGAGAATCCTTTGGAGCAAGAGCGCTATAGCTTTTAGCTGTTAACTAGCAAGCCCAAGTATACCTTTATTCCACGCTCGCAAATCAGCGACATTCCTCCGTCCAGCTGAACATCCGTAAGGAGGGTTCACCGACCAACATTCCGTACCCAGGGAACACTACCGTGACCAGACTCGGAATAGTCCTGCCATCGGAATCATGGGCGACGTCCGAGATATTGGCGAAGCTGGGGGAGAGGGCATCAGCGATGTCCGGGGCACTGCGGATCCTGAGACATATGTGCGTGGCCGCTGGAAGTAATGGTCAGAGCAGCGGTAGGCATCACGCAGCCCACGCTTGCCTATGGCTGTGAGACATGGCTCAAGGAGGCAGTTCTCAGAGCTGCGGAGCAAGCGTGGTACCGGGGACGGGTAGCCTAGCCCACGAATCCAGCACTGTTATAGAGCACTATTACACTGGGAAAAACTATGGTGCGAGTTCAGATGAATGGAGGCTCAGAGAAGGTTGTCTGTAATTGTGAACAATACTTGGGTCTTTTCCGACAACTAACATACAGGACATAGTTATGTACCCCAGCCCCTCCATTGAACCGATGAGCTCATGGCTCAATCATAACTATAGTTCCCACACACCCGGGGATCGACTTGGCCAGCAATTGCCTGCAGAGAGCCTTAGATTCTCTGATCAGCCACCCTGCTAGCTGTTCTGGTCCAATCTCCTATTAGTAGGAGTCTATAGCCTTATGACTCCGCAGCGGTTACCACACCTTGCACAGAAGTCTCTTGTTCGAACTTGCAACAATCACGCTCGCTCTTGGCGTTCCTACGGTCAAGGAATACAGGGCTCACCTCCGATTCTGATTCTGATTCTGAATAGGCCTAGGCACGGGTCGGCACGAGCCGAGCCTTGGGGTACGCTCGAGTCTTCCCACCCACCGGCTCAAACCGGCTCTAGCCTGGGCACCAGCCGATCCGACTCGAGGCGAAAGGCGGAGTGGACCCCGGAGGGCACCGCCCTGCGGAAAAGCATACGGGCAGGCAAGGCGCACTGGAGAAGGGTAGACGGGGCATCACTGGAAGGGGCGGACATAGGTGGCGCGATAGGCCTCGAGTAGAAACGGTGGGCAGAAGGCCATATCGAAGCCCGAGTTGAGGCAGGGCGAAGAGTAATCCTCACCGATGGGTTAGTCCTTGACAACGAGAGGGCGGGAGCCGGATGGGCCGAAGCCACCGGGGCGGCTACACCACGAACCGCAACAGGATTGCACTCGCCAGGAGCATGGCCTAGGCAGACACCGAGATCGAGGTGACCGCGCGGGCGCTATGTGACTCAACGGGACCGGCAGCCATCTTCACGGACTCCGAGACAGCCATAGGCTGGCTGACCGATGACAACCCTGACCCCACCCCGGAGACCGCGGCAGACTTGAGAGGCATGAATCAAGACCCCCACATCGGATGGATCCAGGGACATGCCGGCATCCTGGGGGACGAAGCAGCGGATGCTGAAGCTAAATCGGGAGCAGCTGGAATAGACCTCGCTCTGCCGTACCAATATGTAACGGCGGCACGGGCAAGAGGAGAGGACTCCCGAAGATGACGAGAAGCCAAAACCTCAGACGAAAGGGGCGCCGGACGCCTCCTGACATGGAAGCAGGCCGACATCAGAGGACTGATCTCCATCAGGCAGGTGGCAGGTCCGTGCAAGGTGCGTGAAGGCGGGACTGCACTGGAAGGTAACATTACGGCTCACACCATGGTGGAACGCCCGACCTTCGAGAGCGACCATCTGGCGACAACGCTGTATAACTCCACGGCCCCGGTGGGGGGTAGAACACACGCAACATGGGAGGTGTGGCTGGGCAAGCATGAGCACACCCAGACCCGAGGCTCCGTGAGAGCGGCTACCTCCGTCAAGCTTTCCCCCTATACGCCAGGCCTGGGCATTTACGATGGGATCGAGAGGCAATAAGGAGCCTCACATATTTCAGTACAGACCGCGGGCCCATGAGATAGTGGCTGTAGACCATCGGGAAGGCGGAGGAGTACATGTGTATATGTGGAGTAGCAGAGAATGCGGCCCACCTATTAAGGTGCCCACATGGAATAAGAGAAGGCGCTGGCAGGGAGGGAAGGGAAAGCATGGGCGGCATGGGCATGCGCCAAGAGGCTCACTAGGTCCCTCCTAGTGCGAAATGGAAGCTGGTGCAAGGACAACTCTTACCGATATTATTGTACGGGGCAGAGCTACACCAGAAACCTACGGAATCGATGCGGCGGCTGGCGAGGGAGTGGCGGAGATGGATAGTAGGGATATGGCGCGGCTCGCGAGCAGATGAAGTAGAGGGGTTGTGTGGGGTGGGCGACATAGATCGGATAGTCCTGGTTAAAAGGATACGGCATCAGTGTATGATAGGGCGCTTCCGGCACTCCCACCAGTGGCGGGCGATACTGAGGGAGTTCTTGGGGCCAGAGGTGGAGTTGAAATGGATAGGGGGTGGCAAGGGGGCGCGAGGGTGGTGGAGGTGGTTGAGTTTGATGAGCAGAAGGTGGAGGAATACTCACATGGGAGTAGAGCGGAAGGCCCCAGTCCTGGGATTATGGTTACAGCGGCGGCCACGAGATCAAAGGGGCTACTATACCTTGGCTGATATGCCACGGTTATGGATGTAGGGGAGGCAGGAGTGGCGCTGGCTTGGCCGGAGGCGGAGGTCGTAGCCTTGGACAGTCAGGGGGCGGTGGCGAGAATCAGTCAGCTGGGATATACGAACGCCAGATCGTGGATTGATGAGGAGCTGCAGCGGCTAGTAAGAGACCCTCTGGCAGCTGATGTGGGTGATGGGGCACAGCGGGGTGGCAGGGAATGAGGCAGCGGACAAGATAGCCGGAAGCCGGGGTGGGTTGGTGCGTGGATACCAACCAGAGCCTGAGGTATCAATACCGGCAGGTATCAGACAGGCCTTCCCCCTACACACCAGGCCGTCAGACTTGAAGTGGGATAGGGAAGCACTGCGGGACCTCACCTATATCGCCACGGACCGAGGACCCCTGAGACGATGGTTGTGGGTCATTGGGAGGGCGGAGGATGACAAATATGAGTGCGGTATAGCGCAGAACACAGCTCACTTACTGCGGCGCCCCTTGGTGAGAGACGGGAAGGGGAGGTCGCTGGAAGAAGCGAGGCAAGACCCGGAGTTGTGTAGGGAGGTGGCGAGGTTTCTGAGGCGTTGAGCTAATCATGTAGATAGATCACAGTATGTGGGGGGGCAGGGACCAGCGCAGGGGTTGGACAACCTACTAGTAGGTGCGGTCTCTCGTCATAGGCCAAAGAGGTTGAATACGAGTAATGATTCACCAAAAAGAGCGGTCACCCGGAAGTGGATTGCTGAAAACGCGTGACCAAGAGTGAGGCCAGTATTCGGTAGAGGAGGAGGAAGGGCTTTTAGGGTGAAGAGGGGGGGAGACGGAAGGATCTTGCCCTCCTCGAGCTCGAGGGGCTTGTGTCAACCAGACTAGGGATGATTGAGGGTTAAGTTTGTCCGGCGGGCGTTTTTTCTCGGCAGGTTCGGATTCTTCCCTAGCCTGGTTAGGGCGGGGGTGAGGGCTGCCGTAGCATGTAGCTACATCATCTAGTTACCATAGCATAAGAAACTACATAACCTCGTAATCTTACAGATTATGAACCCGGCGCTCCACTGATACACTCAATTGGTTGAGGTATCTGCCCAGTAACACCAGATGTGCATTAAGAACAAGCTACTACTACACAAGCCGAAGCCGGACAAGACCGAGCCCACTCGAGTCTAAAATTGTAACGCTGCCGGCGTCTCACTTGAACAATTCACGGACTGTGTTGTGAGGAGAGAAGATAACTGTATTACTCGGAATGCTCCAAAGAAAGCTTGATGATGGTACCCGGACGTGGTCTGGTTGGCACAAGCCGCTCATAGCGTGCTTAACCCGGACGCACCAGAGTGGTGGCTAAAAGGAAAGAAAATCCTATGCTAACTACTGTACCAATGGCGACAAAATAACGGCCGAAGCAAGGAATCTCCGAACAACAGCCACAACATCAACAAGGTGAAGACGTACAATAACCCCACAACAATACCTGGAAATATTATACCAGGGGAACGTACCCACCAAACGAAAATCCACGATAAAAGATATCAACCAAATGGTACGTTAATCCAAGAGGCGGAAATACCAACGCAAATATTCTGCAAGGGCACAACGGACCCACGAACTATCTGTCCACTAGCTAGCTACAAGCAAAAGTGTGAGGAAATCCTTGCTCTATAAAGAACGTTCCCCCCCAAAATTGAACCCAAACTTGGAGGACGGCATAAGTTTGCCAAGTGGATTTTACCAATACGACAGACCCTATCATTATTGACCACGAAGGGGAATCCATTTGGGACATAGTCACTGGAACTGCCAAAAGCCCTAACGAGCGTTCTGCGGAAGTGAGAATCGAAAAATTAACAGAAGTTGGAAAAAGGCTATAATTTGGCAACGAGATATCAATCTCGCAATCCTTACCATGAAGTGAAATTGTGAGCCAGAAGTCCTTGACACTATAGGACTTACAAAAAATGCTGCCGGCGCCTACAATGAATGAAAGGCCAAATATGGAACAACTATCGAAGAGCATGTGAGCGGGTTCGACAAGAGGTGGAATTTCATGAAAGGCACCCTGGTAGGAGGGTTCTTGGATAAAGTAAAGGAATTTGAAGGGGCCCTGACCCCCCAATCAAAATCCGATCAAGCAAGGCCGAATTCCATATCCCTACCTCCATTGTATAACAACTTAGTCGAAAATCTTGGGAGTAAGGAAGGATATACGTACGGAGATATATCAAGGCAAGTCCGACTCTATGTCCCAGCTAGGCAAGAGAGGTCGGAAAAAAGAAGGGACAAGAGACGAGCCAGTAGTGCTAAAGCCGATAGCAAAAAGAAGGTTGATACCAGCAAAACGTGCAAGTATTGTATTGACGTTAAAGGCTGGAAGGGTATTGGACATACTGAGTCCGAATATTTCACTAAGAAACGAGAGGCCAAAAAAGTGGAAGCTGAAAGTGAGGACGAAGGAGGGGCATCTGTCCTATGTACAAGCATAGGGAAGATAGAAACGAAGGGGTTTCCAGTATGACACAGCCACCACCCACCATACCACAAACAAACCTGAGCTCCTCACCAACATCAGGGGGAGATTTATAATGCGTGGACATGATGGCGCAGAATCAGTCTGTAAAATGAAAGGAACCATCACATTCTACTATCGGGGGGAAAGGGTCAAGCTCACAGAATGCTTATATGACCCAACCTAATTAGCGGGCAACGCACAAACAGTGAAAGTCCATACCTCACAACCAAGATCAATGGTCGACATGGGATAATTGAAACCCAAACCGAGACTGAGGGATTGACAGCAAAGTAGGAATGTGGGTCAACATCGATTGGGAAGCTGATGTGGGAAGGCAAAAATGGGAGAAACCCAGGACTTTCATAAAAGCAACCAAACCTCCATCACCAAGATCAAAGGTTGGTCCTATAAGGACAAAACAACCTCTTGAGTGATTACATTGCGATCTGATAGGAGCCATTGAGCCGCCAACGCCAGGCAAGCAATACCAATATCTCTTACTGGTAACTGCAGCGACAAGTTCTGGGGGACAGCAACAGCTATAACCATAACCTCACGGTGAATACGCTATGTCTCCCTGATCAATACCACCACCCCAGGGACATCTTTGGGGAGTTGTACGCAGGGTTTGAGGGGGTGGTGCAGAATTTTCCGGAGGAGGATGACGACGGTGGGGATGACTATACTAGATACGTATCAGCCAAACCACTCAGAGCAAAAGATCAGGCAACTGATGCGTTGGTTGAGATTGTCAACATGTTGGAAAAGGCCACAGATCCCCAGTACCACCAAGTCAAGCAAATCCAGGTCGACTGGGGAGGCGAATTCTGGAACGAGGACCTCAGATCGAATTGCGACAGAGGGGGTCCAACTTAAAGAAACTGTACCGAAACAAACGCAATAGCGGAAAGAGCTAGCCGAACCATATTTACTATGAGCAGAACAGCCCTCATAGCAGCCGGCAGTGGTATACACCAAGAACCGCCTCCCACACAAAGCCCTAGCTGGGTAAAATAAAACTTCAATCGAGTTCCTACTCCCTAGCACCCATATAGATTGTCAGCGAGCAAATCTGCCACTTTTCGTGCAAAAGGTTAGATCTTTTGTTACGAGGTCAAGGATAAGCCTTCATCTGGGAGATACGAGGGGCGAATTACTCGTAGGATATACGAACACCCTCCATCTATTGGGTGATTGATGAATCCGGTAAGCTAAAACTCACCAAAATGCCCCAACCAGTTCAAGCACCAAATAGAGCTATCCGAACCAGACAATAGCTCAGAGTCCGAACCTGAATCTGTGGGAAATGTGAACCAGACTATCCCACTATTCCGGAAGGGAAGGACACAGCAACAGAGGAAACCCCACCAGAACCTGGCCCCTAATGAGAAAGGACGAAAGACAGCCAAGGAATGGAGTCAACTTGCGGGGACTCGAAAATCAATGCGTGAGCCTGAATCCTCGCTGTAGGCAGACCACCCTACCAATGAACAAGCCCGATCCTCACACCAACCAAAGAAATGGGCAAAAGCTAGGGAGAAAGAACGATCGCAGCTGGTGAATACTCCGGATTCACCAAGATCAAAAAATCTGATATCCCAGAAGGCACCAAAATCGTCGACACCAAATGGGTATATGTGGTCAAGCGCAAACCTGATGCTGCGGTAGAAAAATACAAAGCACGCAAAGACGGGAGGGGGTTCACACAAGAGCAAGGTGTCAGCTGCGATGCGGATAATATCGATGCTCAGATGATGCGTCCTGAAACCCTGAAATTTCTGCTTGTCATTGCACTCCACCAATGACGGGCAATTGTAAGTGTGGGCCACAGAGGCAGAGTACATAGCGAGCTGCGAAGGTCTCATGCCAAGACCCTTCTCTCTGAGTGTAGGAAATACACTCGCAACCTGTGCTCGTGACATAAGCAGAAATCACGAGCACTGCTGATCGTCCAACAGGGGAACTCCAAAGGTATGGGGGAAGCCCAGTTGTGGAATATACAAAGGATATAAGGCAGGAATTCTCGCGGATAGATCTATTTCCTTAGAGCACTTCTCCCATAGCATTCTGTATACTATAGTGAGCAGAATATATTCTTTCCCCCCTGAGTTGAACCTCTGGTTACTACCACGATTCCACCTCATAGCCTTGTAATTCTTACTAATTCCTAACAGGAGCTCAAATTAGCACCGCAACTCCCAGAGCTCTGTACAGACAGCGAAGGAGCAACACCACCTCAGCCAACGGAGGGGCTGGCACATCAAACACCGGTACCACTATACTGTAGAAATCGTCCGATAAACCTATAGGCTTAAATACAGTACAGGGGTTTTGCCCTTAGCATCCTCAGCGCCCTATTCATGGTTACGGTCGTAAATACAGCTAGGAGCAGTCCCCGAAAGTTGATCTCAATGTTTCAGAGTAGCTAATTGTTGACATCGACGCCATTGCTGATATATATATGGACTCTTAGAACGTTCGGGAGACAGTGGGTATGGGTATCTTGGTTTGCCGACACAAACGGATCCCAAAGGACTCATCCATGGCCACCCTAAAATGCGTAATGAAACCTGTCCTACACAAGAAGTACTAGTCCCCGCACTGGGCGACTCAACGGAGTCTGCCTGGGAACAAACTTGCAGTGTCAATTCCCCGAAAAATCCTCAATAACTGCAGAGTGGATGGATAGTGGTCAGGGACTCCAAGGTAGAGTTCTCAGAGCTGGGGGACTCAGAGTCTTTGAGGGCAAACAAGGAGCCGTATGTAGTGGGTATGATTATTGGTGGAGTTGTTCATGTGGTGGTTAATGATAGACAGTCACTCTGGCCGAGCGGATTTTGCAGTGGGTGGAGGAGGATCTGGGGGTTAAAGCGGAGTTTGGGAAGCCCTTCCTAGGTATTGTTGGAAAGTGCCAATAACGTCTAGTTAGTACTAGTGGTATATTATCCGTCTGTATTTGTACTGTGGTGACTGAAATTAAATTTTATTATATTGCATGGGTACATAGGTATTTTCGTAGCCCTAGACACTTGGACACTTGTCTGGTTGGAAGCGTAGGAAATATTCTAGATCCCGTGATAGGTGTGACAAGGTAAGGTCAGCGGTGACAATGATGGCAAGAGTCCCTAAAAGGGTCAATGGTGACATGAGGGCAAAGGATATAAGCAGCTGGATCTGTGAAGCCTTCTGTCGGTATCGACCGGGGCAGTCCTTTCATAGCCTTAGAGTTATAGCGGTCTGAATTTCAAGTCTTTTAGCATGTCCTGTTCCGTTCAGCAATTACCGTATAGCAAATTGCGCACAAGCCCACGTTAGGTAGCGCGGACCATTCAGCAATGAGCTGCATTTCCTATCCTTCCCTGCTCTTGTCGCTCGTGGAATGTGAATGTTGAAGTACAAATAGAACTAATGACAAAGTGAATAATAACTAAGGAAATATATAACATGATACTTCTTTCATCGTCCTCTTTTCCCTCCCTCCCTAACCCTATACTCACATAACTCCTACATGGCTCATATACAAATCATCACACAAGAACACAGCAACATCCAATGCCCGGCCTCCCATACCCAAACTACGGCTCCATTGATTTAACTTACATCTAAAATGCACCAACCAGTGAATTAGCTCATCACAGTCTTTGACAGCCAACAACCAAGGAAGCCCTTACCTGCAGCGACAGCAGCTTTAGTAGATGGCTGGAGATATGCAGCCGGGAGAGCGGTAAAATCAAAAGATATGAAAATAACTCTACCGGAGGCAGTTCCAATGACAAGAAGGTTGGCAGTGCTATTTACTGCAACGCAGGATGGTCGGTACTCAATCGGAAGCCAGAGCAATTTCTTCATGTTGCATGTGATCCATTGATGAGTAAAAAACAGGGAATGAGTTAACGTGTGTGCTAGTTCTCGATTGCCGCCGGTGTGAAGAGGTGATTTGAGCTGCAGTATGCCATGACTCGTATGTAGATGCGCTCCGTCACTAGAAAACTTCATAATGTTGATTCTGTCATGAGTTTCTATGATTTCTATGGTTGCTTTTTTTGTAGTATCCCATAACCTGACCGTTTCGTCGTTGGATGCAGAGGCAACCAGCTTTCCATCGGGTGAAAACACAGCTGAATGGACATTATCGGTATGACCTTCCAAAACTGCACATTGGTTTCCTGTTGATGTATCCCATAATCTGACCGTTTTGTCCTTGGATGCAGAGGCAACTAGCTTTCCATCGGGTGAAAACACAACTGAATTGACATCACTGGTATGACCTTCCAAAACTGCACATTGCTTTCCTGTTGATGGATCCCATACTCTGACGGTTTTGTCCCAGGATGCAGAGGCGACTAGCTTTCCATCGGGTGAAAACACAGCTGAATTGACATCACTGGTATGACCTTCCAAAACTGCACATTGCTTTCCTGTTGATGTATCCCATAATCTGACCGGTTTGTCCCAGGATGCAGAGGCAACTAGCTTTCCATCGGGTGAAAACACAGCTGAATTGACACCACCGGTATGACCTTCCAAAACTGCACATTGCTTTCCTGTTGATGAATCCCATAATCTGACCGTTTTGTCGTTGGATGCAGAGGCAACTAGCTTTCCATCGGGTGAAAACACAGCTGAATCGACATCACTGGTATGACCTTCCAAAACTGCACATTGCTTTCCTGTTGGTGGATCCCATAATCTAACCATTTTGTCGTTAGATGCAGAGGCAACTAGCTTTCCATCGGGTGAAAACACAACTGAATAGACATCACTGGTATGACCTTCCAAAACTGCACATTGCTTTCCTGTTGATGTATCCCATAATCTGACCATATCGTCCCAGGATGCAGAGGCAACTAGGTTTCCATCGGGTGAAAACACAGCTGAAAAGACATTACTGGTATGACCTTCCAAAACTGCACATTGCTTTCCAGTTGATGTATCCCATAATCTGACCGTTTTGTCGAAGGATGCAGAGGCAACAAGCTTTCCATCAGGTGAAAACACAGCCGAAGTGACAAAATGGGTATGACCTTCCAAAACTGCACATTGCTTTCCTGTTGATGGATCCCATAATCTGACCGTTTCGTCGTTGGATGCAGAGGCAACAAGCTTTCCGTCGGGTGAAAACACAGTTGAGATGACAGAACTGGTATGACCTTCCAAAACTGTACATTGCTTTCCTGTTGATGGATCCCATAATCTGACCGTTAAGTCGTCGGATACAGAGGCAACAAGCTTTCCATTGGGTGAAAACACAGCTGAGGAGACACCTTCGAAAACTCCACACTGCTCTCCTGTTGATATATGCCATAACCTGATCGTTTTGTCCTTAGATCCGGAGGCAACAAGCTTTCCATCAGGTGAAAACACAGCCGAGTAGACATAATCGGTATGACCCTCCAAAACTCCACATTGCTTTCCTGTTGATGCTTCCCATAATCTGACCGTTTTGTCCCTGGATGTGGACGCAACAAGTTTTCCATCGGGTGAAAACACAGCTGACGTGACATGATCGGTATGACCTTCCAAAACTCCACATTGCTCTCCTGTTGATATATGCCATAATCTGATCGTTTTGTCCTTGGATGCAGGGGCAACAAACTTTCCATCGGGTGAAAACATAGCTGAATTGAGACCAATGGAACGACCTTCCAAAACTGCACATTGCTTTCCTGTTGATGTATCCCATAATCTGACCGTCCTGTCAAAGGATGCAGAGGCAACAAGCTTTCCATCAGGTGAAAACACAGCCGAGTTGACCCCATTGGTATGGCCTTCTAGCGTCTGTATCAATGAGCTCCACACATTTGCGACTTTGGGTTCCATAGTAACCCAAGGGACATTTTTGAAGTATCCTACTCGAATCAGACTTGATTGTGGGGCAAACAAAAGTCCCGAATAGTACACCTGAAGAGGTGCCATTTCAATAATTGACCTCATGTGCAATAAAAACCGTTTGGCATCATATGCAAGTTCTAACAATCCTGGATCATAGTCCCCCAATTGTCCCTGTTTTTATGTCAGTACTATTCTCTGTATAAACTCATGAGCATTGCAACTTACAGATAGTATCTCCTCTAGAGCTATCACCATATGAACCCCATTTGATACCTCTCCGATTAAGCTAAGTCCCTCCAACCAATGAAGAAAGTGTTGTTCCAGAAATTCCCGAATATTCTTGAGGTCTTCCTCCACTGGATTCCCAAGTCGCCAGTGGTCAAACCAGTAACGGCATGAGTATTGAATATGTGGTGGAATACATTTTTGTATCGCATCATCGGGAACCTCCGTAATCAAAACTCCTGGCCCCCAAAGATCGCACATATTTTCCTGAAGCTGAGATATATGCGATATACATCTTCGAAATAGGCTGGTGTGTCTCTCTTTTTCATCTATCTGGAATCGAGAATCACTGCACCTCTGAGAATCCAGTAGGAAGTCACGGAAGGATAGATGAAATAATCGGACAGGCTGGCTTTCGTCTTCTGGGATACTGAAGACAGAACGCAAAGAGCCCAAAGTTCCTGAAACCATTTCGAATGGCATTTGAAGCAGCTGTGCTAGATTTCGTGCTGGCATAGTATTAAACATTATCACAATGCATCCAACCACCTGTCTAAACCGTCCCGCTAATTGTTCACACTCTTGATAACCCCGTTGTCCAAGAAATGAGTGTTGGAGTAGTGTTGTATATATGCCATCAAGATGCTCGGTTGCCGACAGAGATGACTTGGTTGCACTAAGAACTAAAGAGAGTTGCTTTTGAGGACCATCTATGCCACCTTGAATAAATCGAAGAGTTGTTGCAGCATAGATAAACAATCCAGCTGCCCTTTCCACCAATTGTTCAATAACTCGCTCATCCGGCCATGGTGTCCCCAGCCCATGTTTGGCTTTCAGTGGCGATAACTTTTTCAGAAAGAAAGTCGATATATCTGCATTAACTGTATCCAGCGGGATATTATGAAGTATAAAATCCTGATATGCCTCACCAGACAATTGACGAAATCCATCAAATATGGGGATTTCTGGCCTGCTAGTAAGGAAGATCTTGATCCGAACTGTATCAAGGCCCTTGGCTTCTTCCAGTAGTTGGAGGATTAATTGGATATCTTCCATGCTGTCACATTCATCAAGTGCATCAATTACTATAACCAGTTGAATTGATTGAGTAGGGGCATTCTTTAGAGGATTAAGAATGAGTTGATTCCATTGTTCCCGTAATCCTCGTTTAAAGATAGCAGGATTATTGTCGATGGCGTCTGAGATGGATGGTCGGAGTACTGGTAAACTGATTGCAAGCTGGGCGGCAATAGTGGTGAAGAACATGCGAGAGTGACTGATATCCTTTTTGCCTCGGGTAAAAAAGAAACTCGCTGCGAGCCTTTTCTTTTCTGCAAGCTCTCGAGCAATCGTGCGAGAAATTGTGGATTTGCCAGTCCCAGCCATTCCGTTAAGCCAGAAGATACATTTGCTGTTCGGGTCGTCACACCAGTCCATAATCTGCTTACGGAGCTCTACTCGCGTATCTTTCAAACAATGATCCTCATGTTGGCGGAGCCAGTCGTCATGGGTAGCACCTTCAGCGCATGGTAACTTTGCAATATTTG
>Ga0307514_10003823_pt1 | contig 14168 bp, 8 predicted proteins | sample 16_EM_MG_FD_203088 | JGI IMG/M metagenome (GOLD analysis project Ga0307514, IMG submission 203088) | Populus trichocarpa ectomycorrhiza microbial communities from riparian zone in the Pacific Northwest, United States - 16_EM | ecosystem: Host-associated > Plants > Roots > Unclassified | place... | reverse complement strand
CGGCAAAACTAGTCGATGAGAATGACTACCCAGCCTGGAGTGTGGAGGCCCAACGACAACTATGGGGAAACGACCTAATCGAAGTGGTGACAGGAGGAGAAAAAGAACAACCAACTGGCGATAATGATGTACTAATAAAATCGTGGAAAAAGCGCTCGTATAAAGCGCTTGACTACTTAATGGACAGCTGTGAAGTGGGACCACAGCTAAAGATACGAGCAGCAGCCACAGCTGCGCAAGCCTGGGACATCTTTAAAAATACCTATGAGGGACAAACCAGAATACACCTGATATCGCTTCATGCAAACATAATGCATCTGAAGTATGATGATCGAAGAGACGGCTCTTTAGCCGATCACATAACGAAATTCGAAGGCTACTGGCTAAAATTAGCACAAGCAGCACAGGCTGGACACAGCACGAAGGACTCTCTTGCTGAGGGTATACACCCCCTCACCATCTCAGATGCCTGGAGGGGCGCCCTCCTGCTGTCAACACTACCACGAATCCAGCCATACCTCAACATTACCTCAAAGGACGACAAACCTAGCTACTCGGGGATAGTTATGAGGTTGCAGGAGATCAATCCCCGGTCAGTAAAAAAGGAGGAAAAAATTGAACCTCCAGCAGCGTTTTATACCTGTTGCGTGGGGTAATCTGACCATGTGGGAAGGGGCTGTTTGTTGTGTATGAAGGGCTGTTTGTTGTGCGGGGCCAAACAAGCGTGGGATATGTAGGGGTGAGACAGGCAAACGGTGTATAGAGTTGGATATTTCTTCCTCTTCTTCTCTCTCTCTCTCTTAAGCCTGCGCACTGATACTACGGCTCAATATTTATCTTCTTTCACTTGCGAACAAGTGTATCACGGCGGGGCAATCAGTGAATTGTCTCAATACCAACAATCAAACACAACGTTTTTGCGCATATTGTAAGTCCAAGGGATGGCCTGGCACATCGTATAACGAAATTGACTGCCGAACCAAAAAACGAGACCAAAGCCGACAGCAAGCACATAATGTCGAGCAACCACAGCCAGCGCCATCACAGCCAGCGCCATCACAGCCAGCACCACCACAGCCCGCGCCAACTGCACAAAGCAGTGAATGGGCGCATCTCTCATTTATGATGACACAGGGGCCAAACCCGGAAAACCCCAGTCAAGAATGGTGGGCAGATTCATGCTGTTCTACCCATATCACAAACATCCGATAGGATCTCACAACAATGCAACCATGGGTAGAAGAAGTAAACACTGGAGCAGGACCTATGTTTTCCAGCCACAAAGGAACTGTTAGAACTCACGGCATGCTTCTCAATGATGTCTTGCTTATTCCTAATTTCCCAAAAAGACTGATTAGCATTGGGAGAATTGATGATGACGGAGGGTCGATGACAATTGGCGGAAACAAAAATAGGCTTGAATATCAAGGCGTTGCTGTCTCCCTAACGAAAATAGGGAGAATATATAGACTAGATGCAGCGGAGGCAAATTTAACAGAGATGGACTGGCATTCAAGGTATGGGCACCTTCCCTTCCCTGCATTTTCAAAGGTTCCTGAAGCACCGAAATCACTCTGTCTATCACGCATTCAATGTGAGGAATGCATTCTGGCGAAATCAACAAAGCCGATATCACCAGCCGGTGATGGAATTCGAACCACCAAGGTCGGCGAACTAATTCACAGCGATATCTGTGGACCAATGCCAGTGGAAAGCTTCCAAAAGAAACGATATATTATCACATTCATAGTCGATTTCTCGCGGTTTGCTATCACAGCTGGGATTCGACAAAAATCAGGCGCACCTGAAGCCATCAGAAACTTCACAGTATTATTTGAACGAGCAACTGGAGCCAAAGTCCAACAACTCCGCACAGATCATGGTGGTGAATATCGCTCTAAGGAATTCCTGGGATGGCTCAAGGAGCAAGGAATTACACTGAGACCAACCGTGGCCTACTATAGTGAAACAAATGCTGTGGCAGGACGCTTCAGCCGGACTATTGTAACGATGATCCGCGCAAACCTAGGAAAGCTCCCAAAGGCCATGTGGGAACTAGTGCTTGAATACTCAACTTTCATAAAAAATCGTATTCCACACAGTGCTATACAGGCTGCACCTATCGAAAGAGCTATACCATCAATTAACGTCACTGAGCAACGCAAGCTTTTTAGGCCATTTGGGGAGCAAGTTTACATCCATACCTACCAGGATGGAAAATTGCAAGATAGGGCGCAAGCAGCTAGGATCGTAGGATTCACACCTACCTATGGGATATACAAGGTCATTTTGCCTAATCAACGAGTGGTCACTGCAAAAAAACCACTGCCTAGGCGCATAGCGGAGCCAATCATCATAGAGACGCATAAAAACCAGCCAGTCACCCAAACTCCCTCAGAAGAACCAGCTGCACACACTCCAACAACGCCACCTGCGATATCAGCATCTCCACAAAAACCCCAGGAACTTACAGGAGCCTTTGCTGATGACTGGAGACAACACGGAAATACATGGCCTAAAGCACTGGCCGCTCTTGATGCAGAAAGGCAACTGTTGAGTGAAGCTACTAGAGATCCATCACCGCTACCTTTGCGACGCACTACCCGCACCACTGCTGGAAAAGCTCCAGTCAAGTTAGGTTCGGAAGAGTCACACCTCACCATCCAGCAAGCCCTTGTGTCAGATGATAGGGATAAATGGCAAATAGCTGCACAGCGGGAACTAGCGATGCTGGAAAAATACGATGTCTACGAATGGGTGGATGAGGTGCCGGTAGGAGCTAAGGTGATAGATACCAAATGGGTGTTAAAAGAGAAAAGAGAAAAAGATGCCAATGACCCCAAACGCTTTAAAGCAAGGCTCACAGCAAGAGGTCTCACTCAGCGACCTGGGATTGATTTCGGTGACACCTATGCGCCGGTATGTCGAGAAGAGAGCTGGCGAATTTTGATATGCCTAGCTCTCACCCACAACATAGTGATGGGCCAATTTGACATCGAAGGGGCTTTTCTCAACGGGCCACTAGAGGAGGTTCTCTATGTGAAATATCAGCATGCAACCGGCAATCGAGCCTGGCGACTGAAAAAATCACTGTACGGTACAAAACAAGCAGCCAGGAATTGGAACAAATTTATCGATGACATACTCAGAGGCCTGGGATTTGCACAATGTCCTGACGATCCAGGATTCTACTTCAGAAAATCGACGGAAGCCTGATCGTATTGCATGTGGATGACCTGCTCTGTGCATTCCCAGATACCGCGGCATTGGCAGAGTGGAAAGAGGCACTTGCACAACACCTCACAGTTGAAGATAAAGGTGCACCTGAAAGGTTCCTAGGGATGGACATGGTATGGGAAGAGGGACAAGTGCAAATCTCGGGAAAATCAGCGATAACCTCACTAGCAGATGACTTCATGATAAACAAACCAGCAGCCATACCCTACTTAATCATCGAAGATTCTGCAGAATTAGCAGAAATCAAGCCATTCCAAATACTGGTCGGCCGCCTGTTATTTATCTCCAGAATGTGGCGACCCGACATTCGATACGCAGTAAACCAGTCTGTTCCAGGGTATCCCAACCTAGAGTATCGGACGTCAGAAAAGGATGCCGGGTGATAGCATATTTGCTCGGCACAGCCGACGAGGGAATACGCCTAAGAGGTGTGAGAAAAATGGAGATCGATATCTTCACCGATGCAGGGGAAGAAAAGCTGGAGGAGGAGGCGACCACAGGCATACTAGTGCTCCTGGGCGATTCACCGATATCTTGGGCCACTCGGAAACAAGATGTGACCACCCTGTCATCTACCGAGGCAGAATACATCGCTCTCGGAGCAGGAGCACAGGACGGCATGTGGATGGCAAAGGTCATGGAATTCATGAATACACCTGTTTGGACAGCAACAGAGGGGCGTCGACTCTGTCATACAACCCGGATTTCCACCGGAGGACGAAACACATCCGGCGGAGACATCATTTCGTCAGAGAATGCGCGGATGACGGAGATATTTCTGTGCATTGGGTACCGAGAGAAAACAATCCCGCAGATATGCTAACTAAACCAGTAACAGGGAAGCGATTGGAAGAATTGAAGAAGCGAGCGGGCATTACTGTATGATCGGAGAAGAGGAATTCATGGCAATGCTGCATTGTGCACCAAGCACGGCGCAAGCAGATTCTTTCGAAAGGTGGATGGGACAGGCCTTTTTTGCGGGCGTCTTGGATCAGAGGGGCGTGTTGGAATGACTAATCCCAAGACGTGGGATAAAGTGGGATGTGTGGGGTAAAATAAAATATGTGGGGTAAAGTGGATGCAATGTGGGATAATGCGGGATGTTACGTGGGATACTACGTGGGATACTATGTGGGATGCTATGTGGGATGTTACGTGGGATACTATGTGGGATACTATGTGAGATACTGCGTGGGACACAGTGGGATGGATTGTATGGCGAGAATGTAGTATATAAGAGCGCTGGGAATCCTTCATGTTTAGTCTTTTATTTTTATCATCGAATATCATCTTCATTCCTGTCTTCACTATTCGCACAAGAGCAAGTGACCAGACAGACGTCTATTTTCTACTATAACAAGGGTTGGCGATGATCTAGGCACAATTACCTGTGACCCAAATAGCCATTTTAATTACCATGTCCGCAGCGACCGGTTTCCGGGATGTTTTGACTGGGAGTACAAGATGGAAGCTGAAGAAGGGATGGAACTTGGAGATGAATAAAGCTGATCATGAAAGACTAATTTACACGGTAGATTACCTACTAATTTGTACGTCTTTAAGCTTACATGATTGTGTATGCTTCCTGAGCATGAAGTTTTGTTGTACATGTGCACATGGAATTCAGGGTAACTGGAAAATGTCCAGGCGAGGGAAGTACTATAGTATACATCCAAATATACTTGAACTATTTATTACCATCCTACCGATTTCCGGAGATCATTAAGGCTTACGAGAAATTTAAAATGCATGAAGTCTCTGCGGCGGAAGGAGCTGGCCGCTCAACGATCAGTACTTCATAATAATCCCAGATTATTATGAATTCCATACTTGCTAGGCCTAAAACAAACTAAAAAAATGTACCAAATTTACCCTGAAGCGCAACCAAGCAAAGTCTACCTAGCTACCTACTATACCTATGAGAGTGAGTGAGTGAGTGAATAGAGCGAGCCTACCTAGCAGCTATAGAAGATCATAATTGGGAGCCGGAGGGTGTCGACCACACATACCAAATTATAGAAGTACATAGTGCCCATGTTTAGAAGAGGGCGCAATTAGAAAAGCCGATACGATACCCAATAGATTGGAGAGCGCAGAGCCAATCAGACCTTGACTATCAATATCAGCGGCTGTTCTAAGAGCGTGTACAAAGATTACTTGAAGCAAGTTCTCAGTTAAGCAAGTGGTTTACTGTATCAGGGGATGGTTAACTAGAAATATGGCATGTGCGGTTAACATGTTAACTCTCTAGTTGGCACGGCCCCCCCTCTCCGAATCTCACAAGCACCACCTTATCTTACAGAATTGGATATGAGCTGCTGTGCCGTCCTCTGTACATAGCAAGAAAATTGATGTATAATAGTCTATGCAGGTCATCAGTGCTAATGATCGAAACGTATAAACGAAAATCATTATTATACAGAGCTCACAATCCGCCCATCAAGCCCAAGCGTTCTCTACATAATTTTACCAACTGCTCTATTTCCTGCCTCCTTCTCTTCCTATCGCTCATACCATCCTTCCACGATTGCAACTCCGCTGCCTTCCGCTCCCCGCTCATACTCACATCCAATAGCTTTAATAGATCAGACCCTTGTAAAACTTTTGGATCTTCCTCCTCCCACCCCCCATTCTCCCAGTACCTAACCCATTCCAACCTATCTTCTTTCGCTATCCGATCCCTTTCCCTCAGCGCCTCATCCATTACAGTATTAAATGTGATCACATCTGCTCTAACTCCAAACATATCCTTTCCACCATGTATCCACTGCCACTCCCGCCCCTTACCAGTCTTTCGGACCCAAGTGCCTTGAGGCTCATCATCGATACCGATTAGCTTCGGCTTTCCGCTTTCCTGATCACGGACACAATGCTCCATAATCATATTCCAGCCCATCCTCGCCCCACCCCGCATGACTACTCCTTTTAACAGAATATTAAACACCTTTGTACTCAATGAATTCTGCTTGTGCAGGTCAATGCCTAAACCCTTGAGTGCCCATTCTGTACGATCACGGTCGTTGGCTTCAATAGCATGATTAAGCACACTAAGCCACCCACTTGGAGACATCTTCGGAGGGGGTACAGTTTGTGGCTTCGATGTGGATTCCATTGATATGTATTGTCCTTCAAATATGGTGAAATCGTGTGTCCTCTTGCCTGCTGCTGCTCGGAATGGGAGTTGCCAGTTTCCCCATTCGCTTTGAACTCGAAGGTTTGGTGGAATGTGTTGGAGATAGTCACTCTGTAAACCCTTCTCAACAGTCTCTTCAACGAATCGATAGCCTTCTTCTTTGTCCTTGCGAAGGGTGTTCTCGATGAGGACAGCAACATCGACTCCGTCGAGGGAAAGGCCTTGTGCTCTAATATATGCGATAACTTCTTGAGAGGAGGCGAAATCGCCAATGCGGAGATATGCATTTAGGATACTTGTCAACGTTGCATGTGGTACGCCGAATGCCTTTTTAAATGGCAGGAGGGAGAGAATTTCGTTCAGGAGATCCGTACTTTTACTCAATGTCGCCAGAGCAATGAGTGGGGGTGTCAGAGGTGGTAAATGATAGTATTGTTTGGGTATCACTGGGAAGGGCGCAGGTTCTTTTGGCGATAATAAGGATAATCCCAATTTTATTTTCCTGTTTTTGTTGAGTAACGTCAAGAACGAAGCCAATACCCATGGTGGGTGGAAATAATGTGTTATGGTGCCGTGCTTTGAGGCACTTGAGGTATAGTTTTGTGGCATAAGCAATCTGAGGCGTTCCTCCATCTGCCCCCAGACTCTCTCTGCTCCCTGAATGTTTTCAAGGTCGATACAGCCCAGCAATACCTTGTACCATACTTGTAGCTCCCAACTAGCCTCCCCAGGGGCGACACTGCCAGGTAACAACTCTTCTATTCCTGACCAACGTTGAATGAACTGCAGTACCAGTTCTCCAGTGCGGGAATTCTCTCCCGGGGGGCCATATTCCGTTTCCCACATAGAGGCAACTCTTGGGATGAGGCTGGGAAGTCCGGCCTTATCTCTGCCAAAAATTGTGCCCAAACGGTTCAAATCGCTGAGAACTTGCCGCAGGCCCTTACCCTCAGCAGTGCTATCAATAATCGCAGACGCCATATTGGTGATCAAATCCTGTGGTAGAGTCTTAGGAATTGTTCGTACTGGTGGAGGGACAACGGCATAACCTCGAACTCCCCATTGCCCAGGTAATCCATCTGTGCTCTCTGATTCCTCTCTCAGAGCAAGATCCTCCAACCTATATTCTTCGGGCCATGTAGCAGTGTAATCGATCCAACTCCAGCCCCCCTGCGCAATTATATGACTTAAGACTAGACTGCCAGCATGGCCGTAACCCGCAAGGATGCATGCGCGGAGAACAAGCTCCAGCAATACCTCGCGCTCACCACGGTTGGCTATCTCTTCCAGTCTCAATACCCCTTCGTTGTTTTTCTTGATAATGTGAGATGCTTTATCCTCCGAACTTACGCCTTCCCAGAACTTCCACCATCGTGGATAATCCCCCGTGAGCGTCTCAAAGCCACCTCGCCAATATCCACCTAACCTCCAGCCTAAATCTGGAGCAGCAAATTTTTGACTAACGCCATCCCCCATTACCCCATTTTTGGTGTCTTGAGATGTAGCCAGTTCTTGGTGTCGCCAAACTGCATCAGCAAACCCAGTGAGGATTCGTGTTTTGAGGATGAACAATCTGGGATTGAGAGTGGGGGAGTAGAGATTGGAAGGGACAAGCGCGCAGTTGTGGAGATATGCAAGAATTTCTTTGGTAATTGGAAGAAGTATGGTGTAATCTGCAATTTTCTTGGCCTTGGTCTGATATGACCTGCTGTATTCGTTTTTTGTTGAATAGGATTGGAAGAGAGATGGTGGGTTTGAATGTGCAGTCAATGTGGATGGATTTGCGTAGACAAGCATAGTACCAATAGAGCCTAGGACTAGACCAAGCCCTTGACGCGCGAGCCTGATATTCATGAGTTCAGGATTGGATTCAGAAGCCAAATCACTTAATACAATGTCACCTGCCTGGGCAACTGAGAGTTCCTCCGCCGCATAAACATTTGTCTTTCTTGGTCTATTCTCATTTGCCCAGCTGAAGCTTCCCAATACGTCACCCACTCCCCCCTCTTCAAGCTCTTGAACGTTCTCGATCTGAGGATGAAGTATTCTTCGCACTACCCATCGGATTGCCGAGTATTCGCCTTGCCTAGCAAGTGCTACAAGGATGTCTACGCCACTTCTCCTTGACTCTTCAAGTAATTCGATAACATCAATTGGAGTTGCTCCTGATTTTTTGCGCTTCCTGGGAAGGATTGGTGGTGGATACTCAACGGAGAAAATCCTAGCAACAAGGGTTTCTTTGTTCTTGCCTCCAATTGTAGCGGTACTACTCCAGGAGGGGCGGGACTGAAAATTGATATGCTGTGGTAAATACCATTCCTTGAGTGTCCCCAACCAGAATTCGGGCTTACTTTTAAACCACTTATCGATATTCGGAGAGGAGAGAATCCTTCTCAGAAGCCACGACTGCCGTTCAGGGAGGACTATGGACGACGGTAATGGGGTTGTTTCAGCCTGTGGAGGGCTGGGGGGTGCTGCCTTTCGAGAACCCCCAAGGATAGACAATTTGCTTCGCAACCGCTTCGCGCGTCGGCCAGAATTTCCAACAGAAGGAGGGTCGACTTTTAGGAGTTCTGGTTCTGGAGTGTTGGATTGGTGGTCGTTATGGAGGGGAGCTCTGATTTGCTGTGAGTCTTATTGGTGAATTTTCTGCTTGCAAACATTGAGACTTCGGAATTCCCGAATCTTGCAGAAGAGTGTTCTTTACCTCTACTGGCTTACCGCTCTCTCCCAATTTTGCCCCTACGCCCTTAGTCTCTACGTCTCTTCCTTCTTCACTAGATCCCTTATGTTTGTCCTCCATAGCTTGTCCTACCCAGGTACCAAAAGACCTTTTATTCTCAACCGGTAAGGTTGTGGGAATGGGGCTGGTCCCCAATACTTTTCTACCCTTTCCAACTGTAAGCTCAATCTTACCATTACCACGGACTGAGATTCTGCTACCAATTCTCGGTGGCACTTCGGGTTCTGCTTCTCGTGGCTGCTCTATCTTGACCACCGTTTGTTTCTCCAGCCGCTTTTGCATTTTCGAGTTCACGCCCTTGTTTACTGCTTGATCGATACCTTTGACCCGACTCACAGCCTTGGCATTTGTTGCCTTTGGTGGCGGAATTGTATTTGCCAACAGTTTCTTCCAGGAATTCCCGCCTTCCAGAACTGCGGTTTCGTAGGCATCTGTGTCGAAAGGGGGTATAAAAGAGAGCCGCTTATTCAATCCCTCGAATATAAAATTACTTTTCTGATCTGATTCCATAGGGTTCGGCTTATTTGCTTTCTTTCTTGTTCTTCTGGCCTTCCTCCCAGTAGGTTTAACCTTCGTCCTTGAAATACCAGCTTTGACCCATTTTGGCTTTGGTTCGAGTTTCTGCGGAGAGGAGCAGGTAATACTAGGCCTGTTGGTTGAAGGTCGACCAGGAATAGTGACAGAGGTGTCGGCTGGTGTAGGTGGTTTGCTCGATGTACCGATGTTGGACCATAAAGAGGGCTTCACTGGAGATGGCATCCAATGTCCAACTTTGCTTCGATTATCGTCTCTTGGGGAGGAGGAGTGCTTGCTTTGCTGTCTGCATCCACTTGGCCTTATTACTGTGGATTTTCCGGGCGTTGTGCGACTTCCAGAAACTCTAGGTAGTGACCTGACCGAGGAGGAGGCAGTACTGGAGAAGTACCTCTGAGGAATATTGCTTTCTGCACGAAACTGAATGGAGTGAGGTAGCCGCCGTGTATTGATAATACTGCCCCTAATCGTAGACCCCAATTCAGCCTGGGTGTTCGAGAGAGCTACGGCAAGTGTTGCTTCTCTGCCGTTCTGTGCACTTCGCCATATCTCCACACCACGTGCTCTATGTCTTTCGTGATCTTTCTGCTGAAGACCTAGACTGTCAAGTAGTCCGTACTTCACTCTTTTCGCATTCCTCCGCACAAAAAATGATGGCAGCAAGAACGGGCAAGTGAAGCCAACTGAGAGCAGTAGATGTGTTGCTACATGTTCAGGAATAGTACCTGCTCTTGCCGAATCGCAAGATTTGGATGGAGACATTCGAGAATTGGGATTGGCTAAACGACGAAATCTGCATTGACTCGAGGGTGGGATATGTGGAAATGTTGCTACGTACGTTGCGTGTTTGCGGCATGAGTTTTTTCGGTCTTATGCCCAGACTGTACATAGTTATGTAGTCTAGTCGCCAAGCAGCGGTAACTAATACATAATACGAATAAGTTATAGTGATCGCTCGACCCATGAGCCTAAGATTTTTGAACCTTCTAAGTACTTACTTATATTACTTATGTACCTAGGCCTACAAGAAATTATTACCAACCAGCATTTAAACGTAAAGCATTAGGTAGGCATGCTGCTGGAAATGTAACCACGTGCTCCGCGGAAGATCCCAGCACAGCTTCCAAAAAGGAAATACATAATATCAGGGACAAGCAAAAGATAACGAGCCTTGAAACCGCCTCATAGCCTAAGGCTCCCTTTGGGGGAAAGACATATAGACTCAAAAAAAAAAAAAAAGAGCCTTGAAAACAATTACTCGCCTGAGGAGAATGCAAAGTCATCATATAAATAGTACCTACCACATTATCGGAAAAAACATTTCACTTCTCCCTTTGCTGTGGTACCCCCGCATAGAACGAGAAACCATATTAGTGTACTAGTCCCTCGTGTCCGACCCAGCAGAAGCAGCTCCTGCGGCATTCTGTGCATCCCCTGTCCCACCCCTCCTCGAAAACAAACTCCCAATCCCCGCCCCCACGCTCTGAATTCCCTTAACCACTGTAGCCACGGCCAATGGGGCTACCATGACAGGAGCTCCCACAGTTGCAATAAGAGCACCACCTGGGCCCATATCTTCTGCAGCCTGGTACATGTGCGATGTCCAATGCCTGCCTTGAAGCTCTTCAAGATCTTTCTCAGCGTTTTCTAGCTTTGCCCGGGTATTGGCAAGCTCAGTTTCGGCTTTATAACGACGCTCGCGCTCAGCGTTGAGGGCATACAGGAGCTCGACATCAGATGTGGAGGAGTGGCGGTATTCACTGGAAGGGGGAGTATGGCTGGGAAGAGTGGGAGTGGTGGAGCTTTCAGCTGTGGGGGGAAGGGGAGAGAAGGGGGGAATATCGGGAGCTGGGGAATGAGGGTCAGCCTTCTCATATTGTGATGCTGGTCACATGATAAGTACATACCAGCAGAAGTGGGTAAAGGATTTGAAGCGGCTCCGTGTGTCATGTCTGGTTAAAAATGATTATTATGTCAGTGCTAGTGCTGCTACTTTGTTGATTTGTCGTGAAGGTCTGGAAGGATGGAGTGGGGTGAGATGTTGGGCAACCAAAGGTAGCGCCAAGCCACATCCCTTGCGTGACCAGAAATGAGCTTGCATTTCTCAATCTGCCTGGTGTAGAGATGTAGAATAGCCAAAATAAGAAATACTGTCACCTATGTCCCCCCACCTTCCGTTGACTGTGTACTGCACTTATGTACACTTGCTTGCTTGGGAGGACTTCAGAATCGTGACATCAATATGTTTGTTACCTTGAAAAGGCAAAATGGTTATGTACTGTACTTAGGGAAAAGTGAAGATGAGTGTGCAATCCTCGGCTGACTATGGTCTGAGTGCCTACGCCTTCATTGTGCCAGCTCAGAGCCTCGGTCTAGTCGTAGGCCGTCAAACTATACCACGGTTGTAGTTCATCCCTCTCCGAGGGTGTTGTGCCAACCAGACTATAGTTCATCTTGAACAAATTTTCGTCAGTTTTTTTTTTTTTTTTGAGTCTATACCCTTTTCCCCGAAGGAGCCTTATATGAGGAGCCTTAGGCTATGAGGCGGAATGTTAGTCTGTTTTTTTTTTTTGAGTCTATACCCGAAGGGTGCCTTAGGCTATGAGGCCAACCAGACTACTAAGTAAGTGTAGGTATTACTGTCGTCTGTTGTACTCCGTACCTTCTGCATAGCGTACAAACATACCGAGTATGTAGGTAGTCTGGTTAAACAGTTGGCAGGTAGTCGGCCTCCCGACTTGTGAAGCAATTTTAATTGCCTTGGCAGCGGGTACTAGATCAAATATCAGCTGCAGGTACCTAAGATGTAGGCATACCGTATAAATACCTAGCAAGGCGGTAGGTACTCTGGGTACCTACGTATATCGCTACGGACAGGGCATTTGAACTTAAGTCCAAGTGATTGGGACCCAACGAAGGTGTTTTTCACTGTTTGACATGATGAAATCAAATATTGATATCCCGCTAGCCTAAATTGTCCTCTTAATTAGTGTAATACTACTTTTATCAGGTAATTATAACTACACCACTTGCTCGCACACAAGTACCTAACGTTATAATTAACACTACAAATGTATATTGAAGCCTAGTAGCCAGCTACTAGTTATAATGGAACGATTTCAGCAGATTTCAGCAGTATATATAAAGTGCCCAGATATTTTGGGTAATTGTCGTGTCGGTACGGAGTAGAAGATTGTGGTTCTTGGAATGACAGTCGAGAGCTTGACCGTGACCCCATTGTGAGAGTAGACTAATCTGAACCAGTTTTATACCAGTACGGGACTAGTGCTACACCTATTATTATAGTGCCCTACTTACCGTAGCTTTGTCTCTGGGGGCAAGATACTAGCCGTTTTCAGCAGTCCCGTAATATCATGTGAGGCCACTCCAGTTACATTGTGTTGAAAGTATGCTAGCGTTGCTAGTGTTGCTAGCGTTGCTATGGAGAATGCAACTCTGAGAATGCTATGCTCCGGAATGTAAGGAGTATATATGCCATGGAGAATGCTATGCTCTGAAATGCTATGCCATAGGGAATGCAATACTAGCGCGGGATGAGGAATGCTACAGGGAGTTGAATGAGTTGAATATCTTCATGTCTGCCAATGTATAAAGGCCTTGTATAATCCTGTATGAACTTATATCTGTATCGAATAACTAAGAGACATCGAACATCTACCTATATCGAACAAGCCTTCAAGCCCTTTTACTGTCCGTACATACTAGGCTAACCCCCTAGAACCTTCCGCTGTCGCCTCTAGCCTGTTGATATTTCAACAGGTTATGAGCCCGGTATAGCTCTTGCTACTGGGTCTCACAGTTCGACAACTATCAATTCTCCTGTTATCTACAGTCCTCTCACCGGCTGTCCAATTTCTGTCTTGCCATCAAGGCTACCCAATTTTTTGTCTTGCCATCAACAATCAATCCTCCTACATATTTGTCCTTTTACCAATCCTCTGGCCAAAATGCAAACTCAAACTCCAACTCCCTCCGATTATTTCATCACCAAGGCTGGAAGCATTCTACGCCTCACTCACAGAAATTTTGCGGTCTGGTCCAATGCTATCAAGTATGTATTTATTGGGACAAATACATGGGACATTGTTACCGGGGTTGAGGACATTCCACAGGATGGAGATGTGGAATACAAGGATTATTACAAGAGATCTAACAAGGCGGTCTCTCTTCTTTACAGTTCAATTACCCCCTCAATTCAAGCATATGTCGCTGGAGTGGTAGATCCTGTGGAAATGTGGTCAATGATTTGCAAAACAATGGACATTGTCCAGAATGAGTCTGGTTCAACCTTCATGAGAGACAAATTCCACCATGAAGTTTTCAACGCACAGGATACCATTGACCAGTATATTGGCCGAATACTGTCATATTAGGACCGCCTAGCCAACACAAGCCAGCAATTATCCAACGAAGATGTTATCACTAAGCTGTTGACCGGCTTACCTGCAACATACCAGATTGTTAAGGAGATAATTTTTAACCAGCCTGACCGAACTATCA
>Ga0307514_10003822_pt1 | contig 14169 bp, 16 predicted proteins | sample 16_EM_MG_FD_203088 | JGI IMG/M metagenome (GOLD analysis project Ga0307514, IMG submission 203088) | Populus trichocarpa ectomycorrhiza microbial communities from riparian zone in the Pacific Northwest, United States - 16_EM | ecosystem: Host-associated > Plants > Roots > Unclassified | place... | reverse complement strand
TCTTGAGCCATGATATCATCCGAGCGCATTTTTCTGCCATTCCAGTCAGTTCACCAAGATTTATGAGCAGTTTTCGTCACGTACGACGTCGAGGAGGAAGTGATCAGTGCATCGACAGTCCCATCCTTCGCAGGTCCCACATCCAAACGAGCAGCGAGATTGACTGGCTGGCCCCCAACGCTCCTAACAACCAATGTCCTCCCATCTGCAGTCTCTCCATTGAACTTTCTGACCGCCGACAAGGCATCCCTCTCCTCCTTGAAAACGAGTCGGACGGCAACCGAACCATCGGCAGGTCCGGGTGACTGCACATAGCTTTTCACGATAGGTCCGCAACGCTTGAAGATCGCCTATGTCACCGTGCATAATCAACACTTTGCCTCAAAGAGATTAACAAATTGAATGGACGGACCTCCACGTCATCGGCCGTTGTCCCTGCCACCAACCCCTTTACTTCGATTAAGTTACCCCTCACGCTCGCACCCTTGATACTAATGTCCTTGGTCCCTGTCGCCTTCTCCAACGCTCTCGCGGCTGCTGTCATGTTGACCTTCGGTGGCTTCTGTTGTTCACTGAGCCGCTCAGCGAGACTTGACTTTTGACTTCCGCCTCCAAGGAACATGTCGTGTTCCCATGGTGAGTTGATGTCGCCTTTAGGTTGTACCTCCTTGCGGTTCTTTTGTGTCAAACCGGGAAACAGAAAGGTGAAGGGCAAGTGTAAGGATGTATTCGCTTATCGCAATGTTGACCGAAGACGCACGTAAGGGCCAGAGGGTCGGTGTTGCTTGTTCCTGACTGGGCCCGTTTGACCGGTTGTTTCGGATGGGGTGATGTTCATACGCTCGAGCAAGGTAGTCATTGTGGATACCAAAGTGGAAGACGCGAGAAACGAAAGGAAAGAAAAGAGACGGATGACGAGAGGAAGAGGAGGAAGAGGAAGAAAGTCAAGGGTGGGAACAATTCCGCCGGTGAGTTTCTGTGGTGATCCTTACTCGTGACCGTTACGTCACCAAGTACATCTCATATTCACGGTCACCTGGTGTAAATCTGCAGAAAATGGGGATTAACTCCGTACATACGACTTATAAAGACCGGACCGAAGAACGATTCAAAGTGATGACCACTTGAGATCTCATTTCCGCAAGCGTTGGAACCGAGACAGCAGCGGTGATGCTCCCAGGAGTCCTGGGCAACAGCCTGCTCGAACGAAAACTCCTTGCAACCGTAGAACCTTGTGGCGGTCCGTTCAACATGCCAACCTCTTCGTCGATTCTCGTTGACATGATCTCGATATCCTCGGATTTCTCTTCCTCGATATCTGCCAAGGGTTCCTGTTTTCGTTCTTCGCAATCACACGTTCCTGGTGGGCCGGTGCATAGGAGTGAAGACGTGTTCCTGCTGCGCATACCGATTCCAAGGACAGACGTCGAAGACTCTTCTTGCTGGGGATGTCGTTTATCGTGATAGTGTCGAAGCAGGGCCGTGAGTGAAATTGGGGTCGGTTCGTCATAGATGTCACGATACCATATTTGTGCGTCGAGCCCAGTGATGTGCATCGCAGCGGCCAAGGCGAAAAATAGAAGAGTATAGTTCGAGACTAACACCAAACTCGATATCAACTTTACGGAATCAGGTGCGGGTTGGCCAATGCTTACGAAGGGCCGCATTCAGGACGTAAACGACTTTCATCGTCACAAACGGCCGGTCGACTGGGACCTCGGAAGGTAGCATGAACGCAACCATCAAACAGGCAACTAGAATTTGTTTATCATCCGCATAGGTCAGTTGGGATTTAAGAGAGCAAACCTATCACGAATGGTGCCACAGCGAATGTCCATATGGCCTCCCAGAGGACTGTCTGCTTGACGATCCGCCCAAAGTTCCATCGCGCACAAAGGGCCGGAAGTAAAAACCTGGGAGTGTGCATTAGACCGAGCTATAGTCCAGAATATCTACCGTACGCCGAGAAGACGAGGAGGGCGGCCAAAATCAAGATTGGTGTGATGACGATGGGACCGGACTTGGATTGTAGATAGGGGTATTCCGTCCAGAGGAAGATGATTGAAACGAGCGATAGGACGAAGACCAGGCCTAAGATCGGATACAACGTATTGAGCACGATATGGAGGGAAACACGACGTTGTGCGTACTGAAGGATATGGCTCGAAAGTCCATGAAGTGAAACCCCATGTCAGAGATGTGTGGTAGAGAACGTGTGGGACAGAGTGTAGACCAGATTCAGAATGTAGGGTCTGAGAGAGAGAAAACGAGAGGGCCGCCGTAGAACAAGTTCGACTCCGCTTCTGCTCAGGGGTTTCAACTTGTCATCTCGGTTCGAGATGCATCACAACAATTCACGACCCAGGTTGTATTATCGAAATACCAGTACAAGAGTCGCGGAGGCGACAGCCTGAGACCCGAGATTTTAGCCTCGGCATCGCGTAACAGTTACAGATCCCTAGAGTCCAAAATGTTCCCCTGTGACTATTCATTCTCGCAGTGGAAGCAGATAGCCGTTTTCCTCGCCCGGGTACGCCAACACGCGTGTGGTTGTGTGAGACATCGGTGTCTCAACTCGATCAGGCTTGCTCCAGAACCACCATCTCACCTTCTCGTCACATCCACGAGTCTTAATGGTGAGGCAACGGCCTAAACCCCTTCACCCCATTCTTTCTCGATGTCTTCATATATATGCTACCCTGGCGACGATATATACCCTTGGACACTTGTGCATCTCTGTTCTTCCCTACCATTCCGTCTCGCGAAACCGCCTTCTTCGACCGCTACCTCGAATAATATTCCCCTCCAATATGACCGTTCAACAAGCCGAAGAATTCCTCTGGTCAGACTTCTCGCTCTCCGACCGCCAGCCTCCTGTTGCTTGGGACCCGATCTCAGTTAGGGCCTTCCCTCGGCTTTTGCACCCTTCGAGAATTATTCCATACTATTATCGTGCCATTGGAGACTTTGAAAACGACGACGTCACCGTGACAACTCTGATCTCGAGCGATAGACTCCCCGTCTTCCGAAACCTAGTCCAGAGATATAAAGGTGTGCTCATCCCCGCCACGTGCTCTGTCAACCAACCCTCGATGTCTGCTTAGGCCCGATATCTGTTACAATCCACGTCTCTTTGCTCTCCCTGGACATCCTAGTCGACCTCCACACCATGTATATATCCTCACCGGACTTCTCAACCTACGTCGACGTCCATCTTGTTCTCTCCCCATTCCAAATGTCTGAAGGATCTAGGCAGTTCAACGCTTGGCGAAACTTGGCTCGGTTGTACACACGAACGGACTTTGTGATGATGCTGGATGTCGATTTTGTTCCTTGTACTGATTTTCGGTCTTTCATCAAACGCAACCTCAAGGACCATCTACTTGGACTGGCAGTGAACCACGCAGACACTCGCAAGCTTATGGAACGGTTTATACAAGGGAACCTTGCCTTTGTCGTCCCTGCATTCGAGTACGCCAAGCAAGAGGATGGCATGGATCCTGACACATTTCCTCGTGACAAGGCGGTCAGCTCCTTCGTGTTGGTCGCAGATCGTCCTTATTTGACAATCCTCCAGGAGCTTCTGAGTTTGGTCCACGCGGAACCCCCGCGGATCACCCCATTTCATGCCGCCTGGGCACGCGGTCATCAAAGTACGAATTACACCAAGTATTATTCCATCCCTCCGAATTCAGGTCAAGCCTATCAAGTTGTCAGGCATGACAACGCTTACGAACCATACACCATCTTCAGCAACAAGGCTGTGTGGTGCGTATTGCATATTCTTCTGCAACAACGCGCTGACCGGGGAGTTGCAGGTGTGATGAACGGTTTATCGGATATGGCGCAAATAAAGCAGCATGCCTTTTCGAAATGTCGATCAGTGGAATGGAATTTTACGTTCTTGCCGACCATTTCTTGATTCACAGAAGCCACCTTTACGCTGAAAAAGCAAGGGCAAAAGAGGTATTATTCAATTGTCGTCTTCACACAGGCGCTGAGCCTTTTCCCTTAGAGAGGGTACAATCGTAAACTTTATCTCGACTTCCAAGAGGAGCACTGTATCCGATCCTTGCGCAAGACTTTGCGAGAGGGGGAACCTGATGTCATGCCGGCGCCCAGCATCCACGAGCGGTGTATGCTCTCAAGGATTGCGGACTCGTTAGCCCAGGTATCACTGACTTTTGTGTCACTGTAACGATCGACTCACCAAACTGAACACAATCAGATGATTGAACACTATACGCAGCAGCTCTCACCAACAAGACAAAATGCGACACCTTCCTTTGAGAAAGATAGCTTGAGTCATTCGTGATCATAAATTATTAACATTACATATTTACGGGCCACAGATCGATGCGTGCACGGAAATTAATCAATAAATAGCTGCTCTCGAGTCCAGTGTTCAAAATCTGAGGGAAGGGATCAAAAACTCGGTATTATGAAACGAAAAAGAGGTATGAGGCACAAATCGTATGTCCGAGATTAAAGTGAGTCTTAGGCGAAATAAACAGCGATCATAAAGGTTAAGATGGTCCCTCACTTGGCCTCGATAGGAGAAGAGCTCAGTATCTCCTCCAGAATGACTTTGGGTTTGATCAGGACCGTATCGACCCAACCGACCTCGTTGTCCGCCCTGACGAGCCTTCGAAGGCCAAGGTCGGTGGTGCACAACACTTTGAGGTCCTTTCGAGCGCCATAGGATTTCCAACTGCCATAGTCGTCTTCCATCCACTTGGGATCATATATGTCCTGAGCGTGTGCCCAGGTGGTCTCGACATCCGCCGCCGTCACATCTTCGCCCAACATCCTGTTGAGCTTCAACGACATTTCGACGACCGCCGAGATCCTATCACCCGCCATACGGATGATGGTTTCGGACATCTGGCTGTGCTTGTTGTGAATGCCGGCGCAGAGGATGACATCGGCCACGGAATCGGAGATATGCATAATGAATCGTTTGCGAATTCCGTCTGGATTTGGATCGAGGAGTTTCTGGATGTGTTTGCGAGTTTGAGAACGCCAGTGACCCGCCGCAGCCTGTCCCTCTGTATGATAAAAGATTTGTCAGACATTCGAGTGTTTGATCGACCAAACGCTAAAGTCACGTACCGTCCAACCAGACGTTTCTGTAAACCTCCCCAAAGAACTGAGGAGCCGGGTCCGCTTGGAAGTGCCAAGCTGCGCTGATCCAATCCGCGAATACGACGGTGCACGCCTGGAACGCTATACGAAGCACCGCAGGGTTGTTTTCGTGAGGGACGTTTTGGACGAGATCCACGAATTTGGGACCGAACATCTCTTTGATGCGGGTGGTGGCCGTATGGTTATCGATGTCTTGGAGAGGTCGACCTTTGACGGAGCTGCAGGCTTCAGCGAGTAGAGCGGCGGTCTGGAATATCTCGGCGTTGAGGCGGCCGACGAGCTTGATTGCGTCGGTATCCACGATAGTATCGGGTCTGGGGAGGAGGGGGCGTATGTCCGAGAGGTCCGCGGACTGGGACTCCACGGTGGAGAGTGCGGTGTTGAGACGAGACCGAAGCGCTTCGACATCGTTCTCGCGAGCTGCTACGACATCCCTGGCTTCGGCCAGCTCAGCCGTGAGTGATTCTGCCCGACCGGTCTGCTCCTGAAGTCGTTGGGCTAATGCGCGGTTTTCCTCCTGTAGACGGGCCATTGCTGTGGTGAACTCGCTTTTCTTCTTCTCCATCTCCTCCGCGAGTAGCTCGAGGTATTCGGTCACAGAAGCCAGCTTCTGGGTCACGTCTGCGAGTTCCTCGCGTCCCTTTTTGGCCTTATCGTCCAACAATCGCACCTCCCCCTCCCTCATATCTAGTTCCTCTAGCGCGCGCTTAAGCTCGCTTTCGAGGGTGTGGAAGCCCTTGAGGCTGATGATCTCGTAATCGTCTTCAGGATCGAGCACCACCTCAGGATCTCCAGGATCGCTTGAATCGCTCCCATCGGTAAAGGTCGTAACCCCTCCCCTCTTTCCCGGTCGTCCGAAGGCAGAGAGACAAGGCGCGTACTGGGAAGGGAAGGAGAAGAGGCGAGAGAGGAAATGCAAGAAGCTGAGAGTGATTCGGTACACCGGTCGACCCACACGCATAGCTCAGCTACAGCAGGGGGGATCGATGAGAGTGAAAAAAACAGACGAAAGGGTGAGAGGTGCCGACGGTGATTCGTCAGGCTTTTAAATGATACGCACCACTGTCAGAACGCATTGTAGGGCTGCGCGAAGGTGCATGTCACTCTGTCAGCATGCAGCCAACGCGCCAGAGAGGTGGTTCATTCCCCTCGCACACGTGGTGGCTAGTGATATTAAGCTTTTGAATTCGGCGGACCCATCGGGAAAATGGGGAGTCGTTGTAGTTCAGTTTCTTGGATGGGACGAGTCAGGTATATGCCGTTTGGCACTTACCGTAAACGATGACCCCGACGTGAGGCAGGCGCATTGTGAGAACCTCCCAAAACCCATGGAGGCGGCATCGGAAGTGAGCTTCAAGGCAGAATGGCCGAGTGGTCTAAGGCGCTAGAATCAGGCTGCCATAGCAACCTATCTAGTCCGAAAGGGCGTGGGTTCGAACCCCACTTCTGTCATCCGAGTCTCTTTTTCGTTGGGTACGGTCGGGTACCGTATTTTTGTGCACATAACAGTCAATTCGGAACAAGCTCACAAAGTCTCTTTCAAAGTCTAGCGCTCGCTGTCATGTATCGGAATGGAAGGTGGAGAAACGGAAGTTGGAAATGTTATCATACAGGTCCCGAGTTCATCTTGGGAGATATCAGAAGGAAAGGAACATCGTTAGTGTTTGTTGAACCGAAAATCTCGTAACAAGGCCGCCGGGGCCCTGTGTTTGTATGAAGTGAAATGGGATCCACCAGCCTAACCAAATCCCGAGGTTCTATGTTCCAAATTCAGAATCGCACGGAGCTGAGAATGAGCATCCGCGACACCCTTTAAGTAACCGTCGGTCATCGGACCAACGTGCTTGTGGAAATGAGAAACGTCGACATCGAAGTACTTTTTGAGGTGCGTAACGTATTGCGCGTATTCCATGCGACTGTGGCCCGGGGGGTCAACGTTCTGGGGCGTTCGGGATATACAAAGCCAGGCTTACCCACGCTTTTTTTCCCAATCTCGTGCTTCGGAAATTAGTAGGGTTACGTCTTCCTTGCAGTCTGCTGCCATCCTCCTCTCCTCCTCATCCCAGTCGGCGTAAAATGACCTTTGAGGAAGATACCGACGAGGATCGTCGCCGTACCATTCTGATATCCATTCTTCGGCAGCACTTAACTTCCCTTTTGCCAGGAGATCGTAGAAATACTACAAAAGTGAGTCACAACGGGAGTGAATACCTGGAGGGGGATCGAACCTACATTCCGACAGGACCAGGTAATGAGGGATATATACGTTTTCCTCGCTTCTTTTTGCCGTGTCGAGGCAGAAATGGCATCGAGGGCTCGTTCCTCGTCTCTAGGCAGAAGAGCAAACCCGTCGACTTTCCTGGCGTCCTCCTCGTTCTTGTAGCTCTTGTTGAGCCTGAGGATATGGTGGCACGTAACGGCAGTGTGCCGCCTGACTGCTTCCAGCTGCGCAAGGAGATCTAGAAGGTCTTCGGTTTGGTCGACAATGAACGTAGGGTATATGATGCCCTTGACCGCATAGCATAATGTATCGACCGCGGCTGGCCGAGACTTGTCAAAATGTTTATCCCAATAGCCTGTGTTAACCCCCTGTCAGTTATGAGTTGACGAAAACGGGGGGGGGGGGGTTGTGACTACGTGCTAAATATCTCCCGTTGGGATTTCAAATCTGTAAAGTCTGCCGTCCGAACGGCTTCCACGAACTGGTCGGTGCTTTTGATGCGGTGCATCATAGGAGGGGGTGCGCACTGTGGGGGGTTCACAGGCTAAGTGGACGCGTTGGGGGACAAGCCGAGGGACGCGGCGCCGTTCCGATCATCAAAAACCCCGATTGAACTTTTTTTTCTCCCAGCGGCCTTATTCCAAACCCGCAATCAGTGAATCACACCTCGTGTCATGGTGCGAAAAAAAAAGTTTGACATTTCATTCACGCTCACCCTGGGGAATCACCCTTTTTTTGCTTGTTGTGAATAGGCCTCGAGGGTGGAGATCCTCAATGACGGTGGCTTCCGGTCTGATGGAAGAAAACAATACGAGTTGAGAGATATCATCATCGATCTCTCTCAACAGGGCTCGGCCGATGGCTCTGTCGTGCTTTCGCATGGTTTGACTCAGGTCTCTGCGTCTGTGTTTGGACCGCGAGAGGCCAAAATGCGTTCCCAAACACTGCACGACCGAGCGAATATCAACGTTGAAGTCACGATCGCGCCTTTCAGCATGGGCGAAAGGCGAAAACGTTCTAGGAATGACAAGTAAGTAAATGGGAGTTTTCCTTCCGAGTATGTCTAGATTAATTTTTATTTCTGTTTGGGCTGCCTGTCCCCTCAGACGTGTTTTGGATTTCGCCTCGACGATCAAGGCAACTTTTGAACCTGCAATTCAGACGAACCTGTACCCCCGCACCCAGATCGATATCTACATTAATGTTTTACAACAGGACGGGGGCGTCTTGCAGGCGTGCATAAACGCCACCACCTTGGCTCTCGCCGCCGCTGGAATACCCCTTTTGGATTTCGTTTGCGCCGTCACAGGAGGTGTTCAGTCCGCCTCGCCCCTTCTCGACTTGACGACCCTAGAGGAGAACGATGTCCCTCATCTTACGGTGGCGATGATGCCCAGGACGGGGAACATCACCCTTTTGACGATGGAGACGAGATTGCATGTGGACAGGTTTGAGGAGATATTTCAGTTGGCGACCAGTGCAGGACACGTGTTGCATAAGGAAATGAAGGCTGCGGTTAAGGACAGGACGAGGACGTTGGTTGCAGCTATGAGCGTGGCGCCAAAGGCTGTTGGGGAGAAAGACCCTCTGTATTCTGAACGAATGGACGAGTCCTGACTCTCAGCATCGCGCTTTAGGGCAAGAAAGAGCATTCAACGGGCGGCTCGTGGCAAGGCAGCGAGCACATGGAAATATGGTATTTACGCGATCTACACGAGGGATTGCGGTGCCCCGAACACCAAGTTGAGTTGACACGGGAGGGACAGACAGATAAAGTGAGTGGGAGGAGCAAGCGAAGGAACAAGAAAACGAAAACAATACAATATAAAAACGTACAAGAAAAAGGAGTTGAACTACATCATGACAATGGAGTGATCCCTTTCACGTTTACGCATCATTCTGTGCCAGTTCGGTCGTTGTTGAATAACCGGTTGGGTCCAGACGACAACGTTGGTCGTCAGAGCGGGAAATTCAGTAAAATGCTTCTGGGAGTCGGATTCCAGGCCGGGCTTGCTGCCTGGGAGATGATCAAGTGTGCCTTGCACTATAAAACGAGGACGATGAGGGGTCCAGGCCACGAACACTAGGTGGAAGGAGGTGAAACTCACCCTGTTCCATTATATGTGGAGTGATGCGGCATTGAGAGGTCGTGTCGATGGTGAATATGCCAGCATCCGCACAGCATTTCATGTCTCCATACATTCCGCAGGTGCATTTATCGACAGCTCGTTGGAGCACTTTGGTTTCCCAACCGTTCAAGAAAGCAGCGTAGAAGCTGTACCCGGTAGCGTCACCGTTGGATAATACGAAAGGTTGCTTGGGGTTCAGAGCATGCTTTGCGAGGGAGTAGAACTCTGCGGTGTCCCAACGAACTTCGACTTGAATTTGGGGAAGGGTCACAGGGTATGCAGGATTTGTGCACTTTCCATCGGTCGCGAACGCAACGTGGGACTCATGGTCGTCGGAGTCAAGATTCTGTATGGAGCTCAAGTCAGCGAATGTCCAGACACGGCAAAAAGGTATCACACCTTCCCATCCCAACAGCTCGGGAACGTCTATCAGATGTGAGTTTGTTTCTGTGGATGGATGTGGTAAGGTGATACGTACAACTTGGGACCAGAGTCCGCCCAGGCACTGGTGAGAGGGGAATTTATCATGACGAGAGGGTTGAGCTAAAGGATTGAGACAAAGAAAGGCTTCGTCCGAGGAAAAGCCAGATTCGTTCTTTGAGCGGGAACTTGGGCTTCCAGCGAGCATTCTGAAGTCATCGGGGAACGGGGAAGCTTCGCCAGGACTGAACAAGTATTTGACAGAAACCGCTCCATCAACGCTCGTGTAACTTCCGTTGGCCCACTGGAAATACAAGGTCGGGGTCCAGTAAATAGACTTGTCCTCTACGATTGGTCCGGAAGTGCATTTGCTGGCACGGAGAACCTCCGAAGTGGCATAGGGACTGAAATTGCTGCCACCGGCGACTAGGATAGAAGGTCAGATCGAGCGTCCATTCAAGACGTTTCTGGAGACACGCGGCACGAACCTGTGTGAACGTGGGGAGCGATCGCGCCCAGCGAGTTGATAGGGTCGACACGTTCCGTGATGAGAACGTTTTCTGAGAGAAACAGGGTGAGTCAGACAAAACACGAAGCAAAAGGAGATCGCCGTCGTCCGCGTGTACGGAGCGCGGGGCATTGAGGGACAGCACTCACTCATGTTCATGACCCAAAATGCCTCGCTCGAGACGGTTACCACAAGGATGTACAAGAGGGGAAGGAACGTCTTCATGTTGAGGGCTCTGCAGGGAGTGATCTTATTCAACGAGTGTGCTTCAAGAAGGGACAGGAGCTGGAAGGGAATGGATTGCAGAGCGCGGAGGAAGACTCAGTCAGAGGAGAGCCAGCGATGCGGACGGGACCTGGGGAGAAAAGGTCGCTCTGAGAGAGAGGATGTGGTCTACAACGTGGGCGCTGCAACATCTGGCAGAGCTCTGCGTCCAGTACTTAAGAGATGACCGTAAGCCGCATGAGCATACTCTGTTGTTCGCATCAGAAGTTGGTCCGTTGATGGAAGTCGTCACCCAGGAACCTTTTTGCCCCCGTTCGAAGCCTGCACAGACAAGAAACAGATTGAGCAAAAACGTTTCCTGGCCTTGACCGCAACCAGTACACCTGTCGCCAGGGCGAAAGACACGGAGAACGCAAATCAATTCGATCATCCCTGACTTTAGGTCCTCCTACTCCGGAAACCTCCATGACGATCTCTGTTCTGTGCTACGGCAACTCCCTCGTCTTTAGCAGCTTTGGCACACAAAGCGTCATTGGGCCACCGGAAATGAGGTTCATCGTGTTTGCAGCGTGTTCTTCGGTTTTGGCCACCCGGTCGACGACCAATATCCATCTCTTACGTTCACCATTGCCCTAGCGATGGACGGGATCGAGCAACAGCCGTACAATGGACCATCTACCAAGCTTTGCCTAGCGTTTGATATCGGCACATCGTTCAGTTCTATCTCCTATTGCCTCCTTTATCCCGGCCAAGTCCCCGTGATCCGGAATGTAAACAGGTGTGGTCCCACCTCAAACCTTTCACCCTGCCTACGATTCTGATCGATCCTTCTTGAGGTTTCCTCGTCAACCCCATGCAGACCGCATCGAAAAGGTCCCTTCTGTGATCTACTACGATCAGGGTGGACAGCTACGCGCGATTGGGGCGGAGGTACTGGACCCGGACACTAATGCCGAGGCAGCAGATGAGGGTTGGACCAAAGTCGCATGGCGAGTTTTCCATCTCGGCCTTGCCGTATCTCCATTCATTTCTTATATATCGGCAGGTTCAAGTTACTTTTCGGACCTAAGAGGGCTGAAAAACCGGGCCTTCATTGTCCCCTTCCTCCAAACAAGACGAAAGAAGACGTCTTCTCAGATTACCTCCAATATCTCTACGAATGCAGCAGAGAATTCATCGAGGACGCACACCCGGATGGCGTCTTCCTTTGGAAATCCTTGCATGGAGACGCCCAATTCATCCTCAGCCACCCAACCACCTGGGGTGGGAAACAACACGATGTGTTGCGAGAGTGTATGGTTCAAAGCGGATTGCTCTCCGACTCCCATTCGAGTAGAATGGCCTTTGTCAGCGAGGGAGAGGCGAATTTGCACTACATCATGCGTCACAGACATGAATTGGGTTTGAATAGTGATGTGGGTTTTATTGATTCTCACTCTTTTCCCAAGCCACATATTCACTCACATAAGCAGAATGGGGCGAGCGTTCTCGTCCTCGACGCTGGTGCAGGGACTATAGACATTGGTTCCTATAATGTCATTCAGTGGTCCCCAATCATCATGGAGGAGATGAATATTCCAGAGAGTATGTTGCTCCCATGTTTTCAATTCACTGTTGACTGAAAACCGTCGGCGTCAGGCTTGGTTCTTGGCTCTCACGTACTTGCTGTTCAATTACGGGTGATGCTTGACCGTAACCGATTCCCTCCTATTCGCTCGAATCGTTCCTGACGCTTGTTTAGGGGTCGACAAGCGTGAAGCCTTGACCATGTATGAATCCTTTGAACAGTTCACGTCTTCCCCTGCCGACCAGAGGACGGAGAGTGTACAGTACGTCCTCGTGCCCATTTCATACTTACCGGATCAATAAGCCATCCGTTCAAGCCCGGCCATCGTCAAGATGTTTGAGTCTTGTGTTTCCGCTCTAGTCGAGGCGATAAACGTCCAAAGACGAGGGAATGTTTCCAAGCTCAGGGTGGGTGGTTCATCGTTGAAAGTTGTTTGCAATCGCTGAACCCCGCTCGCAGACGGCATTCTTTCTTGGGGGTCTTTCTCTGGGATCTCTATTCTGCGAGAAACTGATCTCTCGCCTCCGGTTTTTACACATTCGGGTGTTCAGACCAGAACATCTACTGTAAGTTCGCTGAGATCTCAGTGCACCGGTTCCGTCTCTCACCCGGACCGAAGGGGACACGCTGTATCGGAGGGTTCGATTTCCTGTTATCTAAACAACCACGTTCTATGTCGCGTCGCGAGATTCACGTATGGTGTGAAATGCACTCGTGAGTTCGAGCAGAACGATCCGGAACATCAGCGAAGGCGGAGGAGTGCCGTTGTCAACCCCTCCGGGAAGGTTTTCTTACCCGACGGATACCAACCGATTTTGAAGAAGGTGAGAGGGATCAGGATCGGTACTCTCGGGCGCTAATGGTCGTGGATGTAGGGAACGAGGGTCTCACGAGATCGCGAGTTTTCGTGGGTGTTCGTACACGAATGCAATCGTCGAGTGGAAACCACCACCGCCTCGTGCGAGGTCATTTGTTACACCGGGGACTTGGCTGATCCTAAGTGGATGGACACTGAACCTGGTACGGCCACTACTTGCCTGTGTCGATCGCGCATCTGACTTGAGAGTACAAAGAAAAGTACAAGACACTGTGCGCTATCAAGGCAGATATCTCTAAAGTCCCAGTTTTCCCCTTGAGACGATCATCGGTTCATTTTACTCAAGCGGAGAGTGCACGTCCGTTCTATCGTCAGAAATTCTGGGTTGTTCTCTCATTTGGGATGACGGAAATGAAGGCTGAGGTGAAGTGGTTTGAAGGGGTGCGTACGAGCCACTCGTTCGGGTTAATTATCTTGGCTCATCGGCACCTTGAATGGGTAGAACCAAGAGAGAAGGTATTGGTTCCCTTTTTTCGGTCGCGCTCGCTAACGTTTCCCTAGGAGTGCAGCAAAGGTCATTTACGAAGAGTGATGGATTTTGTATACCAGTGGTGCATATAAGAAGACGAACATTCCAAAAAAATGCTCTTCACCCTCGCTTCTCGCCTTCGGGTTCGACCAGATCCTGTTCTAGGATCACTTTCGGTTTCCTCAGGATCTTCTCCACGTTGCCCAACCTCTGGAGCAGTCCAATTTCCATCGTTCCTGCCACAACCCGGCCCACTCCTCCCTCTTTTGTCCCGTCCTCCCCGAACTCGTTCGTCATCGTTTCTTGGCTGAACACTGCCCCAGGCGATATAACGTAGACAGACATGTCACAGGAAGCGATCTTGGTTTTAATGGTAGTGTCTAGTTGGATGGTTGCTTCAATGATCGCCTTGATTTCTGTGCCCGCGTTGGTTTCTATGGATTCTGTGGCTTCTGAAAATTCGGAAAAAGACCGGGTGACCATGAGGATTACTGCGAGATCGTTCATGACCTCCTCGCACTGAGGCGGGTCGTGATGGGGTATATAGCGTTTTGTCAGCGTTCTCCACCTTGACGCGATCGTCTGACTCTCTGAACAGAAACTGTCAG
>Ga0307514_10003821_pt1 | contig 14170 bp, 12 predicted proteins | sample 16_EM_MG_FD_203088 | JGI IMG/M metagenome (GOLD analysis project Ga0307514, IMG submission 203088) | Populus trichocarpa ectomycorrhiza microbial communities from riparian zone in the Pacific Northwest, United States - 16_EM | ecosystem: Host-associated > Plants > Roots > Unclassified | place... | reverse complement strand
TGATATGTTTCTAGGAGATGGTATTAGAGTCTGGTGTTTGAGTGAAAATGGCAGAAAAAATAAGTCAAGGTCTCGTGTTACAATGTCCGCCAGGTTCATGCATGTAAAACGATAAATGGCTATCCAAAAGTTTTCGTTCACTTCATTCTCTTTTCCAGCTGAGCCCACAGGTGTGAGCATGGAAATGTGGGAGCGACAGATCATTTGACAAATTCAGGTCGCATGAGCTATAGAAACTTCTCTTGTCATTGATGGAGAGATTGAAACTACTGGTTTTTGTAGCCAGGATGAATGTTTGAACTTGATCAAATGGCGATAAATTATATGGCAAAGAGGACGAGGATGCGTGACAGTTATTCAAAAAAAAAGAAGGGAAAAAGTGAAGTTGCGTGATAAGAGCACTCTCATTCAGCTGGGAGCTTAAACCTTTTGTTTTTTTATTAATTGTGCTCAGAATTGTGTTATAAATGATGTTTATAAAAATAAATTTTTTATTATTTTAATATATTAATATCAAATATAATTTTATAAAAAATAAAAAATATATTTTTAATACATTTAAAAATAAAAATTATTTTTAAAGGCAACACCTCAAGCATCTCTAAGCTAATGACCGTGAAAGTATTGGATTCGAGGCAATTGGATCAACGAAAGAAAAAAATAATGTGGCCATTTCCTTGGATTCTATAATACAGCAGTGCCTAGTCTTGAATTTGAGGATAAGCACCCTTCTGCAACCGTACCGGTTCCAAGCATAGTTATGAAATTCGATCTGTTCTCACAGGTCAATCTAGAACCAATTAATTTAAAGTTAAAATTGAGTTGGGTTAAAAAAATAATAAAAAAAAGAAAAATCTGGTGTGATCTGATGATCTGGTTGATCCGGCAAGACCCGGTCAAAAATCCAATTGCAATTTGTTGACTTTTATTTTTTTTATTAAAATAACGTTGTTTTGATTTAAAAAAAAATAACCCGGACAACCCGGTCAAAACCCGAAACCTGAACTTTAAACCGGTAGGTTATCAAACCAGATGTGAAAACTAAGGTTTCAAGTGAAAAGCGGAATCATATCGGAAGTAATTAGCATTGAAAATCAGTATAGAAGATATGCGACAGGAATTCAACATTTGAATTGCCTGCAGTGTGAATTTTTGGCTTGTTTGCGCGGGGACCGTTCAAAAATTATGAGCTATAAACAGAAATCTTAAAAAATAAATAATCTTTTTTTACCTTCTGGTCAAACAATCCAGTACATTTTGGCTTTTTTTTTTCCACCATCAACTTCAAATAAATACCAGAGAGATAACACAATTAAAAATAACAAGTGAATTAACAAAGTTTTGTACATAACATGACTAGAAAACGCGATTTTCATACAAAAATTATTAAATAAATAAAAAACCTAAAAGAGAGAAAAAAAAAATACTGGAAAGACACCAAAATTCCACACTGCTAATATTATTATAAAAATCTCAACGGAACAAATCTAATAATATATAAAAAATAGCAAATAGTGATTAAATTAAGTCATTCTTGTCACTCAAAAAAAACGAGTAACTCGTTTTTTGCAGCAACTATGTCCACTCAGGTTACTATTATGGACGTTTCTTTGTATCGTTATATTTATTTTGTCAAAATTTTTCTGATAGTATCGATGATGTTATATTTGAAGTTTCGATCTATCTCTAATTTTTTTTTATTTTCTCTCGTTTTTTTTTTCTTGTTTATTTGAATGTTTTTTTTTATATAAATCATTATTTAAAATAACAATGAGTTATCAATGTTATGTTTTTCAACCGTGATAAATAAATTTTTAAACTGTGACATTCCTCCTGTATTTTTAATTGAATGAGTTGATTCTTAAAAAAAAATCATACATTTTCCTCAAAGCATATGATGACGTCTGATAAGTCAGTAACACGGTTTTGAAATGTCAACGTTCAAGGTAGAAGGTCAAGCTGAATACTACCCTGCAAGAAGAGATGGCAATAGACATCAGCATTCATGGGGTTGTACTCTATTCACACCATATCAACCAACATCTGGACAATACATTTAAATATTTATAAATAAAAAATAATACACTGAATGATGTATATATATATATATGATTGGTTTAATGATATTTATATTTTATTTATTACTCATAAAATAATATATTATTTTAAAAAATATATTATTTTAAAAAATATATTCATTTGATTTAATTTAACTCAGGATGATTAACTATGAGGGTAATTGGATGTTTGATAACTATTGGTTTTTTTAAAAAACTTAATTTTAAAAAATATTTTTTTAATATTAACACATTAAAACAATATAGAAACATTAAAAAAATTTAGGGAAGACTTTTATCCCTACTTTCAACCTGTTTCGTTGTTGTTTAAGGAACTGGGCTTCAGTGTAAAACTTATGGGTTCTGTTTCCGAAATTTCCTTGGGCCGTATTTTTCTAGCAGACCTGTGACTGGACTAGACTGACCTGGGTCGAGGTGACTGGACTGTGGCCGCCTGATGGTGTTGTGTGTATAGTTCCTGAGCCTAGAGAATCTGGCCCTTGAATGATTTTTTTTTCGAACCTGGAAGGAAGGATATTTTCCTTGCAATACTGAATTTGTAACAGCAGATGAACTGAGATGAAATTTAGAAATTCCAGACCTCGGACCTGGTCGATCCTGGGTTGGGTCATGGCAACTTGATTTACCCTTTTAAATTTCAGTAATACTTGGTATTGTAATATTATTATTTTTTAAAGTTTTTTTTATAAAAATATATAAAAATAATATATATTTTTTATTTTTTAAAAATATTCTTGATATTAAGTTATTAAAATAATTTCAAAACACCAAAAAAATAAATTAATTTCATGTAATATTTTTAAATTTTGTAAAATGCATTTTCTACTCAAATACAAAGTTCATTACTAATAAATGGTTCAATTAACCTCTACACCTAACTTGGATATTTACCTCTATTTTAAAATTTAATTGTTTTTTTATTTTAAAAGTATTTTTAAAAAAATTATTTTTTTTATTTTTAATTATTTTTTTAATATTTTCAAATTATTTTCACATGTTAATATTAAAAATTAATTTTAAAAATAAAAAATATTATTTTAATGTATTACAAAAAGAGCTTTTAGAATTGTTTTTTTATTTTTTAAAATTATTATTTTTAAATTAGTTTAACATATTAATATTAAACGTTAATTTTAAAAATTAAAAAATATTTTAACATGTCTTCAACTAAAAAATAGCCAAGTATTAGGCCTCAGTTCAAGGGTTTATTTTTCTCGGACACTTTATTTTTCTCGGACCCAAACACACCCTGCGCATAGCCTTCTCCCTTCCCTCCCCACCCCGCTCTCTCTCTCTCTCTAAATTCCTTTACTTTCCCGGTTACTATCCGGTTTAATCTCCGATCAGGTAAACCCTAACCTCTCTCTATCTCCTCTAACTTTTTATATACTTATATGTAACCACACAAGCAACAACGATTCAAGAGAAAAATGCAGGTCGCGTTTCTCTTATTCTCTAAGTTCCATTTAATTTCCGATTATTAGTACTATTTCTAGGGTTTTAATGGTGAATTAAACTCTGCAATTTGTTATGCTAGGGTTTTTTGTGATAAGTTATAGGTTTCGAATTAGAGAAAGATGGATCACCATGAAGATGAGAGTCGTGGTGGAAGTGAAACTCCTAGAAAGGAAGACGATGAGGTGCGATTGCTTTTTCTCATTTTATTACTTTGTGTTTTTATCCGCGTGGGCACGTGCGTGCTTGTTTGTGTGATCTTTAGATTTTCTGAGTAACGTTAGGTTTTGCTTAACAAATATTAGTTTATGATTTTCAAGTTGAATTTGAATTAGTTTTTAGATGTTATGAATTAGGATATGCAGTGCTTGTTGCAGTTATTTTTATTGTTATCATTTGCTTTTCCGTGTTGTTATTTTAAGCAATGTTGTTGAGATGATTTGTTTTGTTTGTTTGTCAGGAAGCTGTTGCTCGACTTGAGGAAATGAAGAAATCTATCGAGGCAAAAGTTGCTCTTCGTCAAAGCAATTTGAACCCTGAAAGGCCTGGTTGGTTATGTTACGAGATTTTCTTAGCTTTGTTGAACTGTTTATTGGTTACTGAAATGGATAAGATCAGCTACCAGTTTCTTGTTTTGCTAATTTTTTTAACGGTAAAAAAAATAAAATAATGGCTTGTTGGTTGTTTAGTGATTTTTGCGTGATGAAATATGAACAAAAAGCCTCAGGCTGATAATGCTTCTGATAATAAAATAGTCAGGAAAATAAGTTTTTTTTTCAAGGCTGATAATAAAATCACGTTTCCGGAGGTCTGGTCTGTTCCCCACTTCCTATTTTTTAGATAATTGAATTGGGAATATACGATCACCATGTGTTGAGGAATCTTTTATAAGTGCAAATGACTCTTATCTTTTTTGTTGATTTATTATTTTACTGGTTTTTATTGTATGTAACGGGCGGCAATACCTTGGTGCATTGCCTATGTAAGTTCTTATGTTGTGTTTTTCTGGTTATCCAAAAAAGAAATGTTTGACCATGTCAAATTTGGTAGAGTTTTATAGTGTCTGATTGAATCCTATGCTGGATGTGCTTTGATATTTTTCTTGTTATCACCCGCTACTATATAGTGGGATCCTGAGAGCAGATGTTTTTGTTTACAATATCAAGATGGGAAATATGCTGGATGACTTTCCCATAATAGGACGAAGTGGGAGATTGTGGGCATGCTCATGCAGGTGGAGATGGGTCAGTGCTTCTAATCTAGGGCCACTTGCATGAGATGGTTATAGAAAAAACATCAATCAAGAAATTGAGGAATGGTGGTAGAATTATAGTGATGGTGTAAAAAGGGTAAGAACTAAGGATAGTGAGAGGTGGTAATATTCCTGACAGGTTTTTCAATGGCAGTAATGATAATCACTGTGATGCAAATGATGATTAATAATAGCTGATCCTATAAAGGTGCTGATGGTTAGTAGTGATGATAGAACATTGTGCTTTTGGTAGTAATTCTTGAAAAACACCTTTCTCTTAGCATCAATAGCTATTTTAAAGACTCTGGTAACAGCACTGCAGTTGTATGTGCTTCTGTGCTGGCGTTATAGGACATAAGAAATGATGTTAAAGGCAGCTAACAACTTTGTACAAATGGAATTTCAAAAATGACAGCAGCATAGACTGAATTTAATTAAAGACTTTCGAAATATCCCTATGCTTTCTAGTTTTAAACATGAAATATCTCAAAAATCTTCCCCCTTTCACTCCAGTCATGGATATTCTTGAATTAACGAATCCTTTTTGAAAGTCAATTCTCTTTGAAATTCCTTCATATACATGCACTCTTACTGGAGGTGGAGAGAATTCTCTCTGGTTGGGTTTTCTAAAACATGTTAGCGAGACTTTGACAATTCACCATGTTCTCCATGCCTGATCGATATTCTCTAGATACTATAAAATGGTTTGTCTTTGAGAATTCAAATATAGCTGCCATGTTTCTGATAAAAGAATATGTGATTGCTTTTGATTCTAGTTGGATTCACCATCTTTTGTCCTTTGAAAGTGATCTTAAGTCTTTTACTGTACGCTGCTATGTTTCAAACAAAAATGCAATTTTATCATAATTCTAGAATGCAGTAGGGGATATTGATACAATTTACCACTGTCACCAGACTCAGGATTTCTCAGGACATTGGATTCCAGCATTAAGCGCAATACAGCAGTTATTAAAAAATTAAAGCAGATAAATGAGGAACAGAAGGAAGGACTGATGGAAGAGTTGCGAAATGTGAACCTTAGTAAATTTGTCAGTGAAGCTGTAACATCCATTTGTGATGCGAAACTTAGAACTTCTGACATACAAGCAGCTGTTCAGGTAGCTTTTAAAGTCACAAACTGATTTTTTTGGGTGTGTGTGTGTGGATATGATTCACTAGCTGCAGAACTTCTTTTTTTTTCAAATCGCATGTGTCTTCATGCCTTGATCACCTTTTTAGTTACTGGATAATGGTAGTCATATTAAAATGTCTTCAAGCTATTGCTTATTCATTCAATTCTTGAGACTATATATTGGGTTATTGCATGCTGAAGATCATGAAAATATCTTAAGTGATATGTTATAAAACAGTCAAATGCTCACTGCAAGTTTTGCAGAAGTGTGCTGTTTCTTCTTTTTTTTTTAATCTGCAATAAGTGCAATTTAATCTTATTAGGTTTTTACCGTGCCTAGCAAATTTCTTTGAATGCTTCAAGTTTCTGGATTAGTTGATGGTTTCCTCATAATGCTTTGTTTTCCTTTTCATCGCCATTTAAATTTTGATGAGTCAAGTCTGCAATTATTCTCAACTAGCAGACTTTGTAAAGTTCTCAAGGGACAATAACAAAGTCACATGTAGAGCTATCCAGCAACTTGCTAGTTTTTTCTATGTATTGGAAACTGCATTTTTCTTTGAACTTGTTGCATGAAGTTTGCATGGCATGTTTATTATTTTGCTTGCCCTTCTGCACTGTTCTAACAAATGCCTTTCTTGGAAAGATCTGTTCACTGCTTCATCAACGATACAAAGACTTCTCGCCGAGCCTAGTACAAGGGCTCTTGAAAGTCTTTTTTCCTGTAAAATCTGGAGAAGACTTAGATGTGGACAAGAACTCAAAGGCTATGAAGAAGCGAAGCACCTTAAAGCTGCTTTTGGAACTTTTCTTTGTTGGAGTTACAGAAGACAGCAGTGTTTTCATCAATATTATTAAGGATCTTACCAGTGCAGAGCACTTAAAGGACAGAGATACTACCCAGACAAATCTGACTCTCCTTGCTAGTTTTGCTCGACAAGGAAGAGTTTTTCTGGGACTTCCACTATCTGGACAAGAAATTCATGAAGAGGTGCTACTTATTCTTTTATTCATTCACTTTTAATTCTTTCTGGCTAACCTGGTTATTTGTAAAGATATGTTTCATGATACTGATTTGATCTTACTCTTGTTAGCACCTTCTATTTTGGTGATAATTTCTACCTCATTTTCTTTTATTTTTCACATTTTTGCTGTGTCTAGGTTCTTTAGATTACATTGCCAATATCATTTTAGTTTGTGTTTATCTTAGTTTTGCTTAATTTTGAGATAATTTCTAACTCATTTACATCCACTATTTGCATTATTTGTTGTGTTTAGGTCCTTTAAAATTACTTTGTTAATCTTGTTTAAGTTTGTGTTTATATCTTACATTCTGAAATTTTGCTGCAGTTTTTTAAGGGCCTTAACATCACGACAGATCAAAAGAAAATCTTCAGGAAGGCCTTCCACGCATACTATGATGCTGTCGCTGAACTACTTCAGTCAGATCATGCAGTAAGATTGTTACTTCTTTTAGCTGTTTACTTTTAATCCATCCTTTCATTCTTGATTTTGCTGGGCTCTTCTTGTTTGAATGAGGAACTTGGTTTCTTTTCATTTATACTTTTTTTTTTACTTGTATCATTAAAGATGCCAGTAATGTAAGATTTTTATCTCTTAACAGTCACTTCGTCAAATGGAGCATGAAAATGCAAAGATTTTGAATGCTAAAGGAGAGCTGAGTGATGAAAATGTTTCATCATATGAAAAGCTGCGAAAATCTTATGACCATTTGTACCGTAATGTGTCATCGTAAGTTTGCTTCCTGATTTCTTTTTCTTCTTGTATTTATTCTGGGTGACTAGACAAGCAGACTCCATTCCAACAGCATGCCATACATTGTAATAATCGAAACATGCCATATTTCCTTTGGAATTCCTTCTCTATCTTCATGTCTGCTTTTCTGAATCCATAACCTTTTTACCTTCTCAATAACACAACCATTGTTATTGTACATGGTCTTAATTCATGAATGATGATTTTAGCTAGAAGTTATGCATGTAAAAAATTTAATTCTGATTGAAAAAGATTTGCCACTCTGGAAATACATGTCAAAAGACAATCTCTTTAACTGGACTTTAAATGGTAGTTTGTAAAGCCAATGAGAACTTGATGAATGAAGTTTCGTGGGGTCAAAGATGAGAAAAACCACTGCTGGGGTGTACAAAACTTGAAACTGCTGAAACCAGTGTGCAGAGTGGACATTTTTATTTTTCTGATGTCAATTTCTTAACTTACTTAGCAACGCAAGATGGCTATGGTTCATGTTTCTTATTTATAAATGCTTGCCTGAAAGTTCTTTATTGCTTCTGGCTTTGGTTCAAGCCTCAATCTTTTCTTCAATCTCAACTTGCAAGAAAGCTTGTAAGCTAATTACTAATTTATCAAGAATCTTTCAGACACTTTTAAGTAGAAGATTTCTGACTCTGAGAATTGGCTAATTGCTGTAATTGCTATGATGGGCTTTAGAATTGAATTTAGGTGCTGATAAAATTTTATGAAATGCATGGGATAGTTGGTGAATTTGGACCTGCAATTAAGTGCCCTGCCCCTCATAGTAAATGCTTTGGTTGATTCTTCCTTGTTGCATGTAGTGGTGCTTGTATTATTTGAGCCTAATCTCTTGGTGTGCCAACCTTTCAACTTCTGAGGAGGCTATAAAGTAATGCCCCTTCAGCTTGCATCTGGTATTACGTCTTCATGATTTTTCCATTGACATGTAAATTCTTTATATCAGTTTAGCAGAAGCACTTCATATGCAACCTCCAGTGATGCCAGAAGATGGTCATACAACTAGGCTTACTAGCGGAGAGGACATTTCATCGCCTGCTGCAGGGAAAGATTCTTCTGTCCTCGAAGCTTTGTGGGATGATGAAGATACTAGAGCCTTCTATGAATGCTTACCGGATCTCAGGTTTGCTGTAGCAAGACAATCTGTCAATCCAGTTAAAAAAAATGGTGTCAGTCGTTACAGATGCATTTTCTTATTAAATTTGATTCTGGCTACCTTATATACAAAATTTGCTAGCTTGAAATTTAAGTTGGATTTTTATGCGTTCCTTTTAGAGCATTTGTTCCAGCAGTGTTATTGGGAGAGGTAGAACCCAAAGCGAATGATCATTCTGTGAAGACTCAAGATCAACAAAGTGTAAGGAATTAAAACTCAGATGTTTTATTAGGGCTTTGGTTGTTCCCAACTTAACTTTGAAATTATGACAAAAAATGGTAAAGAACTTGTGCTAACTTTTGTGTAAATTTTTATTAGTAGCTTGTGAATTATGGTGATCATTTTGCAGTTCTCGTTAAAGCTGGCTTACTTTGTGGTTAAATCTGTTGTATTGTGATTTATGCTAGTAAAGCCTTTTGTGGGCCTTTCCGCCCCCCTCCTCTTCTCTGAAGTGAGCTTCTTCTTGTTTCTAAACTTAAATGTATTCCGGCACTTTCAATCAATGACAGATATAATTCCTTCAAAATATAAGCATTTTGAGTTGTATTTGTTCTTATCTAGGGTTGGTTTGGTGTTCTTTTGTGAAACATGTTACTTCTACCCTCAACATGAAAGCAGTTTATGATTATCTTTTTAATGATGTCTCTATTTATTTTAAGGAGCTGGCACCTGAATCGGACCAAGGCCAATCCACCCAAGACATGGCAGAGGTTACTGCAGAGTCTGGCACTTTGCAGGAGGGAAAAAGTACGGAGAAAGGAAAGGATAAGGAAGAGAAAGATAAAGAGAAAGTAAAAGATCCTGAAAAAGAGAAAGGCAAGGAAAAAGATGCGGAGAGAAAAGGAGAAAATGAGAAGGAGAAACTCAAAAGTCTTGAAGGGACTAATCTGGATGCTCTGTTACAGAGGCTCCCTGGTTGCGTCAGCCGTGACCTAATTGATCAATTGACTGTAATCACACCGCTCTGAAGATAAAATGATTTTCAGCTATTCACCTTTACCCTAAAGATCTCATTGCTGTGTGTTTTTGTGAATATTCTGTTTCAGGTAGAGTTTTGTTATTTTAATTCAAAGTCAAATCGGAAAAAGCTTGTGAGGGCATTATTTAATGTACCCAGGACATCTCTGGAACTGCTACCATACTACTCACGCATGGTTGCCACTCTCTCAACTTGCATGAAGGATGTATCTTTCATGCTCTTACAGTTGTTAGAGGAGGAGTTCAATTTCTTAATCAATAAAAAGGTCTGTTTTTGACGTGTTTCATTGAAGAATGGCTTGTTATTCTTGTCAATGTTCTTTTACTTGCCTTTTCAATTTCAATCTGTAAATATTATGATTGAAGTTTCAAATTGTAAATTTTCTACAGGACCAAATGAACATTGAAACGAAGATCAGAAATATTAGATTTATTGGAGAGCTATGCAAGTTCAGAATTGCACCAGCAAGCACTGTTTTTAGTTGCTTGAAGGTATGTGTAGTGGCTTACTCATTTATTGTTTTTCTTTTAATTGGCTTCTACTCTGTTGCCTATTGAGCCTTTGTTGTAGCTAGATGGGTTGGCTACGTGAGTCTTCCTGCACAATTCTGCTTTTAGCAAGACATACTTTTTATCAATTCCCAGGAAATTAATCCATGTTGTCAATCTTCCTCTTCCCTTGGCAACAGTATCTTCTGTTAGTTCTCCAAATCAATTTTTATGCTTAGATAGGTCTTCCTTTTTTTTCTTGTTTACCTTGCTGGAGTTCCTATGAAAATTTCCATTTGCTTTTGATGCCTTTTGGTTTAGGAAGACAGGAAGAACCAGGGACATGATACATAATGTAGCAAATTTTTTACATTACAATCAATGCAGTTAATTTTTGAACCCTCATTTTTCTTTCTTTTTAATATCATTATTGCTATTTGATTTTGATAGAAGACGAATTTAAACTAGTATATGGTCTGTTGGGATCTGAGATGGCACACTTTCATCATGTTTCATTTTGCTGGACTATGTGCTTCTACATCTATGCTTTTGTTTCCTACAGGCTTGTTTGGATGATTTCACTCACCATAACATTGATGTTGCTTGCAATCTTCTTGAGACATGTGGCCGTTTTCTGTATCGTTCTCCTGAAACTACTGTGCGCATGGCTAATATGTTGGAGATACTTATGCGCTTGAAAAATGTCAAAAATTTGGATCCTCGGCATAGCACCCTTGTAGAAAATGCTTACTATCTGTGCAAACCACCTGAAAGGTCTGCACGAGTGTCTAAAGTCCGTCCTCCCTTGTATCAGGTGTGAACCATTTTACAGCACCATTTTTTCAACTGTTTTTACTTTAGATATGTTTAATAAATGTTTTCTCTATGCAGTATATCAGAAAATTACTATTCTCCGATCTAGACAAGTCTTCTATTGAGCATGTGCTCAGGCAACTTCGTAAATTACCATGGAGTGAATGTGAGGCATACCTTTTAAAGTGCTTTATGAAGGTTCATAAAGGGAAGTATGGTCAAATTCACTTGATTGCTTCTCTCACTGCTGGCTTGAGCCGTTATCATGATGAATTTGCAGTGTCGGTTGTTGACGAGGTTTGTTTCTTTCATGTTGGAAATTCGAGGAGTTAATATTTTATTGTTCCTTGAAAAGATAATATCGTGATTTTCTTTTCTCCCATTTTTGTGTGATGGCCAGTTGGCTTTTTATATTTTTTCTGATTGCAGTTTAGGATTTGCAAGCTGCACCATTCAGATGTTTTATTGTGGAAAATATCCCCCCCACCCCCAAATAAAATGGATTTTCTTTAGTTATAACAAACAAAAATTTAAATTCTATTAGTTTTGTTTTTTAGAATTTAAGACCAATAAATATCTAAAAAGGAGAATAATTTTGAATATGGATAGTCACTGAGTGGAACTTTTATCAGAAGCAATTTTGCTCAATGAAGTGAGAGTTTTGGCTTCTCATGTAGAGAATCTTGTTTTCTGAGATTTAGGTTAGTTACAGAACTAACAGAATTGCCATAATGAAGTGAGATTTTGAATATGGGTTAGTTACAGATGACTTGCCATAATGGTTTTAGGGATACTTTTAATAAAGATATTACAACAGATGGGTGGCAGGTGTTCTAGTAGATGCTTACATCCTTGTTTGCTTACAATTTAAAAAAGACAATGGCTAACTTTTGTATTAGTAGATGTTACCCTTGTCCCATAGATTTCATTTTTCTCCTGTTGGGTTGATTGTCATCAGACTGTATTTTTTATGCTTCATCATGTGATCAATCGGAGCATTGTGATTGGGAGACACCTTAAAAATGCTTTTGCCAAAATCTTCCCCTCTAAAATCAATCTTTTTCCCCTCATTTTCCTTAAGATTCCTTCTTGACAGGGTACTGGGGACATCCTGATTTGAATTGTCGCCTTTTCTTTGCTTTGACTCTTGCTTTTTCTTTCTATTGATTACTTCTTGACTATTAGCTATTCGTGCCACCATTAGTTTAGCCCATCTGAATCAGCAAGTAGTTTTTGACCTTAAAACAATTTTTTCTACAGTCCCCACTCTTGAATAAATTGTGGACAGCTTTCTAAATTTGTCTTGTCTCACATGTCATTGATGTTTTTAAGATGTGGAATGTTCTGAATCCTCATTTGCCAGCATCTTTGGCCATGTGTATATTGGCATGCAGTCTAACATGCAAAGTTTGCACATGTGAGGACGTGAATGTGTGTAGTGGGCCTTTTAATGGAACTGTAACAGTTTACTTTTGGCTTACAGGTTTTGGAGGAGATTAGGCTTGGGCTTGAATTAAATGACTATGGGATGCAGCAAAGGCGCATAGCCCACATGCGATTCTTGGGGGAACTATACAATTATGAACATGTGGATTCTTCTGTGATTTTTGAGACTCTCAACTTGATCCTTGTCTTTGGTCATGACACTCCGGAGGTATGAAATGTAATAAATTCATTGTTAGATATAACTAAGGCCTTAAAAGAGGACGTCTGATCAAGCGTATGCATGAATAATTCCTAAAGGTTTATCTTTGATGAAAGACATGATTTAAAAACTCATTATTGTCTGACAACTGATCATCTGACCAGTTGTTTATTAGGAATCATACAAAATGCAAACGAATTAACATATGTATCTGCTCCACTTGTTATTAATCATATCATATGCTATAGACTGCATATTCAGAAAAAGTTCTGGGTGAGAAATTGACAGCATTTATATATGAAGCATCTGAAATTTTATAACTTCTGGTACCAGTGTCAGGTGGTAATATATTGCCTTCTCTTTTTAATCCCTTTTTGTGGTGAACTTTATGTTCTAGTTTTTGTTGCTTATATGATAATTTGCTTGCTTTATGATATGCTGTTGATTGTTCATGCTACTAGCAAGACGTGCTAGATCCACCAGAGGACTGTTTCCGCATCAGGATGGTTATCATTCTTCTGGAGACTTGCGGACACTACTTTGACCGAGGCTCTTCTAAGAGGAAACTTGATCGATTTTTAATACACTTTCAGAGGTATATTCTCAGCAAAGGTGCACTACCTCTTGATGTTGAATTTGACTTACAGGTCAGTTGCACAGATCTTGTTATGCTCACTTACTTTCTTAATTAACTGTAAGGTCTGTCTCTACTGTAAGAGGATTGGAGTTTAGAATTTGTTAAATTGTTTTTACTATATTGTGGAATGGTGAAGTATGTCTTTTGGTTTAAGGAGATGCTGCTCGATAAGTAATACAGGAATATTCTTACATGTGGTGCAGGTAGGGAGCATAAATGCTTTGTGCAGTATGCTTTAATTCGACACAAGTCGGGACGACCATTAAGATATTATGAACAGTAATATAATATGGATTCTTGTTGAATATAAGAGTGATACAGACTCAAAAAATGTGATAAAACATTATATCACAGAAATACACGTCATTTTCTTCAGGGGACTTTGCACTTAGAACTAGTTGCATCCTATGTATGAATATGAATTTTCAACTTTGCTTTTGCAATTGTGCAATATTAGACATACCTAGATATGCTTTCTTTCAGAAAAATACACTAAGTGAGAAAGAATCAACATATGACTGTAATTCTCTAACTTCTGCTTTAATTGAAAAGAAAGGAAAGTATTCTGCTTTGAATGTAACATCTTTGAAACAAAACAATAGGTTAGAAATTAATCAGGCAAGGCTGCTGGTTAATCAAGGTGCCACTTGGTTAGGACATTGACTATCATCTCTAAATTGTAAATGCAACTGTAGAGAGTTTTAATTAGATTCTTGCAAGGAACTTCAGCTTGAGCTTGGAAAG
>Ga0307514_10003820_pt1 | contig 14174 bp, 16 predicted proteins | sample 16_EM_MG_FD_203088 | JGI IMG/M metagenome (GOLD analysis project Ga0307514, IMG submission 203088) | Populus trichocarpa ectomycorrhiza microbial communities from riparian zone in the Pacific Northwest, United States - 16_EM | ecosystem: Host-associated > Plants > Roots > Unclassified | place... | reverse complement strand
AAAATTAATTAGCAGAACCGGACGGGGCATCCAAGGTAGAGGGAGTCGGAGCCCAGAAGTCCTTAAGTGATGCCTGATCTGTTGATAATATTTAAGTCCTTCTTGCACCTGACCAATAGTATCGAGTTGAGTTGGACATCTTTTTCCCTGCATTAATCTACTTCTACCGCTCCAGACAGATCTCATAATTTTCTCAGAGAGAATGCTCGCTTAACCATCCTATAGTTGTATTATTAGTAACGTCCTCCTACTGTCAGAGCATTATAGATCTTACTTATCGGGTGTGAGACTGACTTATCGGTAACTGCGATATACTTCTGTCCTTTGGTATACTTGCGTTCTGGTGTTATGAGGTGCTCTTGTTATCCCGCCCGCAACTTGGTTGCTAGTCTAAACCGGACGGGACCCTTGTAGCAAGGTTTACCAACTGTAGGTGCACAGTATATACAGTGCGTAGGGTTAGGTCCAGGTTCCGAGACCAGGTTCCAGGTTCCGAGTCCAAGTTCCAGGTTCCGAGTCCAAGTTCCAAGTTCCGAGTCCAAGTTCCGAGTTCCGAGTTCCGAGTCCAAGTTCCAATTTCCGAGTCCAAGTTCCGAGTTCAAGTTCCAAAGTTCCAAGTTCCAAGTTCATAGAAACACCCCAAATATGACCAATACTGCACACACCGAACAACACAACTACCACAACATGGCGAATTCAGCTACCCCCCGACCATGGACAAGAGAGGAGGTTGAGCGTCTTATTACTTGGATGGAGGACAATCACGAGCTACTGTGAGGCAAGCAGGTTGTATGGATGGCACAATGAGGCAAAGGAACAGGTATTTGCTAATGAGGAGCATATTACGGTGGGGGGAATCTCAGAAAAAGTGAGCAATATCAAGAAAGGATGCAAAAGCAGTGCAAATATGTTCAGAATGAGGACTAAGTCTGAGCGGAGATGCAATTTTTTGTGGCGTTTGGAAGGGTCACGTCCTAATGGATCTGTTATTCTGCGCACAGAATCTATATTTCTTAGTGCAAACCAGAAGCTAACCAATATAGACCGAGAGATTTGATTACTTACCAACCCCACCACAACAAACTAAATACCAGTACATACGTAAATAAGCACTTCACTAACCAACCTATTCATTCACACTTCACGAAAATTCCACGACCCTCTGGCATGAGCGCTTCTCAAGGAAAAATAAACGCTGGCCCAAGTCAGCCTAGAGACATTGAATACGATGATCCGGCCTTGCATCCGAAGTATAATGCTAAAACCGGTAAAATTGAGACAAAGGGAAGGAAGAGGAAAGCATCTACTTACCACGTAGGTTTGTTGCTATGATTCAGCATCATACGCAACTACCCACGTCACAAGCATACCCCGAAAATCAGAGAAAGCTCAAGTCCTAGAGGGTGCTGATGCTGCGGTGGAACTTGCAGCATGCTTGTATTTATTGGCATCAGGTGAGGAGGAGATAGAAGGAAATGAAGATGAAGAGCATATCAGGATCTCCTTGGAGTGCAAGACATCATTGCTACCCACTAGTATCTTTCCCATGACGCCAGTGCTGGTAGGCATGATATTAATGTTCTTGAGGCTGTCAGAGGGTATAGACTCTGCGCAGAATAACATATACATTAGGACGTGACCCCCATATCTCGGGGCATCTCCGCTCAGCCATCCTGAACATGTTTGCACTGCTTTCGCATCCTTCTAAGCTTTCTTGATATTGCTCACTTTTTCTGAGATTTCCCCACTGCCTGTTCCTTTGCCTCATTGTGCCATTCATACAGCCATCCATACAACCTGCTTGCCTCGCAGTAGCTCCTGATTGGCCTCCATTCAAGTAATAAGACGCTCAACCTCCTCTCTTGTCCATGGTCGGGGGGAGCGAATTCGCCATGTTGTGGTAGTTGTGTTGTTCGGTGTGTTCGCGTTGCTGCAGTGTTGGTCATATTTGGGGTGTTTCTATGACCCTTGGAACTTGGACTTGGAACTTGGAAGAGGCCAATGAGGTGGTTGCCAAGTGCCAAGTGAAAAAACAATCTTAACCACCGTCAACCCTTCGCGTTGCTGTACTTAGTGTTCTCCTGCCCATTTTTTGGATGGGTGTGATAAATCGAGGGAACATGTACTTAGGTGACTTGATGAAGTCCAAGAATATACATATACTTCAATTTATCCGTCCGTACGTACCTACGCGCTCGCGGCCATCAAGTAGCATGAAACAGCTGGCTAATTAATATGGTTTAAAAAGGTTTCTGCGAGCTTACTTACTGGGATATGCTTCCTATGTGTCCCCTCGCTTGTTGCATATATTGTTGTCTCGAGCAAAGAATACGAAGCCGGAGGCGGCAGGCACGTTTGAAAAGGTTGTTTATCTCAACTGCGATGAATATACATCCCGCTGCTGCTCACCGTGTTCTTAGATCCTAGAGGCCCTAAGAAAAGCCTTTGAGCTCAATCGGTTCCCAGCATTCTGCGGTGTCACACTCGGCGGTTGGCGTCTACTGTTACCCCTCACCAAGACGGTCGTGAAGTGGGTCTGCGGTTCACCAAATAATTCTAGCGCTACTACCCACAAGCTTATAGCCAACTTCCTTGCCTCCTCCATTGCTGGCGCTGTTGGATTGCAACTTCTAATTGGCGGTTATCCAGAGGCACCAGCGGGTAGAACACTGGATTTAACTCTTTGGACAGCTACACGGGCTCTGGATGTCCTTACTGGTGAACTGTGGTCACGATGGAAGAAACAGAGGCTTGAGTCTGGAAGCTGGTCGAGAAGTGAAGATGAAATTGAGAAACTTGCAGATGCTATGGTATTTTCTGTAGCCGCAGGCACCGTTATGTTTTCCTGGTTTTATATACCAGAAAAACTTCCAAGGTAGATTCTCATCTCCTTCGCACCACCGAGCAGGATACTAACCGTAACCAGGGCATACAATCAATGGATAACGGGAATGTCAAACCTCGACCCGCGTGTCATTGTGGCCCTAAGACGCATTCGTAGTGGTGATTTTATCTACGGAGAAGATACCAATCAGGCGGGCCTTCTTGGGCCCTATTGCAAAGACTTGGGGCTTCCTGAAGTGCTTGGGGACCCACAAAGAACAGTCCCAATTCCTTGTAGGGTAAGTTTTTCCAATGCCAAAGGTTTCCTCACGGTCTATCATAGCTAATTATTCTGCAGCTGGTCCATAGTGGCTGGACTGATAATTGTGAAAAACACGCAGTGTGGAGGTTCTGGAGCTCTTGGACCAAAGCATTCGTAATGTATCTTCCTCTGAACCTAGTAGTTAGACTCAGGCGACCTAGTCTCAGGAGCCTCCGCCAGGCGTTGCTTCAATCAGCGAGATCATCTGCATTCTTGGGTGCTTTTGTGGCAATCTTCTACTATTCGGTATGCCTAACTAGGACACGGCTGGGCCCGCTGCTCTTTCCCAAGATCAGCCCTATGTTCTGGGACAAGGGCCTGATTGTGAAAGTTGGATGCTTGTTGTGTGGCTGGAGCGTGTTAATTGAACCTTCTACACGCCGTGCCGAGATGAGCGCTTTTGTAGCACCCAAAGCTCTCGGAGTATTCTTTCCCAGAACGTATTCGAGAGAGGTGTGTTTAAGAATCTGTCCCTTCCAGAGGCCATAAACTAACATAGCATCACCAAAGTATCAATGGAGAGAAGTGCTTGTCTTTGCCTTGAGCTTCGCGGTGGTTATGACTGCTTTTCAACACAACAAAGCGCGGGTTCGAGGCGTCACTGGAAAGGTGCTGGGGAGAATCATTGCATAGCAAGCTACCTCATACATTGCTACCATACCCCACATATATATATACCCTTTATACAAAGGTGCATCTATATATTTTGTTTTGATATAGGTATAGTGCGGTATCACACACGTGACATGTGAGCTTCGTGGCGCAGCTTAAGCCACCATAAAACCAGCCAAGCAGGGACATAAACGCTTGTCTGTCCTCTCGAACACTTACACCACAATACAATTCAATTGCAAGATCTTCACCACAGACTCCAATTGTTGCGCCTCATACCTGTTTTATAGATCTCCCTTCCACTAGAATCTAAATCAGTGAACCTTCTTCCATAACTCACCAAGATCCACCGAGTAATAAGGAGGGGTCAAATATAACATGGTCAGGCTACGGGAAATTCCTCGGACAAGCACCTTTGCTTGGTCTCCGGGGGCACATTTGCCTATTATTGCCACCGGAACAGTAGCCGGTGCTGTCGACGCAGATTTCTCCAATACTACTCAGTTAGAGCTCTGGGACTTGGACTTACAGAATGGGCAAACTGGCCTGGAGTTGTCTCCCCAGGCGACGGTGAATACTGAATCCAGGTACGCTGAACTTAAATTTGTTCCGCTTGAGATTCGACTAATCTCAGTCACAGATTTTATGACATCGCTTGGGGCAGAGTGTCGAGTGAGAGGCCGAGGGGAATTATAGCAGGAGCGTTGGAGAATGGAGCTCTTGATTTATGGAGCGCAGATGTGTTACTGGATGGTTCTGGGTATTAAATACAAACGTGGATTCACCCCACCCTGAAGCAGTAGCTTATTGTTGCCTTCAGGGACGCTCTATTATCGTCGACTACAAAGCATTCAGGGCCCGTTAAGTCGCTCCAGTTCAATCCATTCAAATCGGAGTTACTTCTCACCGGTGGAGTTAAGGGAGAAGTAGGAAATATCTGTGGCAAATAAATTTACGAGACACAGGCTTATGGAAGTGTAGATCTACGTTTGGGATCTCAATAACATCAGAGACCCTTTCTCGCTTGGTAACCGGACTTCACGGGCGGATGATCTTGACTCCGTCGACTGGAATAAAAAGATTCCCCACATTCTTGCTACAGCCGGAAGCGGAGGATTTGTTACTGTGTGGGATGTTAAGACTAAGCGGGAGTCTCTTACCTTAAGTAACTTGGGCAGGAAGGCTGTCAGTGCGGTTGCATGGCATCCCGAAAATGTGACCTCTCGAGTTCCCCGCTCCTAACGTTGATATATTAATCCTTAGAGGTTGTAGGCAACGAAACTAATCACTGCAATCCCGGATGAGACCAATCCCGTGATTTTGGTCTGGGACTTACGAAACTCGAATGCCCCAGAAAGGGTTTACCTACCTTCTCCTTTTTTGCAATTTCTGTACTAATCTAGTGCATAGACTTTGTCCGGGCATCAAGATGGGGTGCTCTCCCTCTCATGGTGTAAACAGGATACGGACTTGCTGCTCTCCTCTGGAAAGGATAACAGGACTATCTGCTGGAACCCTCAAACTGGAGACATTTTGGGCGAATTTCCATTGGTCACAAATTGGACATACCAGACGAGATGGAATCCTATAAATCCGAATCTTTTAGCTACTGCTTCTTTTGATGGGAAGATAGCGGTACACACATTACAAACCTGTAAGGCAGATGCAAACAGGCCTGACGCTGCCACTGCAAGCCTGGATGGAGAGGACTTCTTCAACCAAGCAAGTGTGGACCCGCAAGGCCCATCTTTCTCCCTGAAGAAAACACCAAAATGGCTCGAGGTCCCAGCCGGTGTCTCTTTTGGGTTTGGGGGGAAGCTCGTACATTTCGGAGCTGTAGAAACGCAAACTGGTCAACCCAGGCGGTCTAAGGTCACAATTTCCAAATTCGAAGTTGAAACAGGGGTCAGTGAAACTGCAGTTGGTTTTGAAGAAGCACTGAAGACAGCCAGTCTTGGCAATATCGCTGAGTCACGTGCAAAGGAGGCAAAGTCGGAGGCGGAGAAGAGTGTGTGGAATATGTTAAAGTCTCTCGTAGACGCTAGTCCGAGATCCAGACTGCGAGAATATCTTGGATTTAGAGATGAGCTTGAAGAGGAGGGAACAGCGGATGTGGAAACAAAGGAAACCAGTACCAGCAGTCTTGCTGAGCCGAATGGAGCTGAATCAGCAAAAAACAAGCGCCTTTCTTCGTTCTTTTCGGATAGCAATGCGGATTCTGGATTTTTCCTCCCAGACCTTGCATCCTTACCATCTACACGTGGTGCTCGAACGAATAACCCATTCCACATATACAGCGATGATGGATCTGAATCAGATAAACAAATTACTAGAGCACTCCTGTTGGGCCAATTTGAGAAAGCTGTGGATATTTGCTTGAAGGAAGACCGTATTTCCGATGCATTCATGCTTGCTGTCTGCGGAGGAGACAAATGTACTGAGAAGGTCCGCACTGCCTATCTCACAAAGAAAGCCAAGGGACCAAATTATCTTCGTGTGCTTGCTTCTGTTATTGGAAAGAACATGTGGGATGTGGTATATAATGCCGATTTGGCTAACTGGAAGGAGGTGATGGTCACACTGATCACATTCGCGAATGAGGAGGAGTTTGGAGACCTCTGTGAGGTGCTTGGGGACCGCCTTTTAGAAAAGTCACGAGAGAATGGTGGTAACGTTGAACAGAGAGCAGCCGCCTCCTTCTGCTTTATCACTGGTGCGAAGCTGGAGAAGGTCGTTGGTATCTGGATCGAGGAGCTCCAAGAGACGGAATCCGCGGAGTTACAGAACCCGTCTGGTGACTCCAGCTTTTCTGTCCACGTCCGCTCGTTGCAGGGTTTCATCGAGAAAGTAACAGTGTTCAGACAAGCAATCAAATTCGAAGATAAGGAACTGGGCTTACCCGGGAACTGGAAGCTAGGCAGTCTTTATGAGAAGTACTGTGAATACGCAGAAGTTGTTGCGGCTCATGGCCATCTAGATGTCGCAGAGAAGTATCTGAATCTTTTGCCAGTTGACTACCCAGCTGCGACTGTTTCCCGGAACAGAGTCAAGGAAGCTACAAAGAAGGTCACCACTACCCCGGCTACACAAGCACGTAAGACCCAACAGCCTGCCAGACAGCCACCTGCGGTCACTCCTGCCACACAATATCAAGCAACCAGAACCCCATATCAGCCACCTACCGGGTCGTCTTACCAGCCACCAGCCACCGGGGCATCTTACCAACCACCCACCGCCATGCCCCCTGTCGCCTCGAACCCATATGCCCCGCCAGGCCCCACTGTCACAGGCACTTATGCTCCTCCCAAGGCTCAATCGCAGCTTGGATATGTTTCTAACCCTTACCAGCCGGCTCAAGCTGTTCAACCCTCACCAACAACATACGGAGGTACTAATCAATTATACAATCCGCAAAACACTTTTGGTCAACCACCACCACCCAGAGGGACCTTCACTCCACCAGTCTCTTCCATGGTGCCACCGTCCAAGCGGACCGATCTTCCCAATTGGAATGATACACCCATTGTCACAAACCTGTCCCGTCGAGGAACGCCCGCGGCACCCATAACATCTCCATTTCCGGGCGCTACGGTTCCATCACCTCCGCAAGCTTCAACTCCATTTGGCGCGCCTCCGCTCGGATCTTCAGGTCGTGGTCCTCCTCCACCTCCGCCTAAGAATGCTGTACCACCTCAACGTGCAGCAACCCCGACGCAGTATGGTGCTCAAAGCACTCCAGCGCCACAGTCTGGGTACCCACATCCACAGGCTTCGTCGCAGTATGGGCCTCAACCTGCTGTAATGAGTTCTTATAATCAACCTGCAACAGCATCTAGGTATGCGGCAAACCCACAACCACCGGCCGTGGCAGCACCACCTCCCCGCCAACCGATGCCACCACCACCTCCTACTGGGCAAAGCCAATACGTAGCGCGGCCCCTAGTAAGTGCACCTCCTGTCGCTGGTCAGGGTTATGCACCACCAGCTGCAACTACATCTTTTCCGTATGCGCCACCTCCCGCTACAGTAACACAATCTCAACCTCCCTATGCACTTACCCAAACTGCACCGGCCACCAGTGTTGGTAGCTACGGGCCACCCCCTGCCGGTGTTCAAGGCTCCAGGCCAGGCACTCAACAATCAGAGGTTGTCCCTCCACCAAAGCCTGAAACACCAGCACCACCACCGCCTGCTAAACACCGTATGCTGCCTGAGTCCCCCAGAGAGAGCACAGTACTAACGGATGCTTTTCAGCACGCGGTGACCGAACTCATATCCCAGAACAGTATAGACCTATACATGAGTTACTCAGCACCGACATGAACCGAGTGAAGGCAGTAGCACCAGTAAGCTCTTGTTCATTAGAATAGAGCAGGGAGTTGGTACTAATGACCAGCCGAAATAGCCCTCACACAAGCGGCAAGTTCAGGATACAGAAAAGAGACTTAATATTTTGTTCGACCACATCAATAATGAAGAAGTACTGAGTACCGACACTCTGACCAGCATGCTGAGCTTAGCGCAAGGTATGCATGTTCCATGGTTACATTTGTTCCAATACTAATATTCCTAGCGATGGCTGCGCGGGATTACACAACTGCTCACAATATCCATCTGGATCTTATTACTCACAGAACTGAGGAGTGCACAAACTGGATGACCGGCGTGAAGCGATTGATCGATATGAGCAGAGTGACTCCATAAAGTGTTTATAGGGAGTTTTTTTATAGGGCTTGGAATATGGCGGTGAATAAAATCTACTTATCTCTCTAGTTACCTGCATAAGTAGTGCGAGATTGCATAAATGCCTGCGTATAATCAACCCCAACATCCATGCAACGGTTTAATCTACAGTAAACTCCAAACGCCAAAACGCCAAACAAGTGAGACACCAAAACATTTGTTTGGTCACAACGAGGTCGTATCAACACTGATTCCATGAATCTGATCGTGTGCTGCAGTTTCATAGCCCATAGAGCCTGAATGGGTCAGAGCATGGTCAAGGCTCGGTAGGTAGGCTAGACATTCAGTGAATCCAAGATCTGGGGCCCGTACCTGCATACACAGGAGCTATGGCAATCGACGGGGATGAAGTACAAACAGTATTTGCGTAGAGTGCAGGCTGCTGCCAGGGTCTGGTTACTTGGACTGTGATTACCTACAGATATTTTTTCTCGGCTCGGGATACTCGATCCCGTAGACGGTGCTTGAGCTATGATAACCTCGTATCCCAACGGCTCGAGACTATCTACCTATATTCCAGTGCAAGAGAGCACCGTCTTGCAAGGGGCAGGGGCAGCAATGGGCCAGGCATGGCCTGCATCATGAGTCTGCGACCGGAGCTTAGTCGTGCGGCCAGCCGATAGACGCCCACTAAACCTTCAACTCTTTTAATCCCAACCATTGGGCACGAGACAGGCACCAGGTGGCGGTACTTACCTCCTTTTTCCCTGCCTCGCTCTTGGAAACTTATTTTCCGCAAAACGAAATAAAATATTACACCAAGAGGAGCCCAAAGAACACATTGCAACATGTCAAACAAGCTGTGGGAGGTTGACCCAGCAACGAGGAGAAAGGTGTGTTGCCTGTGTGGACTCAGCCGGAGTCAGGAGAGCTGATGTGCCCCTCTGTGGACAGCTACTGGAGCTCGGAAAGAAGGACGGAAACAATACTTGTTGCGACTGTAGGGCCCCAGCACCTCAATGGGTACGTCTGGGCCATTTTCCTGCTCACTATCACCCAGAGACATTCAACTAACCCATGCCGTCATCTAGGCCAGTCCCAAGTTCGGAGTAAGTTCTACAAACACATATACACGCCTGTACACTCGACCAACTGACGCTCACCGCTCAGATCTTCATATGCCTCACCTGCGCCGGCATCCACCGAGGCCTTGGTGTGCATATCTCCTTTGTCCGATCAATCACCATGGACCAATTCAAACAGGAGGAGATTCTACGCATGGAGAAGGGCGGAAACAACGCCTGCAAAGCCTTCTTCGCCGCCGCCCCACAGTTCGACCCCACTATGTCCATAGCCGAGCGATACAGCACTCCATTCGCCGAAGACTACAAGGAGAAACTTACTGCCGAGATTGAAGGCCGGGAATGGGTCCCTACACCCCGTAAAGCCCCTACACCAACAGCCCCTAAGCGGGTAGTTGCCACCGGCATTGGCAGCGATGGGTCACGCTCTGCGTCTCCTGCAGCACCACAAAAGCCTGGACTGGGTGCTGACCAAAGGGCGAAGAACGAAGAGTACTTCTCTCGACTCGGCTCCGCAAACTCCAATCGACCTGACCACCTTCCACCGAGCCAAGGGGGCAAATACGGAGGCTTCGGCTCCACCTCAAGCGAACCACCCGGCCCCGCCAATGACAACCCCCTTGAGGACGTCACCGCAACCATCACCCGTGGCTTTTGGGGACTCGCATCCACCGTCACCCGCGCAGCTAAAACCGCAAATGAACAATTCATTCAACCCACAGCGCAAAAGATCGTCGAATCTGACATTACAAAGAAGGCAGTAGGGAGTGCTGCGACACTAGGGCAAAAGGTCAGTGAGACAGCGCAGTATGGAGTTGAGTCTGCACGGCGGTACGTGGACAATTCTGGCCAGCCTGGGTACCAGCCTATAAATCAGGGCAGAGCTACGGGGGGATGGCAGGGTGGACCCGATGCAGATAGGAGGGGGTTTTGGGATAGTTTTGGGGTGGCCGATGATGATGATGTGGATGGTGATGGCAGATTTTACGACCGGGAGCCCAAGTCTGGTGCATTAGGAACAAGTGCGATGAAGAAAAGTAACAGCTCAATTGGAGCGGGGAGCACAGCTCCTTCTGGTGGGTCAGGTACATCCGGCAGTGTGAAGAAGGTTGGTAAAAAGGATGATGATGGGTGGGATGACTGGTAGTCGTGCGTTTACATCATGGATATGAACCCGTTTAGCAAGCATGGTAATGATTGTTGATGTGGATAATGACGGTCTTGGGGACGCTGTTTATTTGTTGAGGCTTTCTTCAGTGTGTGTTATTACTGCCTTACTCTCAGACTTAGATTCTGCGTTTGGCTTTACATATTCTTGTTTTTTTTGATATATAATACAGTCGCCCCTCTATACTTGGAGGCCTGGCTGATATCTGGATATCCTCCCAGCCCATCCAGTCTTGCTATCCATATGCCATACCATGCTACATCCGAATGCTAAATTCTGACGATATCAATCACAGTGCGTAAATATCTCGCTGCCTGAACTACCCTTCGTCGCTCAAGCTGCCCATAAGTCACGCTCCCCACCCCCAGCCACCCCAATCAACCATCGCCCCCCCCTAACAACCCTAACACTTACTTCCCTTCCGCTCCCCGCCTCATCCCCTGCTAGGGCACCAACATACCCCCCCACAGCAACTCCAAACCCACCCCTACTGATCCCTGCTCCAAAATCACCATCTGATCCCACGACCTTAACCCAACAATCCCAGTTATCGAGTTTTAGTATATCGACGAGACAAGAGGCACCTTGGATTCCGAATAGTCGAGTGAGTGAGGAAGTGAGGAATGTCCGCCAGGTCAGGAGGTCAGGAGGTGTCGATTGGGGAGGAGGTGGGGTGGGGTGAGTTATCCTATGGGTGAGTAGGTAAATACACACTATCTACCGAGAAAAGGAATCGGGATGGGGGAGGAGTAATAGTTCGTACATTCTTAGATGGTAATACCAAACTCCACCGCCCTCATCATCTTCCCTCGCCGTGATCCTCACTAATCCCCCACGCTTAGCCTCCTTCCTCTTGACCTTTTTCCATTCCTTCTGAAGCCTGTTTTTAGCATCCTTGTTCTTCACGTTTCTCTTGTCGTGACTCCCACTCCCACTCCCAGTCTCACTCCCAGTCTCACTCCTGCTCCCATCACTTTCTTTGTCTTCACCTCCATCCTCACCCCACATCTCCTCATCCACATCCCAACCATCACCCTCAATTCCAGCTACCCCCCCCGCAACCCCCCCCTTGTCCTTCTCGGCCTGCCTCGCCTGAGCAAGCTTCTTCCTCTGCAACGCTTTCTTCCTCCGCCGATTCTTCGATCGGTATTTGCCCTCTCCTGGTGATGGGTCCGGTATTCGCCCTGTAGCTATTGCCTTTCCTTGCACTACTGATGCTGATTTGGTGGGTATCACTTTTGCTGCCGAGGCCATCTCAATGTCCAGGGCTGGTTGCTATGTCAAGTATGATGTTGTCATGTGTTGCGCCAAGCTTTTTTTAGTGTTACATCTATATATATACCACATCTACCATACTATATTGAATTGCATACTTACTTAAGCAGCATAGACGCTGTACTAGTACTGGAAGCTATAAAGGTACTTGTTGACATGCATGATTCGAATTTATGAAGTGCGCAAGATACCACATGCTGTACCCTGTTCATGGAGACGAGACCGACCCATACAAATTGGGAGTAGGTACCGGTACTGTATGATTTTGCGTGTGTGTGTGTGTGTGGGCTTGGCAGCAACCGATGGAGTAAACAAAGCACATTTTCACCCATACGGAAGCTATCTCTCCAACGCATCAACTTCCGCAATGGACACCCCCTCCCCAGTACACCCCGGAGCACCTCCCATCTCCCCCAGCCGAAGCCTCACCCACACGGACAACTCCGAAAATAACTATACCGTTGACCTCGCCGGTCTAGAAGCTCAGGGTAAGCTTTCCCCATCAACACCTTTCACCCTCTGTAAACATTAACCCCGGCCCAGTTCGCGCCCTCGAGTCCCAAAAAGCGCAACTGGCCGTGCAACTCACCTCCCTCCGCTCGACCAATACGTTGTCTAACCACCTCCCAACTCCACCATCCTCCTCCCCACCCCCTAGCGACGCCACCATCCTCAGCACATCCCTTGCCCGCTCCAACGCACTCTCCACAGCCCTCACCTCCACAAACTATCGACTAGCAGGCGCCACCGCTTTTCTCGTCCGCGACCCCTCCCCCCCTAGTGAAACTCTTCTCGGAATTCGCATCGAGTCCTTCACCAACAGCCAGTTCGGTGCACCACACTACCTCATTCTCTCCGCCCGCGCTCCATTAAACATCAAGGGTGGTGTCGGCCCAGGGGGTCGTTCTCTAAGTTTACGACATGCAACTATTCCCCCTTTTTTCAATTTAGCAGGGCTGGCTGTAAAGTATCTGCCTGTGGGGATCCCGGCAGAGAAGCAGAGGCTTGATTTACTTGTGAGGGAGTTGAGGAGGAAGCTCGCGGGGTGGAATAGGAGGGGGGAGGTGTTGCAGAGGGTACAGGCGAGGATCAATAATGAGGATGATGGGATCACAGGGGGTATCAGCGGTAGGCTTGGGTTGGGGAAGCTGAGCAGTGTAAGGTGGGATGAGGCGAGGCTTAATGTTGAGATTGAATGGGAGGGTATGGCAGAGGGGGGGAAAGGGATGCAGAAGGTAGTGGGAACTGTGAGATTACGAGAGGATGGGTTCGTGGATAAATCGGTTGTAGTATTGTATAGTGAAGAGGGTGGACAGGGCAAGCGAAATGGGAGAGGACAGAGGATGAGGAAATTCGAGAGGATATTGAAAACCGAGGGGTTACAATGGCTGGGCCAGTGATCACATGAGCTAGACACAGGTGAACTAGACACAGGTGAGGGTGACTTTATCGGGAGAGGGGGTGGCTATGTTTGATATTATTTATTGTTCCTCCCGGTGTTTGGTGTTTACATTTGGAGTATTGGGCTAGGTGTCGCTGGGCTACTTAAGTATTCATCATGGGGTACTAACTAATCCTTGCCAAGACATAAGAACTACTGTAACATGCATGCGGCTGCCAAAATTATTAAGGAACGACGAACGTACATCTACAAAGATGATCAACGCTGTCCTAATATTTAACAACGCCGGCCAGCCCCGCCTAACCAAATTCTATTCCCATGTCGTATGTTCCTTCCCCACTCCCCACTTGTTCAAGCTCCCATCCAAGTAGTTAACTTATCCCTCAATCTTACAGGACCTCTGCCTACAACAGCGCCTCCTCTCCGAAATCTTTTCTCTCGTGTCCACCCGCCCCCCCTCTTCCTGCAACTTTCTCCCCCTCCCTCCCCTTCTCACATCCACCCAAAGCGCCTTCTCCTCCCCTACCAGCTCCTCCCTCGCTCCCGAGCCAATCCAGATCATCTACCGCCACTACGCAACCCTTTTCTTCATCATCATCTGCGACAGTGCTGAGTCCGAACTTGGATTACTGGATCTTATACAGGTGTTCGTCGAGGCCCTGGATAGAGTGTTTGAGAATGTGTGTGAGTTGGATCTGATTTTCAATTTTGAGGTGCTGCACCAGGTGCTGGCAGAGGTAATTCAGGGAGGGTGTGTGGTGGAGACAGATATTGGGAGGATTGTGGCCGCAGTGAAGGCGCAGAGGA
>Ga0307514_10003819_pt1 | contig 14176 bp, 17 predicted proteins | sample 16_EM_MG_FD_203088 | JGI IMG/M metagenome (GOLD analysis project Ga0307514, IMG submission 203088) | Populus trichocarpa ectomycorrhiza microbial communities from riparian zone in the Pacific Northwest, United States - 16_EM | ecosystem: Host-associated > Plants > Roots > Unclassified | place... | reverse complement strand
CTCGCACCTGACGAAGAGGCTCACAACCGACCTTGACCTTCGCTCCGAGCGTATTATTCACGCCGTCACTTTGTGGGTGGAAGACCGAGAGAGTGAGAGTATCAGCGTCGATCTAGAAGGGTGGCTCAAGGAGTCAAGTACAAAGGGGAAGAAAAGGAGCGGATGGGGCAGCAAAAAGAACAAGAAGGAAGAAGATCCCGTTTTCCTGGAAAGGTATTGGGTTGATCACCAACAACGCAGTGTGTTCAAGGAAGATGGGCAAGACGGGAAGAATACTGGATATGGAAGAAACTATGCTTATACGAACGGTCATGGCCAGGGGCATGCCGGAAAGGGTAAAAAGCAAGCGACAAAGCCGAAAGTCAGTGAAGATGATCGTAAGTTTCATCTTATACCTACTTTCGATGACCAATTTTATCTCATGTTTTCTGCTAGATCTTGATTTGGAGTATCGTTATTGGGCTTTTATGGAAGCGCACCCTGCACATCTCCCTATGTCTCAGAAGGCCAAGGCAGAGGCTCTAGATGTTTTGACTTGGGCTTTAACGGACCAGCTCCTTCCTTCTCATCGTGCTACTCCTACGCCCTTCACCCAGGAGGAGTGCCAAGAACTACGAACGATCTTGGCTTCTTTCAACCGAGGTAAGCAGTTGTGTTGTGCTGCACGAGAAAGCAAGCAGAACTCATTTCTCCACAGAAAGCGATCACAGCGACAACGGCATTCAAATCCGCATTATCTCCAGGATTTTGCTTCGAGTCGGTAAGACTGAATTTTGTTCATGGCACGTAGAGCTAGCCTCATTCGCTTTTCGTCTCAAGCCCAATGGCGCCAAGCGTACTTCCGCCCAGGAAAACCTCTTCCAAAAGACGTTGACTTTGGTGGACGAATTCCGCCAGTGCAACGCCGCCCGTTCACACTCGCAGTTTTGGACTTTGTCATCTCTTGCGTTTGCCTTGGCATACCTTACATCTTCCTTGAACGTGCTCGTCTTGCAGGAAGCCGCTCAGTCGACGAAGAATCAGGACTTCTCCGCGGTCCAGCTCCCATGCTCATCATTGGTGCATGCACTTGTCTCATGGTAAGCCACCTTCCTGCCTTGTGCAGCTTCGCCCGCATAACACAAAAAAAGGCTGCTATAGTGTTGAGCACATCTGTAACCTTTCTCTCTTTACCAGGCTTGGACGGTATCACGCGGACTCCGGCCATGGTTGCGATCCTCTTCGCCGCTTTTGCGATCGCGGCCAGTGGGGTGGCCGTTCTAAGGCACAAGGCGGATTTGGAACGTCCAGTATCACACATAGGCGTCGAAGGCATCGTTGGTGTCTCGGTAAGTCGCTTTCTTATTTTATTTCTACGCGAGACTGACCCTTTTTTACTTGCAGAGACGAACTATTGCTCTCTCACTTCCTCTTGTTTTTCTGGCTTATGCTATTATTGCATTTATCGCTTCTCTCACGTTGTATTCCTTCCGTGGCAAGTCTGTAGGAAATCCGTTGCCGAAGACTGCCTTCGAAGACTACACCAAGTGGATAGTGGTTGGAGTACTTGGCGGACTTTTGGGCATTCTGACCACTTCTTTGCTTCTTCTCCGTCGATGAGACAGACATTTTCAATTTGTCATGCCATTGCCAAAACAAAAAATTACACATTCATATCACTTTTCGTTGATATTTATTTTATGCTCTTGCTTTGCTAAAGCTTGAATGAAATTATGATCTACGACGTTGGGTTTATAAAATTCGATGTCATCGTGTACTTCCGTCTCCGATACAGAGAAACATAAAGAAGAAAGCCCTGAAGGAAAGCGAAAGGCGAATGAAAAAAGAATGAAAGCCCTCCAAGAAAGGCCTAAAACTAGCAAAGACAGTAGTACAGTCTGTACAAATACAGACATTCCAGATGACTGAAAAATTCTCTATCATACAGATTAAATAAACATGCGATTTTGTATGGTGGAGGAAAAAAATAAATTGGATACGTATGTAAAAAAAATTGGTCCAAGAGGAGAATAGAAACCCAAAATGTCTGATGGTGCTAACTAATATTATTATCCGTAACCAACCGTACTGTGAGTGGTGATGAAGAAGGTACAGTCCAATCGTCCGGTCCATTGTTTTTCAAAGAGGTTGAAGGAGAAGTATCTGGACTTGTAGAAGCACTTGTTGTAGCGCTGCTGTTCTGTGATGAAAAGGCTTCATCCACATCTTGGTCTCCGCTCATTTCTGGAATTGTGGACAGCTTTTTTCTTGCAGTCCGGCGATGAGCACCATTAGATCGGAGAGGCGATAATGGAGCAAGTCCACGGCGTTTATTGCTACCAACACGTTTTCCCTTATAAACAGCCGGTAAACCTGTCGTTCTTGGGTATTTTGGTCTAGTGGTGGCTTCGGACATATCGGGATTGGAGTCAGCGTGAATGGCTGACTCTTCCTCTGCTGATCGTTTTCTATGTCGCCGCCAGAACCAGAATATTGCCCAAAACACAAGTGAACCAAAAACGGTGCAGACAACGCCGAGGGTGATAGAAAGCCCGGTTTTGGATGATGGCGGGCTCGTGTTGGTGGGGGTGAGTGATGAAGTAGGGTTGACAGAGAGTGTTCGTGTATTGGTCATAGTATGTGGCATTGATGTTTTATTAGTGTCGCCTGGATCCAGGGCGGTATACCTGATAAAGAGCCAGTCAGACAGGGATTGATAAGAAGATTGATAGACGACGCACACTAAAGTGTCGAGGATGGCTAGATCTTCACTCATACCAACTGATACATTCAACGTATGTGTTGCATTCCGCAAGTCTTCCATGAACCAAACGACTTGGGAAGCGGCCGTCTCTGGACCATCCTGGTGGAAACGATGGTCATAGTCCCTCAGGTCGAGAAGATCTGGTGCTCCACCGTCGATAGAGACAGAAGTAGTCACTCTGAAAGGCCAAAGAGGCGAATAAAAGTAGATAGCAACACCTAAAACAAGGACTTGGGTCAATCAGGTTGAAAAACTTTTGCAGATCCCCAAAAACGTACCAACGAATGTGAAAGTAGCGTAAGAGTCAGAGTTCGCTGTCACTACATGACGTCCTCCTGCGTTCAACGGGTCGTAGGGTGTCAATAGCCAATCGCCATAATATTGGATGGCGGGATCGTTGTCATCCAGAGTGATGTTTCGGCGAGGGGTCACGATGGGTGAAATAAGCAGGAATAAGAGGGCGTAAATAAGCATGATGGGGGGGTATCGGAATGGGACTAGACTACTGACGGACAGGTTGAGTGCATGCCCAAACCCTCTGTGGGACGTAAAGGACGATGAGCAAGGGACCTCGTATGTCGGTTGATAGGAAGTTACACCTTTGTTTGGCGTGTTCCCAATGCGGAACTCCATGCTCGAAATAAACCGTGACTAAAGTTCGCCACCAACACATATCGGATTGTCTCTCAACACTTTCCGTCCCATTATTTGAGTACAAGTCCCATATGTTGCTTTTTTTTCTCACTTTTTTGCAGTGCCTGGAGCTCCAGTGACAGAACCAATCGTCATTCAATTGATGCACCTGAACAATTTAATTTTTATGAAATGCATCGACTTTATCATAGGACCACGGGTTCAGTGAATTCATATTATTGAACAGATGAGCAGCGGTTTCACCGCAATCGAACCGTCAACGAGGGAGAAAGATCTTCCTAGTGGATATTCCACTGGTGGCTATATCACACTTCTGACTTATGAGAACCTAGGTCTTTCATCTCGAGAGCCACTCGTTCACTTGTGAATTCGCTAAGTTCCTTTGAAAGAATGACGTTAAAAGGTTTGGGCTTCACCTTACTATTCCTCCGTTGTAGACTAAATTGGAATCGTTACTTAGCCTAGGCCGCGTATACGGATCCGAGTCGGGACCTGTCCGTGCTTCTAGGTTCACCCGATGCTGGACAAAAGTACAACCAGAATCGACTCATAACATCTCAATGACAATCATGCATTTTCACCATTTCAAGTTCAAAATTTCAGCCCAAGGCCTAGGACCAAGGTAAACCCTGAGAAGTCTCGCCACATGCCATAAATACGTGCAGTCACTTTGGGATGTCAATGCAGGGCTTCCGTAATTTGGTCCGACAAACCGATACTCGTCCCCCCGGTTATGCAAACTCATCCCCATTGCTGATCCGCTTTTCTGGGGTCTATTAATATTATGTCAAGTTGTCAACCGCCTGAGCGTCCCACATCGCAAGGGCAGTCGGCCAAACTCTCCGAATTGAAACTGCACAATCAAATAGGCAGCAAACTTTGGGCATGCCGTATGTGTTATGGGTTCTGAGCACTGCCTTTGGAATCACTTTGGCATATGAAAGGGTGTATTGTCAGGCATGCGCAGTCCTGTCTGATGACAAAATTGTAGCGTGTCCAGGAAAAAAAGAGGACCCTGGTAAAATGATGTCTTTTTACTTAAAAGGAATTGAGCACCACCCCACTCAGGCTACATAATAATATTACTTTGGTCGACGGTGGAGTGTGAGGCGTCCTTTTTTGGCTAGATCACGCAGGTATCATTTTTTCTTGGACGCGCTACAATTTTGTCGTTAGCTGGAACCTGAAATATACTTCTCTCCGTCCTTTTCTGGCTGAACATATCTCTAGGATGACGATCATCAAATGTCAACGCAGAAGGGACACCGAAATAAAATTGTTGGGAACCAAACAGACGCTCAGAGAGACCAAGTTGGCTTATCGGTCTCAAGATTCCGACCGCATGTCCCCTTTCGACCCGTGCCTTGCTGTTCTGCTTCCTGATATATATTCCACAGTCGTTCGCGCCGCAGTCAACAGGACAGTATAGACGACGGAAACCAGGGCATCATCTAATCCCCGGTCGGTGCGTGGAGGAGAAGTGCGCAGAGTGCGTTGAATTATGGTGGATCACATATAATAATAACGCAGGATGCGGGTGCGACTGCGATGTCTAGTTTTATAGGTGAGCACGAGAATTTTTGCTAACACGAGACTCTTGATTCCACAAACCATCATATTACTCTATTCATGCTTGCCATTTCTGTGTCAACGGCTGACCAAAATTCCATGTATATCTTTGGGCACTGCGATCTATCTTCTTGCGCGGCCCCCCTCCTTTGGCCTTACAATGTTACGACAGCAGTCGCCTTTGCCTATTGATCTTATTGGTCATAACACACCTGATACAGGAGGAGGGCTTGAAACCGTCTCTTACCTGGTTGCGTGGAGTGCTACAGACTTGCCGAATACACAGCACACACACTGTAGTTGTTAGGAGGAGGGTGGGCGATTGTAGACGGATTGTGAGCTCCTCGTCCAGCTTTTCGACGTTCTCTTGATTACCTTGTCATATTTGTTGACTGTAATCATACCAGCTCGTTCACTTCATCAAGACATATTTATCCTATCATCAGCTCAACGGTGCACCCTTCCGACACCACTCTGGTCACACCCTCTCCACCTTCACCTCGAACACTATGCTACAGATAGGCACCCGGAGCTTTCTGCGATGCCCCGTTAGCGAACTCGTCGGTGTCTCTTCCTGGGACTTTCCTCTGATTCTCAACCAACTGAAAAGGATCGTCCCTAAGGAAGGGAGGTGACCGGAAATAATTATGATTTGTTTGGTTCGGGATTTTATTGTTTCCTGCATTTATCAACTCAATCTTGAATAATTGGTAGGACAATGACTCTACGATCAAATGTCTTTGTCTACGTCAGTGGGCGTGGATGTGATACAGTGGAAACACACATTGCCTTTTTAAGAATCAATAGCCATTTTTAATCTCCAACCTGAATCCCGAAGACGACGGATACGCAAATTGAAGGCACACCATCCTTAGCGTACGAAATAACAATTTGCCGTGTGAAACTGCAAGATAAGTCAAAGATAACTACTGGAACGCGATCGGCTCTACTAGATCAGGACCTTAGAGATGCGCCTTGTATCATTTCCTCCTCATTAAAAGCCCTCCAATTCTTCAATTTACGATAGAGTCGCTTGTCAACGACAGGTGGATGTGTGTTTCAGCCAGGCATACGGTGGTGAGTGGACATACTTACTTATCAAGATCTGGTCGACACGAGGCGTAGAACATCGGACAAGGCTTTCGATTCCCCTTCCTCGCAAACAAGACGATTTCAAGAAACTTTTACCTGTAAAAGCAATTCAGACCCTCATCCATATCTTGCAGATTACCAGATAGTACTGGCAGGGGTCTTGCCAACAAGGGAGTTTCGGTGTCAACATTGTGGTTCCGTTCATCATAGGGCCGATGGCAACTCCCGCTACCTATAAAGGCTATAATATTATAACATACGGAGTAAAATTGTAAGACCCTCTACGAATAAATATTCCAACAATGTTGTGAACAACTCTGTCGGGACAGTAGTCAATCAAGGTTTTGAGGACTTTAACTTGTGAAATATATGTTACGATGTTGGTAAGGGATTACACAAGGCATCCACAAGGAAGAGTGTATAGAAAGCGCAAGGGTTTGGCGTACAACAGTGTGCTTTTACTAATGCGTCATTGGTAATGGACGATCACGTCCCCTGTTTTGACCACGCAAGGTTTTTGTGTAATTTGACTTTGCCTTGCCAACACCAGCAAGGCTATGACGACGAAGTCGTCCCTTTATTCTAACTGTACATGCTTTTCAAACTCCCGAAACTTTGGACTCTCAGTGACCGGAAGTGTTCCGTACTCTTCCGTACTCGTTTCCACAAGGTATATTAAGATGCTACTAGTAGGCTTTAACTGAGTCAGTTCCAGATTATACTACAGAATTTGAAGGGCCAAAATTTACTGGTTGTCGTGTGAGCCATTCACAATTGGAAAAGTTTCGAACTCCTGATGTGTGATAGTACTTTTGTGCTACTATCATTGTCCGCAGACATCAGTAGTGTGCCTGGCACCTGATGACAACGACAACGACATTCCATACATATTCAGTGCATAACAGCGTCAACGTCATAGCAGTCCACCGTTCGGATTTCTATCCCAGGAGTCCGGGGGCTGTTCCTTCGGGACACATACCCATTTTTGAAGGGTCGGTACAGTATTTCTCTTGCGCTGCCAATGTAAGTTGTGTTGCGTTTTACTTGGTTAATCGGCAAAACTTTCCTCGACCACACCGACCCGGCCCTTCTTCGTTCTCTTCCCTCCTTGCACGATAACACGGACAGGCATACTACATGTCTGACCAAAAGTGCTCTATTCAGCCAAACCCAGACATTGCTGGCGTAGGAGTGCGTGTTTCGATCTACGCACAGGCCATCCTCAGCGCAGCGTTGCCTATCATCTCAAGCTTAGATGGGAAGCTCGATGCTACGGAGATGCAAAGCCTGCATACCATGTATACAGGCATCTTGCTGACTGGGTGTGCTCTGTTGTTTTCCGCAGTAATCCAGAAAGCAACCCGTGGATTATCAATGTACCATGCTCTCATTGTTCTCAACCTCAGTTGGATCAATAACATTGGCACAATCACCTTCTTCGTTTTCAGTATCTGCAGATATCTCCTTGAACAAGATCCTCGTGGTGACTTCAAGAAATTGAAACGAGAGATAAAGAGAATATCCTCCTCCCAGTCCACATTTGGCCGATTTTTCTTCATCATAGTCTGTTTCTTATGGTACATGCCATTTTGGCCCATTTTATTAGCTCCGAAGGCCATGAAAGGTATGATAATCATTTCTTCCCTCCCTAAACTGATACATGCCTCCTAGGCGCCTTAGGCTCTTTCAAGGCGAGGGGGATCGCTGTACTAATCATGTTTCACACTACCTTTATTGGTATGTTCGGCTACTGGTTGAAGGTTTCCGGTGGCAACGATCAGGCAAATTGCCTCTCCTTCATCCGTTTGGCCGTACTTCCGGGTGTAGCAATGCCAATAAATCAAAATTCTGTACTAGTTTTGATGGCCATTTTACATGTGTTCGCCCTGTACCTTCCCTTCCAAGCAGTGTTCCTAATCATCTTTCTTCTCCCCACAATCCTCCTCCTCACCCTCCCGGTTTATATCTTCGATAAATTCCGTCCCCTACGTGGTGTCAAAGAGACCTGGGCAAGGCGCCTATATCTTTCCGGAGCGCTCGGCTGTCTGATCTACCAAATATTCATCATTGTCTCCACTGAACTAACCATCATCGAAAACAAGTCACTGGTTGCTAATGGCTCCGATTCGAGCGAATCGGACTGGACCTTTGGGCAGACACTCGCTGTTATCATGATCGTAGTTCCACTTGTGGAAGTGGGCAAGTTCCTCCGGGAGAAGTTCGGGAAGAAATTGTGGGAGAAGTTCAGGAAGAAGTTCAGGGAAAAGATGCATTGGGGTGCGCGCGCGGAAGAGCCACAGGGGGATCAGCACTTTGAGCTCACTCCAGTCACCCATTCCAAAGCCCTAGTCTTGCAGTATAGTGCAGAGGAGGTGCTCGAATACTACATCATCGACTCTGGGTCTCCGGTAAGCAGAGCTCAATGCTTTAGGGAAAAAAGGCTGACCTCCCATCTAGCAAGGATCAGCGACACCTGTTGGAAGTACTGAGGTGAACGCATTACTCGAACAAATTCTGAACAGAGGTGACCTGCGATCCAACAATGAGTCTCGGAGATCTGGCGATAGCGAACGAGGATCTCTAATAAGGTAGGATCATCACCTGTTGTTCCATAATGTTATCTGCACGCCTATGAAATGACGGAAAGTACTTACAGTCCTTTACCATTATTGTCAGATGTTCTCTTACGCGATCCAAATCTCCTAACCTCCCGAACATGCGATTAAATTCATGTGCCAGTGTCATAGGTAGTCAAGACATAAAGATGTCCTTTTCTGGCTGAACATATTTCTAGAATGACGATCATAGCAAGCATCTGACGCACAGTGACACCGAAATAACATTGTTGGGAATCAGGATGACGGATGCTCAGAGAGACCAAGTTGGCAGGGCTGTGACAGCCTATATAAAGGAATTCAAAATGTCAAATTTTCGTGTTTACTTTACTTTTTTTTTTTGGTGGAGGCGCAAACCAGATCACATATAACACTGAAATCAGTTCAAGTGATATGTTCCGAACTTTATCGTCCACAGGATTCCGACGGTACGTTCCCATTTCGACCCGTGCCTTGCTGTTCCAATTCCTGATACGTTCCACAGTCGTCTGCGCCGCAGTCAACATAACGGTAGACAACGGAGACCAAGGCATCATCTATTCCCCGGGCGGTGCGTGGAGGAGAAGAGCGCAGAGTCTGTTGAATTGTGGTAGATCGCATATTATAACACAGGATGCGGGTGTTTAGTTTCATAGGTGAGCACGAGAAATTTAGCGCTAACACGAGACTCTTGATTCCACGAGCCATCATCAATTCATGCTTTTCAATTCTTGTAAACCACTGCCATTTACTGACCAAATTTCCATCTATATCTTTAGACGCTGTGACCCTTTGGCCTTAAAATGTTACGACAGCAGTCCCTTTAGACTCTTTACCGCCTTTTCTTATTGATACAGGGGAAGGCCCTGAAACTTTGACTTACCAGGTTGTGTGGAGTGCTACAGAACTTGCGGAATACACAGCACACACTGAGAATGACTGTAGTGTCAGGAGCAGTTAGGCGATTGTAGACGGATTGATGTGAGTTCTCCATCCAGCTTTACGACGTTTTTTTGATTACCTTGTCGTATTTGTTGACTGTAATGGTCCTGTCGTTATACCAGCTCTTCGGAGTCGTTTTACTTGATCAAGAAATAACCCTTCGGCGTCGTCTACGTCACCAACAGGACCAACTAGCAGCGTTGCAGTTCCACAACACGCCCATCCTCTTCCGCTCAACACCTGTTGTAGCACTCGGAACGCTCCTTGGAATTTTATCTTAATAGCTTTATGGTATACCTCTCTCGAAGGAGATCGGATTTCAAAACATTGTGCTCAGAGCATGGCTGCACCTTCTTCATATAGCTATTGACAAGTTTCAGCCAGCAGTCAACGGCCGTACCCTGAATATCTTCAGTACGCCTACGAGGGTTATGACCCGCCCTTACCTCCACATTACACCGTTACGGCCCCTGGGGAGCAGTACAGGGAAATGATGACCTGTGCCGGGACCTGGGCAGCTGGGACTGTCCTTTGATTTTCAGCCCCAACAGATACAATGGTTCGGACCGTGATCGCTTTGTTTTGGCATGGTTTTCTTAGCTCCTGCGCGCCAGTGAGGATCGTCCACAGCAAAAGATAAAATTGTGACCTTCTGCCAACATGGGTCCCAATATATACAGTGGTATGCCCTCTACTGATTAGGAGCCTGGAGATCCAGCGCCTTAAATTTCCTCCATACCGGGAGGCCTTCAAGTTCTTGAGCTGTACTATGTAACCAATTAGAAGCTTTTCGGGTCATCGTTTGTCAACGACAGGTGTATGTGCGAGGCATACCGCGGTGAGTGGACATAAGTACTTATCATGATCTGGTCGACACGAGGCATAGAACATCGGACACTTTCGATGTTTACCCTTCCTCGGTGCTTTAAAGTTGTAAAAGAAATTCAGACTTTAGTGTCGCATATCTTGCAGATCACCAGATAGTATCAAGCCTAGTACTGGCAGGGGTCTTGCCAGATCCACATCGCAAGGGTGTTGCCGAACCCACATCGGTATCAACATATTTCCGTTCATTTATCTAAATTTCGCACTAAGCTCGGTTTCAAAACCTTTTACATTTTCTGGTATGCAAGTACGACTCAAATGCCAGGGGCCAGGAAGTCCTCGACCTGGAGATCTAAATGTTATATTATTATAACGATAGTCAATGGAACCAAACCAGTCAGTTTGCACAAAACAGGTACTAGTACACTATAGTGGTGGCACGAATCGAAAAAATTTAATAAATCATCAATTCGAATTATATAATACTTTGAGGCACCGTGATGACAGGAGATATGCACCAAACCGTTTATGAATATGAACTTCAAACATACACCTTCGTCCTTTGTCGGGCAGAATATTCCTCCAGGATAACATTTATACCGAGTAGTGGTCTCCGAAACGAAGCAGAGGAGTACCAAAATGAAACGGATTAACAAATGCTGAGGGGTAAACCGATCCTAAGTGTTGGCCCAAGTAGTGCTGTCTTGGTGTCCCTGCCTCGTGTTCCTGGTGGCTTCGGTTACATAAAGGAATAGTAGACCAACTTTTTCTCTCTGCCACCACGTAGACCATTGGAAAGGCCAGCGCTAGTCCTCGTCCCACGATTGACTTGGTAACAACAACCAGGCTGAAGGTAGCAGTTCATTTTCGTCTCTCGTTTTATGCAGTCGACTTGATCCCAATTTCGAAACAGTTCGTTATCGTCACATCAAGCGCTCAATTAATTGTATTTTCTTTTGGTGGAAGCGCAAAACCCAATCACACATAACCTTTTGAAAACCGTTCATGGTGATATGTTTGGTTACTTTCAGCCGCAGTCCCCGTCGTCCTCAAGATTCCGACCGCATGTTCCCTGCTTGCTGTTCGGACTCCTAATATGTTCCACAGTCGTTCGCGCCGAAGCCAACGTGACGGTGGACGATGGAGACCAGAGGATCACCTACTCTCCGGCTGGCGCTTGGACGAGAAGTGCGCAAAGTTCTTTGGATTATGGTGGGTCACACATGCTCACACAGAATTCGAGTGGGACTGCGGTGTTTGGTTTCACAGGTGAGTTTGTTCAGACAATCCTAATGCTATCATGTCAATCTGTCCATGCTTTACATATCTTGTAAACCTCTGCCATTTACTGATCAAAACTTTATATCCTTAGGCACTGCCATCTATTTCCTTTCCCCACTTTGGCCTTACAATGTCACAACAGCAGTCTCTTTAGACTCTTCGTCGCCTTCAATTATCGATCTCGTTGATCATAGCACACCTAGTGCGGGACAAGGGTCTGAAACTGTGCCTTCCCGGGTCGTGTGGAGTGCTGCGGGCTTATCAAACACACAGCACACGCTGAGAATATTTGTAGGGTCAGGAGAACGTTACGCGATTGTAGATGGATTGATGTATGTGTTCATCCAGCTTTCTTTAAAACCTCTCTTGCTGACCGTGCTTATCCTGCAGTTATACCGACCCATCGGCGTCGTCCACGTCATCGGGAGGACCGACTGGCCGTGTAGTAGCCGGTGCTACTCCCACAGCCAGTCCATCCTCTTCCCGCTCAAAATCGGTTGTACCCATAGCACTCGGAACGCTCTTCGGAATACTCGGCATCATTATCATCCTGATAGCTTTCTGGTATTTCTACCGAAAAAGGAGGAGACCGGTTTCCGAAGCATGGAGTGCGGGTGGATCGACTTTCTCTGGTAGTGCCCGCGGTGGCGGCGGCGGCTATCCTAATGGCCTTGGACATGGCCACGGTTACGGTGCTCCGTCTTCGTATGGCTATTCAAATGGGCAGCCATCAGGCGGTCAATGGCCCCAGTACCCTCAAGATGCCTACGGGGCTTATGGTCCTCCACCCGGTATGCCAACATACTCTGGCGTTCCACCCAACCGTGCGCCCAACCGATACCAACCTGGCTACACCCTCTCCACCATCACCGAAAAAAGCACGCCTCAAATGCTAGACGGCACGCGAACGGTACCGGGTACACCTCTCTCGGGTGCCGCCTTGGCCTTGGGAATCGGTGCGAATTCGCCTGCGTCGCTTCAGAGCGAGTTGGGATATTACACGGCCCCTGGGAGCAGTATTGGGCATCATTCACCGGCGCAAGGAACTGTTGCACAGCTCGGACAGTCCTCTGATCCTCAACAACAACAACAACAGACACAACGACAGACGAGATCGTCCCCAACGCCATTCCAGAGGAAAACCTCGGGTCAGAGGAAATAAATAAATAATTATGGATGTATTTTATCTTATTGTATGGTCGGAATTTTCTTTCTTCTCTTTCTTTCTTTCTACTGTTGGTCCAGTCACACACACACACACATCGTTCACCCATGCGTTTTTTTTTCGGAGATTCATACACAGCCTCAGGTCTTTTGTTGTACAACATCCAATGATTTCGACTGTCCGTCCTTTGTCGAAGATATCGATTATGCTTGTCACGAATGTAAATCTATAGTTCGGTAAGATCACCAAAAAGGCATAGAATTGGGAGAATTGAAGGTCTCGAAATGTAATCCTCAGACCACAAATGCGTAACCTGAAGGCGCACTTACCCTTGGTGTACGAAATAACAGTGTCCAGCGGCGAGATACAGAAATTGACTAGACCACAAAAAAAAAGAAGCCAGTCTAAACCAACAAGTTGACGCAGATGAAGATATCCAACAATACTGTTCATTATATGTAAACCATCACAACTCGGCACAGTTACTATGCTAAGAGCTCGGGGAAGTGTTGCTCTGCGAGTCATCTTCCATCGACATCGATTCGTCCCCATCAACAGAAGGCAAGTCCCTAGTCGTAATATCAGGAGATTGCGAGGGTTGCCGGTGTTGTGTATTGGTTGAGGGATTGAGGTTTGATGTGGCTACTGGAGATGAGTTCGCTGACGTCGAGGGAGAGAGGCCTGATCTCGCGCGTTCCTTCTTGGCGTGAGCAGATAAATTGAAGTGACCACATTTCGGGCAAATGTATTCTGTCCCAGGTGCTCGTGCCATGAGCAGGCCGTCGACAGAAATAGGAAAAACCTTTTGTACTTACGAGATTCTTCCCACATGCTCTCTTTAACCAGACCATTGTGAGCGAAACATTTCTCACAAATGAGAGCGTAATGTGAGCTCGGAGATGCTTGCTCCATGGCTTCATCACCGAGAAGTGCATCCGTTAGTCTGTCATACCACCTTTTATGAGAAGAAACAGGGTAGTTCGTCACCGGGGCTGCCATTCGACGTAAATGTTTTTTCATGGCCATTAAAAATGGTACTCTTACAAGATAATTGGGCCTGTAAATTTGAACTGGGAGTTTGTTTGCCTTGATTGGTCTGAGCGACCGGTCGCTGGGGTGTAACGGGAGGCGGAAGCTGGGCAGCAGGGAAGCGATGTCGCAGTGCCACGGGCGACAAGCCGCTGGACCGTCGTCGTATTTCTGAAGCAGGTCACGCGTAGAGTAGAAATTCGTCTTCTTCTTGATGTCCTCTACTTTTTCGCGTCGCTGTTTTCTCAGCTCCTGCACCACCTTCTCTGTAGAAGAAAACGA
>Ga0307514_10003818_pt1 | contig 14177 bp, 14 predicted proteins | sample 16_EM_MG_FD_203088 | JGI IMG/M metagenome (GOLD analysis project Ga0307514, IMG submission 203088) | Populus trichocarpa ectomycorrhiza microbial communities from riparian zone in the Pacific Northwest, United States - 16_EM | ecosystem: Host-associated > Plants > Roots > Unclassified | place... | reverse complement strand
CCTGATGGAGTTAGCATCGTTGGATCTGTGGCGGGAATCACTCTTGTCAGTCTGATTTTGCCTCCTGCGAAGTGGTTATATCCACGGAAATGAGCAGGAGGCTCACACTTGGTCTTGACCCTACGATCTGGGCGAAAACGGTTGTGGTTGAGGAGGCAGACGAGGAGTATCGTCCGGACATTCTGTTAGACATAGACCCGTTCATAGATTGGGGGTGTGATTATCCATAGGGTTTTAGTACCTATAGTGAATGTTTACGCTCATACGCGCTCGTAACCGTAAATTGAAGCTTGAGTGTGTGGTACCTGTTCGCCCGACCGCGTCATGTACTCTATCCCACCGTCAGTTCCGGCTTTCTTAGTGCTATAGGCCGGTGTAAGCCGCGCAAACCTTTGATCCTCAAATTGGATGGGCGGATTGAGTGAACTCCCAATCTCGTCGTGGCCTCCCCACAAGCAAGCGTCTCTGCAATCAATATTATGACAATGGCCCCGTAAAAACCTCCCGCCCTGTATCGTGATGTTTGAGAATTGCGCTATGAGACAAAAAAAACTAGCAATCACATTCTTTCGCCACTCGGATGAGCCAAATTTTGAACGCGCTCAGTGAACGTTTCGGTGGGAGAGTCAGGCCAGTCACTCGGGTATGCTGGGCTGTATGCCGGGATCCGCCACCAATAGCAAGACCAAAGCAACCTGCTCAAGCGCTTCACTGGAGTTGGAAAACGAAAATCTGCTACCGTCATGGGAGGAGCAAAATTCAAAACAAAAAGTACTGCAAAATGCAGTAGGTGAAAACCTCGCTGGCATGATGGCCCTAATAGGGGTACGACCGACACGTAAAATGGTGGAAAATAAGCCTCGATGAACTTGGTGGGAAAACAACAACTTAGTTGTACGGCACAGGAGCTACTAGTATGGAATGAATCCGGGACACCTACGACGTGGGTCGCAGAAGTCCGCGGAGCCCCCCGACGGCAACGCTGAGCATCCCCCCAACGCTACGCGCCCGCCTATCAAGCGTCCTTCCCTCCATTGGATTTCCCGGGAACCCTGTTATAGTGTGGGATGGATAAAGCTGAACGAGGGAAAAACCGAAGAAAATACCGGAATCGCCAGCTGAGGTATACGACCAATCACTCTCATCTCCTTCCAAGTTAGATGGTGACTCCAATGCTGACGGATACCCTCTAAGACCCAGAAGGATGGCTTTAGCACTTATTCGCTCGTGCGGCTGGTGCTTCCAACAACATTCCAACACTCCCCATATAGTATCTGTGAATAATCTCCCTTTCTCCCCTTGAGGCCTCTCAGGGCGTTCGCCAGCAAGGACCTTCCTAATCACGACGGCGGCCCCAGACGGGGCAAATGGTATCTGTCCACTGAGAATTTCGTATATCACCATCCCCAGTGCATAGCAATCCGATTCCTTCGTTTGGCGAAGCTTCTTTAAACCGAAACTTTCCGGATCGAGGAGCTCTGGGCTCATCCACTGAGTTGTACCGCCCTCTACCCACGAGGATACAACGGTTGACTGATCCAAGGAAACTGTGACCAGGCTGAAGTCCGCTAAACATGCATGTCCATGTTATCGATCAGGATGTCGGCCTTGGGACATATAAGCTATCCAAGCGGCAACCGCGGGTTTCCGAAACGTACCCCTTTAAGGCCACCGTGAATTACTCCCTGCCCATGCATGTATATCAACCCTTTCGTGGCCTCTACAAGCTACACCAATCATCTGATCGTCAGTGACAAGTTTAGATGAAGCTTGAACCGAATACACACGAGCCCCAGCCTATCTGCCTCGGTGTTCACCTTGAGAAATTCGTTGATGTTTCCATTGTTCATCCACCCCGATACCATCACGAACTGGGTCTCGGTCATTGTCACGCCCAGGAGAGGTAGCACGTTAGGATGCTGAAGGGCTTTCCATGTCACGACCTCCTCGCAGAACCTCTGTGTGAGACTCCGTTAGTTCGTCGATCGCGCTACCTGTCGGGGACAACAACTTTTCTGATCCGCTTTAAGTTATCCGTGTTGTATAGCCTCAGAGCTTTGGCCGCAACGTCCTGACCGCGATATCGACCCTTCCACACGTCCGCAAACCCACCTTGATGCGGCGGAACACTCGTTTGGTCGTAGCAAAGTGGAATTTCCAGTGATTTTGGAATCAGGGCCTGGTGGCCACAAATCCTGTACAACGAGTGTAAACACCTCTTGCGGGTCTGTGGTCGAAGGTTATCCAACACCTGGCCGGAAGGACGCGGGGGTTTGGTTGGGAGTCAACTGATACATTCGATCCCATTCTTCGGAGGGCGTCGAGACTTACCTCGTCTATCACGTCGATGGAGGCCTGGGCATCACCTCCGGAGAGAGATTCGACCACCTCGGTCTTGATAGGGTCGGAGAAGATGCGATCTACTAAAGGGATGCGTTCGCCCGCAGAAAGAGGGTTGTCAATCAAAAATTTCCAGTCTGGATGTTCCCTACACACCAAAGAGGCAGTTAGGCTGAAGGGGTGACAATGATCGGAACGAATGAGAACCAACGATAGGGGAAGAACTTTCAAGACTTCCGAGGCTTTCGGGAATAAGCGAGGATCCCGAGCCCAGCAGCGTTGTACCAACGTCCACAACTGGTCTGTGAGGGCGGGATGCGTGGGCCGTGAAGGACACGTGTCATTCACCATGGTCATCGTGGTCACGGCAGGACGATTGTTGCTGAAGGGAATTACACCGGTGGACACCTGTTTTAATACGAAACTTACAGCTCAGCGTGCCAAATTTCGAAAGGAGGTAGGCCGTACCTCGATCACGGCCATCGCTAGAGAAAAAACATCAACTTCTTTACTGTGCGTCCCTTCCTCTTTCAGGATCTCTAGCGCAGTCCATCGTATGTTGTGACCCAGATCCCCCGGGGCGCCTCGGATGTGATCCCGGTCTTGAATGACCGCAGCTTGGCCGAAGTCCGTGATCCGTGCGTGGCCTGTGGAATCAACAAGGATATTTGGCTGGACAGGTATCAATACGACGATAAAACCGGGCTTGGAACGATTGCGTACTCCCTTGAGATCACCGTGAACTACGTTGCGGGAGTGTAGAAAGTGAAGGCCTTGAGCGACATCGTATAGCTGCGATGGAAGTGAGCTCAAGATCAAAACTACGAGGAACACCTACAAGGCTAAATCTATCCGCGATGGGATGGCTTTTGATGTAGTCCGTAAGTACTCCGCCGGGCATCCATTCTGAAATAAGCTGAAGAGACTGGACCGGGGTAGAAATGACACCAAGAAGAGGGACTATGTTTCGATGTTGCAGGTATTTCCACACTACAGCCTCCTGGTAGAGGGTCTATCGGTCTCGTCAGCAATAAAGAGGGGAAAGAAGTGGGACGATTTACTTGAATCGCTTTGCCAGGATCGTCTTCGGAGCGCACCCTGACACGCTTGACGCAGACCTTTGAACCGTCAAGGGTCGCTTCATACAGATCACAAGAACTCCCCGAGGCGACAGGTCGACGGCCGATACCCGCCGGTGGAGGCGAATGAGGAAACGAGGTAGGTAGTGTCATCTTAGCGCCACATATGCATCCAAGTTCGCGTAGACATGCGGAGAAACGAGAACCGGTAGGATCGAGGTTATTGAGGGCCTAAGTTGACTTGAGCGGTAAGCGAGGAAGGGTGATGCAGCGGCGTACCTTGTCCAGACAGTCAACGAGGCGCATCAAATCCTCGCCGTGAAGATTCTGTGCCCATTGCCTATACTCCCCCTGACAGAGGGCGCCTCTGAGTTGATCGCGAAATTTGGATGAAGACCCATCTGGGCTATGAGGCTTTTGCGAGGAATTGAGCGAGGGCATGAGAGATGGTAGTGGAACGTGGATGCGGCACCCGTGGTTAGTAGGAAGTCACATGTGTTAACCGACGAGGGATTGCGGTCGGTTTCGGCAGGTCCCGGGTACCGTACGTTTTACATAGTATTTTGTACGGTCGGTTTTTGGCCGCGCCTGGTCTGCCATCGCCTCTCTTCGAGTTTGCGAGTCCTCCGCAAAGGACGGTACCCATTCGGTGCTTCGTAACCATCTCGTGTGCGGATGTAGTCGGATTTCTTCGCATCTTTGGTTGCTACCGTTCACGATCTACACGCTCGTTTTTCAATGGGTCTCGAAGCGTCCCAGCCACCGTCAAGTCTGAGTTATCGCTGTGGTGCTTGCAGGCTTTAGCAGAAAGTAAGGGCGTTCGATCCTTAGTCTGCACCGTCCGGAGACATTAATAGGTTCAGGTTGGTAGCCCTTGACGAGCGGCTTGAACTCTCCGGAAATCACAGGAACCCTGAATGTCATTGGTTTGCAACAGATGTCCTCCTCGTCTGCCCAACATCCTGCCGACGATCAATCGCCGACCGCGTCCGTTCCGACGCCTCCACTTCCTCCCTTTCCCTTCCCTTCGCATCGACTTGCAAATGTACGGAGATCCGCAAGCTCATCGTTCGGCACTGGGTCAGTCCTTTGAACTTTCGCGCGCCGAATCTATCGTGACCTCGTTGTGTCGCCGTGCGACTTGATCTTTCCCCCTTCTCTCTAACTTTGGACCGTGCTAAACAAGTTCCGGATGGAGTCTGTCTTTGACGGCCTACTTCTGACGAGCACTTGATATTAGGCGCCGTCGTAACCTGGTTAACACGCTGGGGGTGAATGGGGTCCCTGGATGCCACCCCACGTCTATCGTTCGGGGTGAGAAGTCTGGGAGTGTCTTGCAGGTTGAGGTCCCTGACTCTTCAGCCCAGAACGATGACGAGATTGAACTCAAAATGTCGCTTTTATCGATGTGAGGAAACCTTTATACAATTCGGTGGATTCGCAGAGTAGTTGACGGAATATCGTTTTAGGCATCCCGGATCGAAGCCGACGAATAAGTTCCAGGACCCGAACGTCCTCGTCTGCCACCGTTTGGTCGTTGAGCTGTCGCAGGAGAGGCGGAAGCCCGAGTCGCTCAATGGCTGCAATGGTTGTATGCAAGATAAACTACAGCCGTTCAAAACAGGAAGTGTATAATGCTCGTAATGTATTCCTTGTTTTCCGTGCCACCTCTTAGACTGATATCTCATGTCCAGTCCTCCAGCCGTACAGGGAGATGCAGATATCGGCGAATGCGCCGAATTATACAACATTGAACGAACCCGATACAGACACTTACAAGGAGGAAGATGACAGGATAGCCAAAAACCACGACTCAAATACACGAGTGTGCCTGGTTGGTTGCCCACGAAACTGGAGATGGGATTGTTGCCCAAGCCAACAGCCTGTACGATTACTTGGATATTAACCGCCGGGTAAGGGAGGAAAGCAGAAATCACTATCGAAGACAGTTGCTAACGACTTCAGTGTAGTTCTTTGAGTAGGAAGTTCAGAAACAAACCGGACCTCCGAAAGGACCACTGTTCGATGCAAAAAAAACGTATACAGGTAACTATCGAAATGCGAAACTTGAAAAATCTGATTGGACTACTGCTGGGACGCACAACGACGATGATTCTGAGGAGGCAGAGTCGGAGGCGGAAACGGTCCTGCCACAACTACAGACTACGCACGAGAGGATGTACAGATCATTAGTCATCGACTAGCAGAGCAATATATCAGATGTAAACCGGAAATTGGAGCGTTCCTGAATCGACATGGGGGGGGGGTGGCTTGTAGGTTATGTGGGTGTTGCCATCCCAGCCTAAGGATTACAGCGTAGGGTTTGATAAGGGGCCTCCGCAAAACGGATAGATTGGGCTCACGTTTTAGACCTCGCGTCCTGTTTGGCTCGGCTACCAGTTAACGAGTCGTGTCCCTAAAATGTGCACGAATGCCAGAAGCTTCGCTCCGACAAGCCTAACCTTGCGCTCTTTCAAGGTAGGGCCAATCCTTCAAGGTATAAACCAAGTCGGGTATTAACAAAAAAAGTAGCGGCAACGGTAAGTTTCGTCCAAAGCTGAAGCCTTCTTGAAGGCATCCTCTGGGTTATCCTAAATACCTCAGATCTGGGGCCGTCAAGAGAAAACGGGGGCGCACTTACAGCTTCCTCCATACGGAACACCCCAGTGTCGCGTCGCCGCCGCTACCGCCATCGTCGATCTCTCCGTGCGTAGTGTAGGGCATGTTGCAGAGCATCAGGGGATCCTTCCACCGAACCCCAGCCAATGCGGAAACTACTACCCGCGGTATCAAATGTGCAGAAATCATTCGTAGGGTGCTGAGCGAATACACGCAAACCTCGCAGATGTGCGGGTAGGAATTAGCCTTTCGCGCTGACCTCGAAGCTGGTGCTGAGGAGGGTCTTCCTGACAGCAGACTTTTAAACCAGAGCGAGGGGACGGGGTCGAACCCGGAACCGCGCTATAGGCGCCCTAATCACGTTGTCAGTCAGCCTCGAGGTCAAACCGGGTATCGACTTATCCTGGACATCCATCTTCACTATGCGCCGCTTCCGCAAATCGAAGCCATCGGCGAGTACTCCGCCCCCGACTCCCGAGTCTCCAGCAGAGCAGGTCCGAACGCTCGTGTCTCAGCGAGATTCTAGGGCGCTTGCTGCCACGTCGTCCGCTATCGCTCTTTCCATCACCTCGGCTTTCGACAATACCTGCGACGTGCCCGGCGATGGTGCTGCTGACCGGGGCAGAGATGCGGGCTGGCGAACGGCATATGCCGCAGTTAGGATGGCCGTAGAGGTCACCAAGGAGTCTTCTGATTTGTGCCTTCCGTTGAAGGCCGTCGTAGGGGCTGTGTCTGTATTGATCAAGAACTGTGATGTGAGCATGTCCTATTCATGAACAGAGTGGGTACTTACCCTTTTCCCATAGCAAACAGTGGATAATGCCGAGAATATGAAGGATATAGAGCGGAGGGTGCAGTTACTGTATGGGGTGATTTCCTCTCCTGTGGGTGGGGATGATTATGCAGAGAAGGCGAGAAGAGTGGAGCTTCGGAGGTTTGTATTCACACAAACACATAAAAAATTGCTCATCCCGCTCTCAGGAAGCTTGATGGGGTCATTGCAAAGCTTGCACCACTATCTGAACAACATGTGCTTTTGAAATTCTTGCAGAATATTGATATTGCCAAAACCTTGAGTGGATTTGTCCAAGAGCTAGCTGATGCTATCACCCATTACCAGGTATGAGCTTCCAGTCCTGCTGTAATCTTGAATGAACATCTAGTCAGGTTTCACTGCAACAGGGAGTGCATGAAAGGACAATAAACATCCATGATGACACAAAGAACATATTAGTGAGACAGTCTCCTGCCTCTACACAATCTGTGCTCATAGTTTAAATACCTGACAGGGAGCTGTGGATCTTGAGATTTTGGAGAGGTTGGAGCCAGTGTGCAATGCTGGGTATAAGGCTGGTCATCATGACAAATGCCTCCCTGGAACTCGAAAATCGGTCCTCACAAACCTCATGCTCTGGGCCAAGCTCCCCCAGGACCAGAATGTGTTTTGGCTGAATGGATTAGCAGGCACTGGGAAATCAACAATTGCTCAGTCATTCTCTGAAGCAGTTGCTCAAGAGGGACTCCTTGGTGCCAGCTTTTTCTGTTCTCGGGATTACCTTGACAGAAAGGAACTCAAACATATCTTTCCTACTCTTGCATACCAACTTGCATGCCACTACCCTAACTTCAGAAGTCAAATCATCAGGATTATCAAGGAGGACCCTAAAATAGCTCACAGCTCCCTCATATCTCAGCTTGAAAACCTCCTTGTCAATCCACTCTCTGGGAAAAACATCTCATGTATCATTGTCATTGATGCACTTGATGAGTGTGTTGACAATGAGCCATCCTCAGCAATCCTTTCTGTTCTGGGTCAGTTTATCAAACACCTGCCACTGGTGAAATTTTTCATTACTGGTAGACCTGAGCCAAGGATTCGCACAGGATTTCGTCTTCCCCTCCTAGAACCCATCACCCAGATCTTCCTTCTCCATGAGGTGGATTTAACCAGTGTTGATAGTGATATCCAGTTGTATTTGACACAAAGATTGGCTGAAATTTCCAAACAAAGAAGTGATCTGGACCTTCCAAATGCATGGCCCCATGAGTATGAAATTGAGGCCCTTACCAAAAAATCATCTCAGCTATTCATCTTTGCCTCAACTATGATTAGGTTCATTGAGTCTGGAAATCATGAGCCAGATAAACGCCTCCAACTCCTCCTCTCAACAGACAGTACAACACATGAAGGACATGCTGGAATTGACTCCCTATACTCCCAGATCTTGCTGTATGCATTCTTAAATGTTCATAAGTCAGAGGAGTTTACAGTCATAAGACAAGTCTTGGGAGCAATTGTACTTGCATTTAACCCACTATCTCGAAAGGAGCTTTCAATAATCCTTGGTTTTTCCACATCCTTCATATCAACCACTCTGCGCCATCTCCACTCTGTGATCCTTGTACCCTCTGATGAAACTAAGGAAATCCGCATTTTCCACAAGTCATTTCCAGATTTCCTGCAAGATAGTGAAAGATGTACAGATGTCAGGCTCTGCATCAACCCAAAGGCCCATCATAGAGAAATGGCCCTCAGGTGCTTAGAGCTGGTGAAGAGGTTGGAGATTAATCCCTGCTCCCTACCACCCTTCACAATGAACCAAGACATTGTGGATCTCCCACAGTTGCTGAGGAACAACATAGGTGCTGCTATTGTATATGCATGTACCTATTGGGCAAGACACCTCAAGCTCACTGCAGCATCTGAAGACTTTGCTGGTCAGATTGTTGATTTGGCAACCAACATGCTTCAAAATTCCCCTCCATGGATCGAGTTAATGAGCCTTATAAATCACCTAGAAGAAGTGATTCATTCCATGAATAGCCTACTAGACTGGCTGGACAAAGTGAGTGGCTCTTATCTACTATTCAGCATAAAGGTGTATATTTACTGATATCATTGTAAAAGGTCCCTTCCTTCCCTGCCTTAGGGCACACAACTTTGGAGGTCAAGGTTGTTACCCTACATGATCTTGCAACAGACTGCCTCCGAATGATAATGCACTTCTTCCACCCCATCCAGCAATGTGCACAACAAATCTACCACACTGCCTTGCCTCTCTCACCAACCTCTTCAGCACTGCAAAAACCCTGCCCTCAGAGTGTTTCAGATATTCAGCTATCCCATGCGATTGCCTTCATAGGAGCTCCCAAAGCTTGGGGGTTACTCCAAAGGACAATTGATATTAGACCCAGGCAGCTCACATGCATTACAACTTCTGGGCAGGGGATCATAGCAGCATGTGGAGAAATTGTGGACATTTATGATGCAGTCACAGGTGTACTTCAACAGTCTCTATCTGCCCCAGAAATAGTCACAAAGATACAAGCCTCTCCAGATGGGTTCACCCTATTTTTTTCACATTCTACCTCTGTAACTATGTGGGATGTGCAGACAGGTGGACTCATCCATACCTTCACCATGCAGTTTGGGATCAATGATACTGCAGTTTCCACAACAGGGGATCGCATTGCATGTGGCTTGTCTAATGGCTCTGTTGCATTCTGGAATATCCGCACCAAAGAGGGGGGCAGGGGTAATGGGAACGGTCAACCAGTTGTAACCATTTGCTGGCTGTCACCTATGGAACTTGCAGTTGCAACTTGGAACTCTGTTTACATTCTTGAGGTCCCGAGCTCCATCACTTCAAATACTATCTCCATTCCTGGTCACATATGGGGAATGGTGTGTTTGCATGATAAGCTCTTAGTGGGATGCTCGCCGCCGGATACAGGAACACTGGGCCAGAAGGTTGAGATCATCTTGCACCGCCATCCCACTCAGAATGTATTCCACGAAAGGCAGTCAGCAATGCGCCTCGGACAGCTTGTGCTACAGGAAAGGCAGTCGGCAATGCATCACAGACAATTGACACACCCAGTGATAGTGGGCAATGAGATTGTGTGCATCACCCCAACGAGCGGGGTACAGTTGTTCAGCACTAAATCCCACAGTTGGACAAACAATCCTCCACTCCTAGGCGCAGCTACATCCGTGACTATATCGCTGAACAGAAACCTTGTGGTGCAAACCAAAGATTCCATCCAAATTTTCTCCATTGGTGTCCTGGAGGACCACAAGGACCGCAATGACATACACACATCTGGTATCTACCCCCTAGGCGAAAACCATGTCCTCTGTTTCCAATCAACCGGGCACGTCGCTCTACTCAAATCGGAAACCATGCAAGAACTCTCCCCCGACGACATCTCGCCATTCCAGCCGTTAGCCGAAGATCAAGCACCGTCTACTCCTGTACCGCGTTCTTCCGAACCCATCCATGAGCTTCTAATATCACTGCTTCGTCGGCGAGACCTCTCGCTAGCCATGGATGCGTGGCGGTCGGGCACTCCGTTGGCACGAGAAGAGCTCACCGGTTATGATCTCCCAATGATTGGATTGTCACCGGAGCACGCCATGATCGTGACAGTCGACCGGGTGCCTGAGGGGGACATTCTCGTAGAAGACACGAAACACGGGACTGCACTCGCACAACTGCCCCAAAGAGATGGCGAGCCACGAATGGTAGATGTTTACGGACTCACCTTCGACTCGGAAACCAGGTTCAACCTCAAGATCGATGGACCAGAGGGGCACGTCCAAATTCCCTACGACATAATCGCATCGCCGTCGGGCTCCACCCCGTACACGATAATCAAAGGGGAACCGGTGCCCTTGTCAGAACCCCGAGCAATTCCACCGTACACTCTCGATGCAAACTGCGAATGGGTCCTCGACGCAAAGTCCAGGAAGATCTGCTGGATCTCACCGAGCAACTTACGGAGGGGAAGCGGTGGTCACTTTTGGGTTGGTCGGTCGCTCGTTATGGTTGGGGATGATGGTGTTGTGAGGAGGGTAATTTTCAAAGAACCAGATTTCTGAGGTATACGTGATACGTATGTAGGATCAAATAGCTTCCGTGTATGACTATGGGTAGCGCATTTGCGAGCGTGATTTGCGAGCGTGAAATGTATATGTATGCTTGTTTTCGCGTTTGCTCCAGGCACCCGCCCGGCAAAACTTATGACATGTTCGAAATGATACGTTTTGGGGGTCCACGGCGGGGTCGAGTGGGACCCAAAATCCTGCCCGAGCCTGCCAATGCAAGTTTTTCTCTTTCCTAAGTTCGCACCGCTGGCTCCAGGGCACACTCCCGCCGAGAAAACCTTACCCACGCCCTACCCAAGCGATCTCGATACTTAGATGAGCTGCACCATCGGAAATGGAAGTACATTTATTGACTGAAGTAGTGCGGCTTTACTCCTCTCTCCCACCCCAGTCCCGCAAACCCAACTAAGTGACGAAATCCAGAAGATTTCAACTCAGAATCATGAACCAGAGCGCAAGCACAAACAAAAAGTCCAATTGCAGATCAGAACACCGGAATAGGAATCCACCAAGGCTCTCAATGTTTTATTAGCCAGGAAAAGTAAAAGAAAGAAATCCGAGAAAACATCCAACGTTTCTATCATCATTTAAGCGTAAGTGTAGCAGAGTTTGCCTGCAGTCGTGTCCATCACGTCCCAAACCGTAACATTGTGCCACATTCCGTCACCGGGAAGTTCGGTGTCAAACTGAGAGAGGAGAAACGAGGTGCGTAAGCAGCGATAATCACAAGTTCTAGATGAAAGATACTTACGCCGAAGTAGGGAGGATAGCCATTCGGGAACGTGCTGAAGTTCGCAAAGTTGTTCGTCGCCTGGACGGAACCTCCCGCGTACGCACCCTTGTTCTTGGGGTTCTTGTGCTGCCAATCATACCAGATCTTGTCAACCCTCTGTAACGGTCGCATTGTAAGATGAATAGAACACGGCGAAATGAGTGGCAGTAATAACGAACCGCATGGTGCATGAAGAACAAAGGATCGTTCGGAGTCCACTTGGCTCCCACTCGACAATCTGAGGGCGCGCCGCTGTTACAAAGGCCAGTCATATCACTACAAAAGTTGTTCAGTGATGAGCGCCAAATAAGTGGGCAGGGGCACGCTCACCCTCCGAGGATCAGATGGGTGCCAATATGAGTGCCCTATAAAGAACGGGTCAGGGCATTGGAGAAAAAGAGGAACAAAGTTTGAACTTACGGGTGTCGAATCGAGGTAAGCCTGCATTTGCATGTAATTTCCCTCGTAGCCGTTCACCACCGAGTCCACGTTGGCCTGGGTCAGGGTCGCATTAACCAAGAAGGCCGGATTACGGGGGGGAGCGAGAGGATCATTTCCCCACGGGGGAATGATTTGGGGGTTAGTAAACGGGTAAAGCGTGAAGTTTCTCCTGATGTGATGGGGGGACGGATACGCCCTGACCACGTCTTTGAAACCGCCGTTGTAGATTTGGAAATCGTTCTTGGGATCACCCCAGCCACCAACGCCGTTAGACGAAGTATCGAAGAAGGCAGAATTGCCAAAGTCATGTGCGTCTGCGTGAAATTGATACGGTTAGCCGATGAAGACGCTAAGAGCATCCTTAATGCACAGAGCCATACCTAGTGTCCAATCCCAGTAAGGCATCACCCCCTTGTAATCACACTTTTCAGTGAGCACATCTTCAAAGTACTGAACGTAATATCTGTGCCAGGGGAGGAATTGGCCGGTGAAATGGATCTATCCTTTGGATTAGAACAATGAAGACATGGATGGCGCAAAAACGTACCCTAGTGTTAAGGTCCATGTGCATATAGACGAGGTCTAAACCAACTACTTCAGCATTCGCAAGCAATCAATGCCCAGGTGTTTCATACCATCATAGAAAGAGCTCTTCGGGTCAACGGGCGGGATGAGTGAAACGTCGCGTGAGACGATCGGGGCGAGCTTGGGATCATGAGGAAGAGTGGCGAGACACTAAGAGTAGCCGGTCAACGTCTTGAACAGGAGAAAAATCGTGAATGATGTACATTCACTGCCTTGATCCAGTCGCCTCGTTCAGTGGAAGACAGAGCCCTCCATTCACGTCGGACCTTGGGATTTTTGCACCCATCGTCGGCGGCGACGACGACGGTGACTAGGAGAGAAAGGAGAAGAGTGCGGAGAAGAGGGAGGAAGGAAGCCATTTGTGGACAATGACGGGGTCGTAAGGGTCGTAAGGAATGAGAGAGAGCCTACACATCTTTTATACTTTTCGATACAACTGGAAGTCGAAGTCGATCAGTTGTCGCGGGTAGCAATGCGACAGGGGTTTCTGCTTCGGTGACAGGAGGGTGATCTCCGGGTGAGTTTGAGCGGCGGGGTGAAAGAACCGAGGGACTCCCAATACAATGGCCGACGAGAATACCTACAGCTCCTGCGAAATGCCAAAGAAGCGCAGGTGCCTCCAACCCATGGCCTCGCCCCAGCCAACGCTGGAAACAGAAAAAAACGGACGTGGAGAACATGGTTCACGATTTGGACGGCTTGGCGTGGAAAGGTTCAGGATGTTTTCTATTCCCCTGAGCAGAACAGCGCTGGATGTCGGTCGGCTGGAAGCGGTCGATGGACTTTACGGAAAAAGGCTTGGTAAATTAGGGGGGTGAACGTCGTGCGTGAAGAAATTGTGACAGTTGTCGAGCGCGGCATTTTCTGAGCGATTGGAACGCGAGAAGATTGGGAAGCCAAGATGAAAAATGTCAACTGTCCGATCTGGGTGAACTTCTTGGCTTCGTTGTTTAGGTGGTCAGGGTACAACGATTCGGGTTACCAAGGAGGGAGGGGATTTGTTGTAGAGGGGGAGAGACGCGTTCATCAGGAAGTGGCACGAGGCCGGATGTGCTCACACTAAGTCCGCTGTAAGAACGCACGTCGAATGTGTTTCCCCCGAACGATATCAAGTACTTGCCAAGATGAGAAAGTGACTTGGTGCCAAATGTTCTCAGATCGAGGAGAGTAGGCGACGGACCCTTTACCTTATATCTCCGTCCATCCATTTCGTCTTCACCGTACCCCCGCTCTACCCGCATAACGTGAAGAGCGGATTACCAGCCTCGCGTTCAATGACACGCGATTTCAAGATGGCGCTCCTCGCTAGAATAAGTACGTTCTGACGGTCGCGGTGGGACCCGGGATCTCGATGGAAGTAGGTGTTGGACGTTGGACGTGTACAGATCCCGAGCTTGCGGAGAACCACATCATCTAGCACGAATCCAGAAGCATGAGACCTGAGCAAGTGCAG
>Ga0307514_10003816_pt1 | contig 14179 bp, 18 predicted proteins | sample 16_EM_MG_FD_203088 | JGI IMG/M metagenome (GOLD analysis project Ga0307514, IMG submission 203088) | Populus trichocarpa ectomycorrhiza microbial communities from riparian zone in the Pacific Northwest, United States - 16_EM | ecosystem: Host-associated > Plants > Roots > Unclassified | place... | reverse complement strand
TGAGTACAGTGCATACGATTTAAGCACCCACATAAAAATAAATCGGTCTGGGCACGAGAACATGTGCATACTATAGAGTAAGTACTGGGGACCGCACAACTGCAAATTCATACTTTCGCAAGTAGTTTATATATAATTGAAGGCCCGCCTTATAGCCTAAGGCTCCCTTCGGGGGGAGAGGCGTATAGACTCAAAAAATATATACAATATATATACGGTACAGTATCATTGAAGTAATAGGTAGTCTGGTTGGCACAAGCAAGCTCGTACCAGACTAAGTAATAGTTCATGGCCTCATCCCAGAGTGATCTAGTGCTGCAGCTTACTCAGCAAGTGTCCCAAAGTTTGCTCTTGCGACTCCGCTACCGGCCCGATTCTAACTCTCCACCCCAGGAGCCAGCACGTTACAACCCAGGCTGCAGCACTATATATCCACCTCAGACGCCGCCGCCTTCTCGCTCCCAGCGACTTCACCACATACCCATGTGAGGCAGTAACTCAAGAAATACCACTGGAGCAAGAACGGAAGGGGAGCAGGAAGGGGAAAGAAAAATTTCAGCAGCAGCCACCAGCGTTGCCGAGAAAATCGAGGGTGAAATGGTGTCCTGGACGACATAGAGCAAAGAGAGAAGGGGATTTCTGAGAGTGTAATAGCCCGGGAAACGCCTCCAGCTTCACCCAGGGGGCGATCAGCAGCAAATATAAGCCAGGAACCATGCGAAGATTGACTGAAGAAGACAACAAGGGTGCGAAAATTCTGGGAATAAGAACGTTGTTGAAGGATGCAGGTCTTTTTACACTTTCGTATTCCAACTCACCCAACAACTCCATTAATTCAACAAAACCATCATGACGAGGGAACCGCGAAGGGGGGCCGCATTAGATGTGTAGGGGAATAATACATTATTAAAGTCTTGCTTTAGTCTCATACCAAAACGGTTTATGCATGTCTCAAACAAAATAAACACGAACCCAAATAACACCGAAACCTTATTCCCATGAAAGGAAAATGCAAGCAACCCTTTAGATATCATGCCACCCTTTGTCTTCCCACGCATATACAGACATCCCTCTTCCTTCACCCCTCGCCCCAAGTCCACCCCCCACCCTACTGTAATGCCAACCTCTCCTGCCTCTTCTTCTCCCCCTCCCTCTTCAACTTTTTAAAAAACGCACTCGGCCCCTTCTGTCCCCCCGCCTTCAACTCCTTATTCCTACTCCTATTCGTCTCGGTATACGCCATATCCTCCCCTCCCGCTAACTCACTCAGTCTCCCACCAAACCTCCTAACCTGCACGCCTTTCCCCCTTACGCCTCTCACACTCGTCCCATCCTCCCTCATTCTCCCTCCGTCAAAATCCTCCGCCACAATCTCTCCCGCGCCCTCATTCTGCAGCATCACCTCCTGTAGCAACTCCCTGCGTTCCGCAGCAGTAGCGTATGCTAAGCCCGGGAGATTCTCAATCCCTTGCAGGTGCGTAATAACTTTAAATGCATAACCCTGATCGACAAGGAAGGCTTGGCGTTTAGACGAGTAGTACATTTCCTGGGTATCCTTCGAGACGAGGGAGTAGAAGAACGCGTTAAATCCCTCGTCGTTTCGGCGTTTAGCTCGGAGAATGCGCCCTAGGCGCTGGGCTTCTTGTCGCCGGGAACCGTAGTGCGACGAGATTTGGATGAGGCATGTCGCCTCGGGCAGGTCTAGCGAGGTGTCCCCGATCTTGCTCAGAAAAATGGTGTTGACTTGGTCGTTTAGTTGAAAGTTCTCCAGGATGCGCATGCGCTCGGACTGTGGGGTGTTTCCGTAGATGAAGGCCTTGCCGAGTTTGAGTGCGTAGGCCTGGAGTGCGTAGACGTTATCACTAAAAACGATAATTTTGTCTCCTCGTTTCTCATGATAATCAATAAGGTACTGGCAAGCCTGGAACTTCCTCGGGTTCATAATGTATAGGAGCACACGCTTCCTTGTGGAGGAGTTGAGGTACTCCTGGTAAAACTCCGTCGTCATTGGACACCATACCTCAGCGCATTGCACCTTTGCGATATGCCCCTGCTCGCTCAACTCCATCCAATTGGCTTCATACAGCTTTGGCCCAATCAAGAAGTTCAAATCCTTGATTTTATCATCCTCTCTAAGCAGAGTAGCCGTCAAGCCAAGTTTCGAATGTGCCGCAATACCAGACACTACTTTTCGGAAGATCGAGGCTGGGACGACGTGTACCTCATCAAGGATCATCAGCCCCCATTCCCGGCCCTGCAAGAAATCCATCATCTTTTGTGAATCATATGACCTGTTTCGCGAATTCGTAACCATGGAATAAGTCGACACAATAATGCCCGCATCTCCTCTAAACTTCTCCTTCGCCTCGGAAGTAAACACGGCAATCTGATCTGGGTTGATATTCGACCATTTGATAAACTCGTTCCTCCACTGCACCACACTCATCGAGCTCGTACACAGGACAACCACACTCTTCTTGATTGTGCACGCCGCTGTGATCCCCACCAGGGTCTTACCAGCTCCACACGGCAACACAATAATCCCACTTTTTGCTCTCCCATTACCAAACATCTTACTCAAACTCTTCTCCTGGTACGGCCGAATCTGCGCTTGTGGCTTCAAATCAATTTCCAGGTTAAGATTCCTGCTGTCGTTCCTGAAATCATACTCCTCCAAAATCGGGCATTCAAGGAGCAAACACTGTTTCTGCACCGTCTCAACGGCTTCAGTCGGAATAATAAATGAGTGAACCGCATCTTCGTCTTCATCCTCATCCTCATCACCCTCTTGCAACCCCGTAACACTGGCGAATAGATCTTGGACAGGCTCGCCATGTGGCGCTGGCCCCACATTCCCCTGAGCGATACCCGCCTGTGCCGCTCCAGCGGCATTTCTCGTCCCGGGGATGACCAAGGTCCCCATTTTCGGCGCCTTCTCCTTCATCACCTCGTCTCCTGCCTCCATCCTCAGTGGCCCAATAACTGGGTCATGCAATAATCGCTGCAGCATGCGCGGATCCGAGCTCTCCACATGGTACCGATTATTCTTGAGAACCAGCTTGACTTTCCCATAACTCTTTGAACAGTTGTGGATAAACTGTCTGATATTGTCTGGGATAGGCATTTTGCACAGCCGATCCAACACACCTATGATATCCTTTGGGTCCAACCCCACCGACACCGCAGCGTAGAGACTATGCGGCGTAAGCTTGTATTCATGTAAATAGGTCGGCCTACTAATGGGCTCCGCAATCGTCGTCAAGAAATCCTGCGCCTGCCCCGCCAGGGGGGAAAAACTCTCAAACACAATCTTTGCATTCCGGGGGCTGATCCAGAGCGGCCTCGCAGCATGATCAGCTTTGAGCTTCAACCAACTGAAATCGTCCTGGTTGAACAAGTGGGACACGGAATCATAAATCCTTGGTGCCTTTGAGAGCTGGTACGATTCGATGCTGAATTTCTCTGCGGCATCAGATGCGAGCCTTTCCTTTTCCCGTTGTAACCTCTCCTTCTCGTTCTGTGGTAGTTCATCTTCGTTGGTGGGGTCATCGCCAAAGTCATCGTCACTGAGATTGGTGGTGGGGGTGTTGATTTCAGGTTTGGTTCGTTTGGAAGAACCGCCCGCTTTGGAGGCTGCAGCAGCACGTTTCTTTGGAGGCATAGTTGCTGGAGGGTTGGGTCAGCCGTGGGTTCCCAAAGCGAGCGTATTGGTCTTCTGGAGCTGTTGCTGTCCGCGAGGAGCTGGATGAGGGAGAAGAAGCAGTTAAGCTCTCTGTTCTATATCCTGTCCTACTGCGTATACGTCTCTTTAAGACAAAAGATGGTGGATATGAGTCGATGAAAGGGATATTGTAAACCTCAGGCTCACTTGCCGTGCCAAGCCGGAGCTCTCAGCGGGTGCTGACTCAGCGAACAGGCGGGTTGACCTTGCCCACGCGAAAATGACGCTGCTGAGGCCGGTGGGCCGACGCCCAGCCGATGCGCAGAGCAAAGACATCGCAGCAGTGTCGAGCACCACCAACACCACCGAGTGTCATCATAGACACCGCCAAACCGGGTCTACGCACCTACACAAGCCATCTCCACCAGCCGAGCAGATCTCCAGACAAATGAACACTGTACGTCCCTCCCACTCCCCCTCAAAGTGCCACCCCCGGGTTCGATCCTGACATCCCTTCCACCTCCAGGTGAAATCCTTCTGGTACTCCCCCACCCCAACCCCCGGGGCGCTTCATTCCCCCATCTCACACCTCTAACCACCCCCTCCTCCCCTTCCTCCAGGATCGGCTGGGGCGCCCTGATCATCGCCGGCGGCGGTGCCTACTACTACGCCAAACGGGACATCGACGCCTCTCGTCGAGAGAAATTCCGCAAGCTCCAGTACCAGCAACAGCTCAATGCCAACCTTGAGTACGACACCCGCACTGGCGGCATAAGCCAGCACCTCCTGCACTCCCGCACTCCCGACCACGATCTTGCCTTTGCGCCCTCGGAGGAGGCGACCGCTGATCCGGCCCCCACTAGGCACGAGCCGGATACGAATAGCCAGAGGGATGTAGAGAAGAGCAAGTATGAGGCTGCAGTGCCGTATAGGAGTAGGAAAGGGGATCGGTTTAGCTAGGAGTTTGTGGGAGGGCAGGGAGAAGGGGAAGAGAGAGTGAAGGTGGGGTGGAGGGGATGGATGTTTGGAGAGAGAGAAGGGTAGGTAGTAGAGAAGGGAACTATCGATGTCCTTGGAAATGATTATGGCTGTGCCAAATATCACTGAGCAAGGATGCTCATCGCATGGCATCTGTATGTATATATTTCTTGTTTTGCATTGCCTCCATTCTGCCTTCACCACTCATTCCTTCGATAAAATAACTTGTACATATTCAAACACTGAAACTAGAAGCATCACGTGTCTGAGAGGCCAGACATATGACATTCCATCGCAGTATTACAAGTTTTTTTTGAAATAGATGCCCATCTCCAGATATCAACCGCAGCCGCGAAAGCCTCGCAACTGAGCCGAGGCTACTACGCAAGGTGTGGTCCAACAGCCAGCCCAATGCTGAATAGCTGGGCACTGAGGAAGCGGTGAATGTCACAGACAGAAAAAGCAGGAAACAACAAGGTCCTCAGCTCCAATACCAGCTCAAACAAAACGCCACAAAATCTGCAAGGAAAAAGCCAATCGGTACGAAACATCGCCCTCCCAAAAGCAAATTAAAGCAAACTCCACAATTTCACCAGTTCTGGATCTCTAACCCTAATTCCCGCTACCGAGCCCAAGCCTCCACTACCTTTCATTCTTCCCCATCACCCTCTCCTGTATTGTCTTTAACGACAGCAGTGATGCAATCCTAGCCCCTCATTTCCTCCATTCTCCCCACTCGCCCCACCCTTCCTCCCCTGTACTGCCGGAGCGACGAAGGGCAGTGTACAGGATCCAACAATGTAACTGTATAGCATGACCGCTCGTGGGGACGCCGTAGAAGGCCCCGAAGAAGGAGAGGAGGAATTTGACAAGGGAGTGGATGTGCTAAATGTGCTCCGACTGCGCAGATTTGCAGTTCTGCGGAGGGCAGGGCGGAGGGGTGAGAGAATGTACATTGTCGTGGTCATTTTGTGATTTTTGGATAATGTGTTCGATGTACCGAGGTTTTTGAAGATCGCCCTTGTATCTCGAAATCAGTCTCGAAATGAGTTGCCTTCGTGCTCTGATGTAAAGTACCCAATTCTTCTCGTTGTGATTGGTCCGAAATTGAAAAATTAAAAACTCCTGCACCCGAGCCGCTGATTGAGCTGACAGTGGAGATGGTTTATATACTTTTGAATGCAATATTCCTCAGATCAGATGATGACTACTTATGCAGCACCAGCAGGTGTATGTACACAACACATGAGAATCACCCCCGTCGGCAGCCTCCGAAGTGTTCAAGCGCAAAGCCGTATAAGGTGAGTGAGGAGCTGATAATTATAAGTGGGTAAATCGAATGGCCCTGACGGAATTGCACCGTGTTGAGTACGGAACGAGTTCCACGCAAAGCTATAAAACAGAACTATTAAGGCCCGTAGACACTCGCAATGAGTCTAAGCTTAGAGAGGTTTGCCAGTACGTATTGCGTATTGCGTGGCCTTGAAGATGTATGCAAGAGCTGAGCTAGGCACAAGCCAGTAATGCGATAAGTGTATCCCTGTGTTTGACAGACAATTGATGAAGGGAGGAAAAACGGGGGAAATGAGATGATAAATGAGTAAAGATCTTCTAGGAACCTTGGTAGCCGCCCATCAGTGATGTGCTGAAAATCAGTTGAAGCTGAGGTCAGGTAGAGAGGTTAAGTACTGAACGTACAGTGGTGGTCACCTTTTCTATATGATATGTACAGTACAAGTATATATTGGAAGGCTCTATCTACTGTTTTGCTCATGATTTGGTTTCTGTCTCAGTCTCTCCCAGTTCCCTCGTTAGGCAGAAGCCGGATCGGAACCGGCACCTCTGATCTCTGAGTGACTTTTACTGCCCACGACACAAGTTGTAGTCCTAAGCTGAATGGTCTTTTGGTTCAGGTCGAATTCCAGAACATTGTGGCATGATCCCTTGCAAGCTTTCACACATCATATCATAGCTCGGAGCTATACGAGCATGCGCGTCAGATGCATGTGCATGATACTGCACTGTCTGTACGAGTACGGTACTCCGTACTGTACATGTAAACCGGGATTTCCCGCAGTGAGCGAGTTGCATATCTACTAGGTACCTGGCGGTTTCAATACCTAGAGGAGCACCTATCCCGGGTGCAATCTAATTTTGTGTCATCAGGATGCTAAATAGTCGGAAGAGAGTGCTTTCCATAGTGTATAAACTACCTGCAGCCTCCGTACTGTACATATGCAGCCGCTATCCATAATAATGGCCGCCGAATCAGAAGCTTCGAGATTATGATTACCTTGCCTGAATAAATTAAATGATGCCATTGACTCATCCCTGACGCTCTCCGCCTCATAGCCTAAGGCTCCCTTCAAGGGAAATGCGTATAGAGACTAAAAAAAAAAAAAAAATCCCTGACGCTCTACCGCGGAAGGAGACGTTAGGCGCTCCGCTACACAAAGTAGCGGTTCCGAGACTAGGGCGCTCCCATAAGCAGCACTCTAGGGTACCAGGGCTCCTAGAAGGGCCTAGCGCCGCGCTGGCCGAATATCATGATGCAGGGCCCATGGGCATGGTAGTTACCTATCCATACTCCGTAACCAGTAGCCATTTAGGTATTTTCCTCTCTTCCAGCCGCGAATTACTCTACAGCTGGCTAGCTACTGGGGTGGACGGAGGTGCGAAAGCATTTCCGTGGAAATTATCCGATGGCCCTTTCAGCAGAGTTGGAGGATGGGAGAAAGCATGGACATAAGGGTAAAGGGCAGCTGTATATGATGAGGGTGGGGAAGGAGGAGACAAGTTTAAGTTTCCCAGACTTTAAGCAGAGATAATCACGGTAATAACCACTGAGCCCAACCTGACAGTTGGCGAACCGCGATGGAGGCAGTACGGGCTAATATCCTCATTGCTACTCCATACTACTAAAGGCATCTCTCTGCATAAACATAGCTTTGGCAAAAACCTCAAAACAATACACATTGTCGGTGTGATTACGGATACATTTAGCACAATACCCCTCCTACGTAACCCTCCACCTATAGACAGTGGCCTAATCACTCTCCCTCAGCCTTTCACTAGACAGCTCTCACTTTTCTTTGTTCAGTAATCCTAATCCTTTCACTCCGCCGACACTACTCATTGCTCCCGCTGCCCCCCCAACATCTCCTTTGCTGAACCCAGGGTTGGCAATCTCGTGCCGGATATATGCCGCGCGGATAGCCTTTACCTTTTCAATCTGTAGGTGCGACTCCCAAGGTCAGTTTGTGCATCCATATGTATTGGAGCACTTTCGCGAGTATGGATCACGCTGTAGATGCCAAGGAGGAAGAGCCAGAAGAGAGAGCATACTGGCCTCCTTCTTGTGATGAAGACACTCAAAGTAGTCATCTCGTTGGGGAATACACTTCCACTTTCCCTCTGCATTTCCGTCTGCTGTGTTCATAACATAGCATGCAAGGAGGTCCTGCCAGAAGGGGAAACACTGCAACAAGACATCCAAAGTAAGTAATGCGATTCCATGAGGCAAGCGTTGGGGGGTTCAGTAGGAGGGTGGGGGGTATCGGAGAGTTCAACATACTCTGCTCACACCTAATAGGAATCCGCGAAGCAATTAGTATATTCTTGACCTCAAAGACAACCCCGCCAGAAACAAGTAAGAAAAGTCACCTTTCACTCACCACCATTGAGGCCATATCCGGATGCCATCTCTTTGATAAAGCCACTGAATACGGTCCTGTGAAAAAAAGAGGCTTAGGACTGGGTTATGGTTGGTGCAGTGCTTGGCATATCTCGGGATTAGACATATGCAATTGGCAATAAAGCCTGTCACTTTTCCTTTATATATATAGTGTACATTATCTTAGTGCATTCATTAGTAAGGCTTGTTTCTATGCTTCTTACTATGCTTCTTTTCCCCCCGTTTCCTCTCAACTTTGGGGATTTTTGCCTTTTCAGACTCCTGTTCCTCCCCGGGTGCCATTTCTGGTTCAGGTCCCTTCCATACCTTGACCAGCCCGTCCTCTCCACCCGTATATACAGTTCTAGTCTCCTGCATCATGTGTATACATCTTGCCACTTCCTCCCCATGCCCTCCTGCCAACCGGATCCCCCTCTCAGCCTCAATTCTCCAGCTCAGCATTCTCCCTCGCTTAGTCTTCCCACTCCAATTATTCTCAAATGGCATTAGATCAATCCACTGTTGTTGATGTGACCCCACCACCAATGTGCCTCCCCTTCCAGCTGTTTCTGGCACAAGAGTCATGACATAGTCACATCCTAGTTTCTGCCTCACATCTCCCCATATACTCTTTTCCACAGTACAATCCTCCTCCGCAGCCGGGGGAGTATCGGTATCTTCGATACTAGGGTCGTTAAGAGGGTAAACCGTGAGGATCTCGTCATGTGATAGGGCATATATGTCCATATCTTCTACCCAGGGCGCAGCTGAGCGGAGGAATCCAGTGTGATGTATTGAGGATCCATGGTTGATCACTTGGAAGAGAGCCTCATCATCATCAGCACCTCTGGTGTCTTTTTTGGCTTGCTTGAGATTGTAGACGTTTACTAGGCCGTCAGTTGAGCCTGAGAGTAGTAATGACGAATTCACTCTGTCGAATTGAAGCTTTTCGCATTGTCAGTTGGGCGTGCGCCTCAAATAGCTGGGATGTGAGTAAAACTTCAGTAACATCATCGTTATGACTCTCCGTATAATGTCTCGAGACTGTAGAATTCCTAAAGTCCCTACTCCAAGTCAGTATCGCTTCCCGATCGTCTGTCTTTGAAATCACATACCATATCATTACAGAGGCTAAATGATCCACCAACTCCTCCCCTGCTGCAATTGCATTATATACCTCACTCACTGCCAGGGATAGGAACGGCTTTCCACGTGCTGATTCATCCTTCGACTTTCATCAGCCAAAGTCTTCCCCCACCTCCTCAAAACTAAGTTGGTTGACTAACACGCCAGCTTTCCGCTTTGCTTTCCACTACGAGCATCCCAAATCTTTGCCTGGCCATCTCTGCCGGCTGTAACAAGTATATTCGTATCCAAAGCCTTTAAACATGTGACACCGTCCGCATGGATGCTTGGAATGGTATTGACTATTTGCATAGTCGAAGCATTGAAGATATGTAGTGAGTCTGAAGACGAGATTGCTGCAAGGTTGCTGGAGCCTTGAGGCACAAGTTCGTAGATATATGTCCCCTTGGGTGTAGAGAGGCTGCTTGATAATACAGGATTGAATATTTGTGGCATTTTGGGTACTTATCTCTGCGATGAAATCGGGTAAGAAGACTCTCAGTTTAAAGACGCAAGACCACACGATTTACTACCACACAAAAATAAATCGGTCTGGGCACGAGAACATGCACAACCACGCGAAGCAAAAAAGGAATAAATATTCTACCTTACCACTATTTCTACGGAGTACCTCCTATTCTATTCCTATTTCTATGGTACCGTAGAGAAACACTTGGGATACTGCATGTGTATGTGATAGCGCTAGCGAATAACTCGAGTCTCTACGGTATATGCTATCTTTTAGACACACTAAAGCAAGCACGGAAAATTATGACTGCACCTCAAAACACGTGCCTCGCATGATAATTATGTATATAGCGGCAGGAGACATTCTGACACTAGTCTTCAAACATCTGTCATTGACATGTCAAAACAATACCGAAAATCCGCATCGAAGAGGAGCACGACTCTCAAAAAGAAAGAGCCTCAGACAACAGATGAGTTCATTGAGCGTGTGTCTCGACCTCAAATTCAATACAGTATCCGCACACGGCAGCTACTGATGATGTGAATAACAGTCGGAACTGACTTTGAAGAGTCGGGTGACCGCTGGCGTAACCAAGATGATCCAAAGGTATTAACCTCAGCTTTAGACTCTTATTCTAGACGCTAACTGTATGTAGTCTTCACGCTTTTATATGAAAGCTATGGCTGCGTATGAAGCTGCCTTAAGGCTTGCGCCTAGCTCCCTCGACGCTGCATACAATAGAGCTCGCCTTCAGCTCACCATTGCTACTAATGAGCATCTTTCCCCCCCAGGAGTCAGTCATAGCACTGCGAGCATGCTCCGGGAAGCATTAAGGTATCACGAATATTGCTTGAACTTACCGGAGGGGCACTCTGAGCATGACCTTATTTTGTAAGGGGACCTTGCATTTTGGCGGGGAGTTCATAGCGCTGATATGTCTAGAATTTCCCTTTAATAGTAATACTGGCCAGGCATACATTGCACTTGCAGAAGAGGTCTCATCAGGAGCGGATGGCTCGGGCTCACTATCGCTGATGAGGGCAATGGAATTAGTCTGGAATGGAATCCAGATGTTTGATCGTGCATTAGCATTACAGGAATCACAGTTACAATCTATGGTGCCTCAGAATATTGATATGGGCACAGGGGGTGGTGGTGCCACCTTGGAGATTCTGGCACATTCGAGGACAGGGGCTGAGAGGTCCGAACAGAGCGAACAATGGGCAGTTATAAAGGAGCCAGTCACCAAGTCAGACGTCTTAGACACGGTACTCGCGAAACTTGAAGCCTTGACCCTTCTTTGCGGCTTAATCCAGCAAACTGGTAGTACCCAACTCACTGGCGATCCTTTCATATTCTATAAAGAACAGGGAGGTGGCCTTCTGTCAAAGCTAAAGGAATTGCTTGACGTTCTACCAGGGAAGGAAGCTGAAGCACGGCTACCCAGAGCAAATTTCACTGTTGCAGTTGCAGATCTGGGTTTTAAATCTGGGAATTTATCGGCACAACAGTACACAGAGCACGTCCAACAAACCTTCCCGCTCGGAGCAGTGGCAGAACTTGGACCTATCATGATTGTGAATAAGGCAGAGGCCTATATTCAACTTGCACAAACTCTTTTAGACCGCACAAATCCAAATGCGGCAGAGGTCACCTCGAATCAGATCCTCTCTCACTTTAATCTGGCTTCAAAGCTCCTTGCAGAGGCTGCAACCCATGACAAGAAGAACGCTAGGTTATGTTGTCTTCGTGGTGATGTCGAAATGTTGCGTAGCCGGATAATTATGTGCAATGAAGCGGACTCAAAACGATTGACTACTGTGGAGACATTGTTGGGCAATGCGGGGGTTTTCTATCGAGGGGCCAAGAAGCTTGCAGAAACATACCCAGATGGGCAGGTTGATATAAAGGTAGAAGGGATAGTAAAAGAAATTGTGACCGAGGTGCAGAAACAGCTTACGCGGGAGGGCTGTGATGCTGAGATATTCCTGGCGAACGTGAGGAAGGTGTTGGGTGCTTTTCCTGGGTGGGACGAAATAGTTGCTGAGGCCATTAGAAATGGTGTCTTTGATGCAGTGGTCTTGGTGGAGTTGGAGAAGGTGGTTCGCTGCCAAGACAAGGCTACTATGGTCAACCAGACATACTAGCTTGGATGTTTTCGCGATTTAATAAACCATTACCTTCCTGCTTATAGCCCAAAATAGTTCAAGAAAGTTATGAGGTCTGAAGTGGCAGTACATACTGAAGCAGCCTCGAGAACTTTTGCAACACTGATGTGCGAATACAAACTTCTAGCTTGAGCCAAGAAGACTTTGGTTCACGAATACTTCCCGACCTATCATAGGTACCGAATTGCGACGCCTGGCCTGTCTGGTATAAAACCTTTTTTTCTAGGTGGGCATGAGAGATAAGCGACCTGATGTAATCTGGTTGCGGGGTTGCCACAACACACTAATGGGGCAGGCAGATACAGCTAAATCGCATAAGCCATACCCTGACCGCCCACTGATATACTCCATAAGATACTTTCCAGGCTGAAAAGATATCGATAAAACCTCACTATGCCTTCAGCCCCAACCTCAACTGAACCCATTCACCCTACGGATGATGTCAGGGTAACCCACGAGTTTGCTACGGTTAATGGGAGGAGGTATCGTAAGTTCTTGCAGTCATTCCAGTTCGAAGTATCATACTACTGACCTGAATCAGACTATGTGAATGGGTTTCCCAGGAGTGAGCAGAAGGGAATATTTTTGCTGGCTTGTTGCCCATTCTTTTGCATGTATCTGTTTGACTAATGCTAACTGGATTTTTCGAGTTCAGCTTCATGGGTTTCCCGAGCTATGGTGTACGTCTCTAATGCCACTTACCAGATGAAAATAGCACCCCCCCATTTCTTTCACTCTTGATACTAAAATTTGTGGATTACAGACAGTTGGCGATATGTTATCCCGGCTTTGCTTGATCTTGGTTTCCGTGTCATTACGCCTGACTTGCTTGGGTATGGCCAAACGGTACTGTTACCTTGTGACTACCGATAATTTTCGTTAAAGGATGTAATTTATCATTTGCTAACCTGGATATGTAATCAGGACAAGCCTGTTTGTACGCAGGACGAGCTTGGGCCCTACACTCACAAGAGTATGTCTGCCGACCTCGCGGAGCTCTTGAAGCAATTGGCTATCTTGAAGGTAGTGGTTGTTGGCCATGACTGGTGAGTAGATTACTCCGTTACCTTATTTATTACCTTGGCTGATAGTTGCTTCTAGGGGTTCTTATCTAGCTCAGCGATTTGCCTTCTTCCAGCCACAGCTGGTCACTCATATTGCAGTTATTGCTTTGCCATTTATACCACTACAAAGACAATATGTGACTCCGGAAGATATGGTGAAGATCCTGCCCAACTTCAAGTATCAGCTGTCTTTCATCGACCCCGAGAAATTTGAGAATGGGCTCAGAGAGCGCAAAGACGTGGAGCGATTATTTCGTGCTTTTTTCCGGCCCAAGCCCCCGGTCCCCAGATCTAAGTCCCAGTTGGCTCAAATCAATACCGTGGACTCTGTCCTCGATGCGATTGAAGATGTTCCAAAGAGTGACATGATTACAGAGGAGGAGCTACAATATTACGTGGACCACTTTACTCATGGGGGTTTCCATGGACCCTGTAACTGGTATAGGACAAGGTGGTATACCTGGAATGATGAAAAGGAGTGCGTCCAATCCATTTTGGTGCAATATTTTGCAGCCTCTGACAAAGTTGTGCCCATATAGCTTGCCAAACTCCACCATTGAGGTCCCTGCACTTTTTATTCAGACTATGCATGACGCAGTCTTGCCCCCAGATTTCGTTGAGAATATACCACAGCATCTTGTTGCAACGAAGTTGACGCATAGGACAGTTGATACAGAGCATTGGGCTATGATGGAGGATCCCGGCGCAGTCAATCACATATTGAAGGAGTGGATTACTGTTGTTGTGCTTGGGGGAAATCCAAAGCTGTAAGGCTGACAATGTGATTTCCCAGTCAGAAGATACTTAGGAATTACCTGCTCTTATGCTTTCACCTATACTGTAGTTGAGGGTGTGCATGTGTGTGCAGGAAAAGTAAGTCAACGGATCTGTACTCAAGTACTCGGGCAAGTCTGGCAAGTCACAACCAGTTCCCAACGCGCTGAACTCTCCCTTCCCTGTGTACTCCTCCAAGTGGGACATACCCTGTACTGTGTCAGTTGAGCCACCAGCTATTCATTACCCAAGACGCCCTGAAACGCA
>Ga0307514_10003815_pt1 | contig 14180 bp, 15 predicted proteins | sample 16_EM_MG_FD_203088 | JGI IMG/M metagenome (GOLD analysis project Ga0307514, IMG submission 203088) | Populus trichocarpa ectomycorrhiza microbial communities from riparian zone in the Pacific Northwest, United States - 16_EM | ecosystem: Host-associated > Plants > Roots > Unclassified | place... | reverse complement strand
ATGCAATCACATATTATTCCCGTATATTGTGAGCAGGAATATGCGTGCGCCCTTGGGTGATTTGTTCAAGACACTACTCTATATATACAAAATATTCCCAAAATTTGAGCCTATTTGGCTGGAGATTGCACTCAAACCACTAAATCGCCATTTGATCCACTTGCCCGTGATGATCCGGTAGCCGGTGCAGTATGGTATGGCGATGGACTGCGGCTCCCGGTATACCGGATGGCCTCTCTCTCCCACACGGGCCAGTCCCTGCCCCCCCAAGATATCTATTTACATGTTTACGCAATGAAACTTGCCACTGCCTCGCACCATTCCTCGTCCTCCCACAGCATCTCCGTCCGCCTGCCCTTTCCATCTCTCACCCACGGACATTCCATTAGATGTGCAGCGTTCTGTGGCGTCCAACCATCACATACACACCATTGTTCTTCGCACTTTCCAATCTCCCACAGCCATTGCCGCTGCGGTCCCTTGTCCGTGACCATATATACCAGGCCCTTCACTGCCCTCGCAGACCAACTCATGTGAGCCGGTGCCTTTGGGTATAATGGGAATTCTTGTTTTATACCCGCTGGCGTGGCACTGGGATAAAGTGAGACAGTTTGTGGAAAGAGATGAAGAATGCGATACGATGGAGGTGGGAGAAGCGTACCAGACACTGATGAGGAAGATGTGGGGAGGGCGCAACGCATGTTGGCTCTCCCCCCCGGGTGGGAAGCAGTGTGAGGGGTAACTCGCACACTGAGGAAGGGAAAAAAGTGCCACCTGGTCTACGTCTATGATAAAAACTAGCCGACGTCCTAGCTACTGGGGTAACGTCCCAGCCCAGTTGTGCAAGTGCTAGCTAAGATGACAGGCCACCCCACGTGCACATACAGTCCCGGATGGTGCAGCTAGGCTGTCCTGACGGAGCAAGGGATTTGTCATCGCGGACAGGAGACCAAGGGACCTGTCTTCGGAGGGTCCGAAAGGTTAAACAGGAAACAAGGTTTACACCATGGTCCGAAAGGTCAGAGGGAAACAAGAGGGTTCGTCCCGGATGTCCTGGCTGCGAAGGAGACCCAAGCTGGTGTGCATTAGTTAGTCCCATCCTGACGAGGACGTGGAGGGGGGAGTCAGGCGGGTTTTGACGACTCATCCTGGTTTTTTCGTGGACCAGGTGACGGAAAAATCATGACGCATGGGGCGAGGCACTGAGGGCCTGGGAGGTCACGGATATGAAGGGAGTTCCTCCCCACCTGGGTCCAGTGGGGCTTCACGAAGCTAGCCGTGAGGGGGATACCAATATCTGACCTACCCGAGGCAGCCGGAAAGGGATTAAAAACCCCCGAGCGGCAGTCAGCAGACTGTAGGGGTCTGTTGGGCTCGACAGGACGGTTCTAAAGCCGGTGCCGGTCCAGCGACACTGAGAGGTGTTTAGCGAGGGGCTCAAGGTGCAAAGGGTACGATATCAAATGCATGTACTCCGAAAATACAAGGAGTAGGTAGCCACTCGTCAAACTACTCACCCGTCTTAGCCACGAACTGTTACGCTTGCCTTCGAGTCCTGTTGGGGGCCTTGAGGGGTCGAAATGCAACTGGGGCAAGCAAGGGCAGGGACTGCAGCACGAGGTTCGGATTGAGACTATTGGCATTCTACCGGATGGCCGTCTGTGGCCGGAACTATCGACAACACAGGCAAAAGACCTGCAAAAGTGGCAGGGAGATAGTCATGCAGGAGTTCGGGGTAGCCACTTGGCCGGGTAGTACACCGCAGTATTGAACGTACTCGGTACCGTGGCGATGACAGGAGGAACACCACAGGGCAGTCCACTATCGCCAGCACTCTTCACGGTCTACATGTCGTGCGTGGTATGGGACGCGGAAAAGAGGCTAACTTAGCGGGGCGGCGGGAGACAATTGCGAAACAACCGAAGGAAGAGTACTGGCCTGTCATACATTGACGATATCAATGCGGAGAGAGTAGAGGGAGAGAGGGAAATGGACGAGGCGCTGGAAGAGGCCGCGCAGGGAGCAGGAATTAGATAGGATAGGTCGAAGGACTGGAGAGGACCCAGAGGGAAACACCTGGAAGTGGTCATGCAAGACCAACGACGCCACCAGAAGTACCGAGCCCAAAAGACCAGGGCAGCATGGGAGATAGTGAGACGCCTGAGCAGACTTCCACCGAAGGGGAAACGTAGGATAGTGATCCAACAGTTGCCCCCGATCCTGACATATGGGTGTGAACTATACCCCATACCAAGCGAGCAGCGAAAAAGACTGGCGAACGAGATGAACAGATAGGTAGTCGGGACATAGAAAGGGGGTAGGGGCGACAAGGTACAAGAGTTATGTGGGGTGAGCGAGCCCGGGTATTTAATGGCGGCCAAGAGGATACGATGGGCAGCGTCAGTGTACGGAAGACATTTGCCAGAGCCGTGAGAGATCGCAGAGCTGATCCTGCGAGAAGTGATCGAGGAAGATACAAAATTGAAATGGATGCGAGGAGTGTCAGAGGAGCAAGCGAAGGCAGAGATCGGGGACTGAGACGAGGGGAGATGGAAGAGTGGACGGACGGCAGCAGAGGCAACGAGAGAGCTGCGGGGGCCACGAGGATGCGAGGAATGTACCTAGGCACAATGACAACAGTGGCTGACGCGGAGGAGGTGGGAGTGATGTTGGCATGGGGCGAAAAGGATACAGTCGCCTTGGACAGCCAGGGGGTGATTCAGAGGATCTGGAGCTTGCAATACATAACCCCGCGCTCTTGGACCGAGGAAACTCTGAAGAAGCAAATGCAGACGAGGCCGAAGACACTGATGTTGGTAAAAGGGCACCGGGGGATAGAGGGGAATGAAAAGGCAGACGAGCGTGGAGGTAGAGGGTAGAGATGGGGTGGAGATTGCACGCACCCGATATGACACCAGCGGGCATCAAGCAAGCATATCCGATGCACCCCAAAGCACCAGCACACATACGTTGGACCCTGAGAGCGATTAGAGGGCTGGTTTATATGGTGACGGACAAGGGGCCAAAACGTCAGTGGCTATGGGAGTATTGGAAAGACGGAGGAGCCGTGGTGCGTGTGCGATGGATGGACACCACAGAAGGCAGCGCACCTCCAACACTGCTCGTGGGTGGAAAGGAAGGCCAATGGAGTAGATGTGGCGAGGCGAGGCGTGGTGTGAAAGAGTGGTAGAATTTATCATATAAACAGAGGGGAGTCGTCCCCAGCGCTGTGGTCTGGTAGGAGTGGACCTAGATATGTTCAAAACAAAACGAATGTCTTGGCAAAGATACATATAACTTAGGTAAGCAACTTAGGTAAGCAGTGCAACGGGTGTAGAAACAACCCACGCCCTGGGAATGAGGGCTTGGCTATGCACAAGCGGCCGGGAGCTAGACAGGCTGAATGCGATTAATGATGCCTTAAAAAAAAAGATCACCATTTAGAGTATCATCCACATTGTGATGACGTAGTGAGTCAAGGGAACACGTAACAGGGTACGTACGATACGGGAGAACGCTCTCGAGATATATACGACAAACCCTCATTCCTCTCTTGTCTCTCTAGTACCGCCAGTTTGTGGGAGGGATAGTATCTAGAGAGTAGGGTGCTTTTCTGCAAGTACATCTCGTCGATACGCTACATATACGGTAGCCAGTTCGCTCATCCTAGTTCGCCTTTCCCAAACCTGAAACTTCACTCCACAACATGTGCTACCAGGTAGGTAGGTAGGTACTCCACGGGATCATCTGGATCAGCCCCCACAAAATCCCAGTATGCATACTCTTGGCGTCGTGACGGAGTCAAATACCAACGGAATCACAGCCAGTAAAATGTATGACGATGCTGTAGATGTACAGATTCATTGACATGTATTGTAGATGTATGATCAACGTATTACGGGAATCGGGAGATGGCTCATTGGATGGCATGGAGAATGAAAGAACCAGCAACTGACCCACTATACTGGTTGGCCCTTCATAATATATAGTACATACCTGGAGGTTTGGATACCCTTATAAAATCCTAAATAATGCGGTCCCCTTGTATATCTGTGAATCATTATAGGTCAACCTGAACCTACCAGAAGGCATACAGGCTGTTGTGGGCCATTTACAATCTTCAAATTGTGGGTCACTTCCAGGATTATGTAATCTGATCCTGCAGCGGCTTGTTTGCTGACATAACGCCTGGGTACCTTACGAATAGTCTCATGCCAACCTTCGGGGAAAAGCGTATATATAGACTCAAAAAAAAAAAAAAAAGTCTCATGCCAAGACCCTTCTCCGAGCGGTACCTAAGTACTTTACTGAGTATACTTGAGGTCTAGCATGTTTCCTCAAAGGATACGCCCCTCATTTGGCAGTTTGTGCGGCTCCAATATAGCCTTGTTTATAGCTGGTGGGGTCAGCAGTATTGTCCTGGCATACTCCGTACATTGTACCGATATACATACCACAATGCTTACAATATTACTCTGAAGCTTACTGCTTAACTTGGCTGATATTCAACATGAACAGTTAAGACTGAGGATACTCCCATAGGTCCCAACTCAGGCTGATTTCAGATTAAGTACATAATCATTGACAATTTTAACGCACATAACATTTGCTTAAGTACACTCTTGCGAACTCATATATACAGCCTCACTGGATGTAGGAAAGCTTTTAAATGGCCCATAGCAGCCTGTATACCTTCTGGTAGGTTCAGGTTAACCCATAATGATTTACAGATACAAGGGGCACCGTATTATTTGGGATTTTTGGCATTGCTTTAAGGTGGCCCAGGTGGGCTCCATACGGTATTGCGGTGGACTGTTTCCGGAATTGGCAAGCCCCGGTTAGCCACCAAAACGCCTGCTCCGATCTCTCCTCCTTCCTCTCAAATAAATCTCTTCCCCTACCCCCTCTCCCCGCCCATGGGTTCCGAAGAGTACCCAGGCGACGAAATGTCCAAGCTCTACAGCTGCTCCCCCCAATTTTACATCCTGTCCCAAACAGTCAAAACGTATTCATGACGAAGCATGGATGGGATATATTTAAGCCAACCACCGCTTATATACTGTACACATTTTTCCTAATCCACCATGCTAATTATGTATCTCCAAACCTACAAACTAATGAATCATATACCAAAATGAACTCCACCCAATGTCCTGGCCCCGAGCCATTTTGACGAATTTCGAAAACTGCACTGTCTTCCCAGCGGCCGCTTGAAAGAGAAAATCTTTGAGCCCAGAATCGTTGATCTGCAAACAGCCACCCCTTCCGCCCTTACAATTTGTTGCATGGGTTAGTTACTGGGTTGCCCGTAAGCACACTCTACTTTTAGTCTACTTTTAGTCCCTCTTGCTGTTAGCCTGGTTGCAACAGGTAAAAATCCCCTGTCCTCCTTCCTACTGTTCTTCTCAGCTCCAACTCTCATACTGCCTATTCGTCATAAATACGGTGGAATCGCACGAATACACTCGTTTTACTCCTTTTGGTGTGCGATTTACTGTATTCCACTTCCCCTTCCTCTCGCTTGTCACTTCCCCCCCCCACTCGCTTGTCGCTATCTAGACACCGCTCGTTTCCTTCTTCCTCAGCTTCTCCTCTCCACCAAAGCATCCCAGTAGTCACCGCACATCACCTCCAGCCAACGACTGGATATAAGTCTCCAGGTACCATACACAGGGTGAACGAGTTCTTCACGCCACTCACGACTAACCACATCTCTAAAGCATACCCCAGAGTATACAGGGACCCCCTCGGATAGGTTCTACGAAAGAGTTCACTATGTGGCTGATTCAGGCAATGGTGCGGTCGGTTTCTTTTTTGATGCTGTATAGCTCCGTCATTTTCCCAGGAGTTACCGCTGCGCAGGATCATGTAATAGGGACTCGTTCTCTGAAGCCTTGTATGGCGAATTCTGGAATTACAGCTACCTTTGTCGAGGTTTCCTTCCACACTAATACATCAACGTTGCACTTCGACATCAATGCCTATTCCACCATATCCGGCAAAGTCCAAGTGCTTATGACAGTGTATGCCTATGGGTTCAAGGTTTTTACACAAGCATTTGACCCCTGCCAGAGAGCAGACTGGACACAATTGTGTCCCATGAGTCCCCAACCTATTCAGGTGAACAGCAACCAGGACCTTGGAAGTGACCTTGTTTCTCAGATTCCCGGTAGTTACTTTTGGCCCCCCAAATATTCTTTCAATAGCTAATCTGTTATAAAGCTGTTGCGTATCGTGTTCCGGACCTAGACGCTTATGTCCGAATCCAGATTGTATCCGCGGACACCCAGAGGAAGCTTCTTGCATGTCTCGATGCACAGCTGAGTAATGGAGTCACTGTCGAGAATGGGGCTGTCTCATGGGTTACCGCGTTTGTTGGCGGCGGCTCACTTCTCTGGGCGGTTTTTGCGATCTCGTGTTCGAACCCGACTCTGCATTATTATCACCTTACAACCGCCAAGGTCGCTGCCTACAGTTTGGCATTCTACACATTCCTCCAGGGTCAGGCATTGCTAGGGATGACCAGTGTGCCACTACCTCCGATTGTTTCTGCTTGGACACAAAATTTCGTATGGGCAGTAGGCATCGTCGAACTGAACTTCTTGCAGCGGTTTTTCCACTGGTACATCAGATCTACCGGAGGGCGTAGAAGTTCACTCTTCAATCAAATTAGCACCACCAGCATCCTTGTCATGAAGCGAGATCTCAATAAAATACGGAGGGGCCTTGAGCTCACAAGTGGGATAGGCAGGAACGCACTGCGGCGACGCGCGGCTGATCTTCAAAATCAAGAAACTACAAGCTACGAGCACATTATGGTCAAGGGAATCGAACGAGTTGCCTTCAAGGCGGGTATTGAACAAACGAACCTTTTCATCACCTCATATAGCATGTATATTATCTTCGCATTTCTTGTTGTGGTAATATTTCTGGCTTTTAGGGGAATTGTGGAGTTGGTGGTTAAAAAGCAGAAAATGGGAATGCAAAACAAATTGGGGGTGTTCCGGGAGCATTGGAAATTAATGTTGAAAAAGGTGGCATTGTCCGTGATTGTTATGGGATACCCTGCGCTGATAGCTTTGTCCTTGTGGGAGCTGACGATGAGAGATAGTCCTGCCGTGGTTGTTCTAGCGGTGGTGATATTTTTGGCAATGACAGGATTAATGACAGCTACTGTATTTAGGCTCTACATACTTCTCAGGCGGACTGGGGTGATGCCTTTCAGTACACAAGGCCCGTTGGCACGATTCTCAACTAAAAGCGCCGATATGGAAAAGCCCGCACCCACTTCCTGGAGAGATTCAGTCCCAGAGCTTTCTGAGTCGAAACTCACCGCGTCTAGGGACCTCAAACAGTTCGCAATACTTACCGTTCCATACCGGAGGTCTGGGGCATATTGGGTCTTGCCGCTAATGCTTTTCGTTTTTACGAAATCTGCACTTGTTGGGCTCTCACAACAGCATTTATATGATGCCCCTAGTGAGGATGAATCCTCCGTTGGAACCATCAAGGGCATCGCACAGGCAATTGGATTTTTAATGATCGATCTACTGTGGTTGATCGGTGTTGCTTGGGTCCGCCCCTGGATGGATAAACCAACAAATGTATTGGGAATTGCCAGTGCGGTTATGGGCTTACTGAACGGGGTGTTCCTGCTCATTTTCACGGAAGCGGTTCCTGGTCAAAGAGTGGGGAAGCCTATAGTTCTTTCAAACTGTCCAGGCTAACATGATTTAGAAACCCGCGAAACCCATTGCTGGAGTGTTGTTTGTTCTATTCAACATAATCATCTCCTTGATCTTTTTGATTCTCACTATCGTGAGTGCAATCTATGCCATCATCGACTGGAAAAGAGGTCACTCCGCGCCCTCAGGCGCAAAAATCGAAGGCGCTCCTACATCGGTGGGAGTTTTGGCAGAAGATTATGGAAACCATAACATGACCAGTACTCCCGATCCCTTTCTACCAGCTGTGCATGGTAACGACAACTTACCGACCCATCCGATTTCCCATGTATTTGGTGAGGATGGTAGGGCATCCGCTTCCACCTTCGACTCTAGGGATATTGCTGCCATGCGGCCGACGGAACCAAATATGAGCACCACAAGCTTCAACGGAAATCGCCGAGGTACTGGCGTGATCGTCACATCACCGGTAATTACGGATAATTTGTCTGGATATCCCCTTCAGAATATCAACACAAACCTTAGTGCCCAATCGCCAGTAGGCATTGTGATGGCAAGCAGTGGCAAGTGCGAGGATGGAAGAAGTACCTACGCGGAAAGCTCGAGAAGCAGAGAACGGGCACAAGCCTTGGCGAGCAACCAGTATGTGCCTCCACAACCTGCCTTCAGCAGGCAAGCTAGCAAGTTGAGTCAGAGAAGTACGAATAGTATTCATTCCCAAGGGTCCTTCTCCAGGCGAGGCCCAACTCAGGAAGCGTATACACAAGAAAGATGGGGAAATCCGAGCCAACTCAGTGCCACCATGGAAACCACAGTTTCGAAACCAGAAAATGTGGAACTAGGAAAGGCAATGTAGATGCCTGTCTACAGAAAACCGCCTTACTATCTCTGTTTGGGGTGGAGGAAGAGAAGCTTGTTCTGCTTATCTAGTAACCACAACCTGCCGGATTTTTTGTTTTATTTTGTTTGTTTGTTTCATCAGCCGTATTCATAGACCTTGGTATGTTTAACTCCTGTATAAGTCCGGATGTTGTCGCAGACGAAGCAGGCAATCGTTCTTACATATACCCTATCCCATTGATTGATATCTCTTAACATGGGTTAATTATTGGCATGTACTATGTGCTGGCGCGGCGCTCCTTACCTGCGATGCCTTCTCGCAGAGTGACAACTGACAACCTGTACAAAAATAACTGTGTTTCTTTGGTTAGAACACTTTTGCATCCTGAAAATATAATATCCTTCCTCACGCAACTACTATTGCTCCAGCCCCCAAAATCCCAGCGCTCAATCATTCATGAGAAGGAATTGTGGCTTTGATGATGGTGCCAAGGCTACCGGTACATTTATTCGATGGTTAACTAGTTGTAAATTTAAAAGCAATTCAAACGATTTACCGGTATTCGACCCTCGACCGAGGAACAAGATATAATAGACTTTTAAGCTGCTCTCACCTTATATACGGAGTATAAGCCTTACAGTTATCCTGCATATGCTTTACGTAGTCACTTTTTAGAGATTAACCCTTGAGATGCCCAACCCGATGCTCTCATGCCAAGAGGTACTGCGCATACAAATTTCTCCTCTCTTTATCTCACAGTCATCTTCCCTTACCATCACCGCAGGCGTACCTAATTTCAGCCCTCAAACATGTCCCACGATCTGGAGCCTATGGAGCCCACACTCCAATCAATTCTCGACCAGAAATCCCTTCGCTGGATATTTGTTGGAGGAAAGGGTGGGGTTGGGAAGACTACAACATCATGTTCCCTTGCCATCCAACTAGCGAAGCATCGAGAAAGCGTCCTGTTGATATCAACTGATCCGGCGCACAATCTCAGTGATGCTTTCGATCAGAAATTTGGAAAGGAGGCCACAAAAGTAAATGGAGTTGAGAATCTCAGCGCCATGGAGATTGATCCAACAGGGAGCATACAAGAGTTGATTGAGAATTGTGAGTGGTGAAACCCTCCAATCATGCGGGATGCGAGCTTAGAATCAGGAGGTAGTCTCTGGCTTTAGCTGACCGAGTAACCAGCGGATGGCGCGCAGAACAACCCACTAAGTAATATGATGCAGGACCTGGCCTTCAGTGTAAGCTTTCGGTTATTATTTCTTCGTATCAGTCTCTACTTTTCGGTTTGTGTATACACCGACTTTGAAGCTAATACGGAGATAGATTCCTGGTGTAGATGAGGCCATGTCATTTGCGGAAGTTCTCAAGCAGGTGAAGTCACTGTCATACAGTGTTATCATTTTCGACACCGCCCCAACCGGCCACACCCTGCGCTTCCTACAATTCCCGACGGTCCTTGAGAAAGCTCTCTCCAAGATTTCTCAGTTGTCTGGACGGTTTGGGCCTATGCTAAACGGCATACTCGGAGCCTCTGGTAGTCCTGGTGGTGGCGTAGACGAGCTGATGGGAAAATTGGAGGGAATGCGAGAAATGATTGGCGAAGTTTCCAAACAGTTCAAGGATCCCGACTTGACTACCTTCGTCTGTGTCTGCATCCCCGAGTTTTTGAGTCTGTATGAGACCAAGAGGATGATCCAGGAATTATCCAACTACGAAATCGACACTCATGCAATTGTTGTGAACCAATTGCTGTTTCCCAAGAGAGGTAGCCAATGTGAGCAATGCACTGCACGCAGGAAGATGCAAAAAAAGTATCTCGAGCAGATCGAGGAGCTATACGACGAATTCAACGTGGTCAAGTGCCCACTGTTAGTTGAAGAAGTCAGAGGGAAGGAGAGACTAGAGAAGTAGGGAACACCCTACAGCTACCACTTGCCCCTCTCCCGCTCCCAGCAATTCACATGACTAACGGTTTTTACATTTGGTGATAGATTTTCACAAATGCTGGTGACTCCATTTGTTCCTCCAGATGAAGATTAGTTCCTGGTTCGCGAAACAGTGAAGGCTTGGCACGTCATAAATATCCGAGGACGACTTTACTTTAGATTAAAGGGGTTAATGGGGAGAGGATGCTTAAGTTTCAAAGTCTCTGGAAAATATAGGCTGTTGGTAGTTTGGTTGGGCTGTTGGGTGTTATGGTTAACAGTTTACTTGCGAAATGGAGGAGCCATCAGATAACCACGAATATCCATTTACAAATTACATGAAAGGGATGCATAACGAGTGGTAGTGTGGTGGGACGTCTGGCTTGATGTTTGCGTTGAAGTGGTATTACTTAGTGATAAGGCAGTGGCGATATCAGGTCAGGACCGCAATTATGTTTTACGGCAAAGCACATGTTGAAACTACTCCACGGAAGTAAGCATTAGAGCAGCTCAAATAGATATAAGTCCCGGGTGGATTCTGAACTCGCACACTTGGGAATGAGACTGGAAGCGTGGCTACTTCGAGATTAAAGTGTTGTATGGAGTATGCGGTACAAGATAAAGAAGGAAAATCGTGCAACTTCCGTATGTTATAACACTAGGTAAGCTCAAGATTCATCAGTCAAAATGTTGCGTGCAGGAAGGCAAAAGTGTTTTTAGCGCGTAGGTAGATAAGAGACTGGGACCGAGAACATCGAGATCCCACCATATTATAAAAAGCGATAAGATCTCCGAGGGGGAATTTGAGTGGGTTTGGAAAACGTTTCTTAGACTCCGAGGTAGGAAGGGTAGGTAGTACCAATACTGGATCCTCAGACTATTCCTGAGGCTCTTCATGCACTTAGGACCTCGACCAAATACTTTGAAGCACTGCCCTTCAGCAATCCTACTACTGTGCGCAATACATTTGAAGTTGTTTGGAAAGGTTGTCGGCCAGAACGGGTTGTTTTTTTCCCGCATGTATCCATTCCGTTATAGCAAGGGCGAGTTATATTTAGATATTTTTTTTTGAGTATCCCTTGGGGCCGGCCACTCCTGCATGAATAGTATTGTTCTATTGTTTTTTATTGCCCTGAACAATAGATTTGCCCTTGTCACTGTCATTCATGCAAGAGTCTCGCCGGCCCAAGGGATATCCTATAATACCGTTAGCGAAAGGTTACTGTGGTTAGATATGTTGAGAAGTCATGGCGCTATCATTATCATGACATCACTGTTCTTTGTCTTTGTTCTTTCATATCCAGCACATCATGTATGCTCTCTCTCTATATATAGTCACTTGCTTCCTACTATAAGAATAAGCTTAAGAGCTTGCCTCTACACATACACTCATATATGTTAATGTATATTCATACATTCTAAACCTGTACTTTGAACAAGATACAGGGTTTCCTTCGGTTGGGGCTTGGCGACGCGGAGCTAATGACAAGGAGACCCGTATCCGTACATAGCCAAGAATTGTATTAGTCTTATGCCAAGCCCCTGAAACTGCTGGTTGTAACCGAACGCAGTGAGGAGAATTGTATGGTATATACTCCGTAGATAACTTGAATACGGTAATCATCACATACACAAGCCAGGTCCTTACAATTTGGTAGCAACATCTTACTCTCAGGGCCTAATACAGTCCTGCAGCAGTGAGTTTAAAACCCACTACATAAGTACAGCTCTGAATATTGAAAGAGAAAACCTACTGAGTTTCTGAACTCTACTTAGCCTAGCTCTGACAAATAACCTGATCAATAAATTCCTATTCCCTATGTACTCCGGAAAATCCTGTGTTCTTGACACCACCAGGAACACAGGGTTTTGTTATATACAGGAAATATTTTCTGTCATTAGCTGGACTAAATACTATACACATAAGGTTATCTTCCATTGCCTATGGAGTAATTTCTCTGATTAAGACTGGAAACTTTTTTGGGGGGAAGTCTATACGCCTTCCCCACGGAGGGAGCCTTGGGCTATGAGGCATAAGACTGGGAATATTTTTTTTTTTGAGTCTATACGCCCTTCCCCCGAAGGGAGCCTTAGGCTATGAGGCGAAGACTGGGAATGTACATGTCCACATACCAAGAAAAAACCCGTATACGTACCGGGTTTTTGGGTCTCGTACTCAGGACTTGAACATGGGTTATCACGGTTTGTATACCAGCCTATGTTGACTATTTCAACTGACCGGCAATAGAAAAAACTACGTTCAGAAGGTATGCTGCTAGCAGGAATAGCAAGATAATCCTGAGCCATGCAACTGAGGTTAGGAAACCGAGACTCATAAGTACGCCACCATTCAATTGGATCAACCTGTGGAAGTTCAACCTTTTCTTCCAAGAATATATCGACCTCGGACATCTCTGGAATTGTGCTACCCTGTGAAGAACCAAACACTGCAGTCATGAAGTCATCAAGGTATGAGCTAGAGGTGGTTGCTGGGGATGGAGTTGAAGAACGAAGGGATATAGACGGAGCATCCTGATTTTGGTAGATTCGTTGGATAGCTTGTTCTGCACCCCAAACCCACTCAGGCCGCCACCCAAGATTCCGAAATGATTGAAGCTTGCACCGAGGATCTAATATAGTAGCAATTGCTTGTGCGGAGCTAGTTTTGATATGATATTCATCAAGCTTCTGCCAGCTAGCAGTACAGGCTTCGTAGAAAATAGATTTCTGAGTGCGCTCCCGATCAACAATAGTTTCGAGAGAGGTAGGGAAGCTAGGCAGACAAGGTAGGATAGCTGCTTCCACTTAAATGCTCGGTAGCTTTCACAAAGATATCTAAAATATCCTTTAGCTTTTGCAGAAGTGTCCATTCGTCTCCTTGAATTAGGAAGCTTTGCAGGCGCTCTTCCAACCTAAGAGGAAATTGAAATTAATTAATATATTACCGTTAATTAATTCTAATCTGAGTATAGGAGTTAATTATACATACCGGCATACAGCATCGATAGCAGGACGAAGTTCCAATGTGTGTTCAAGCAAGCATGTGTAGAATTCCACCGTACAGGCATATCTAGAATTGGACGCTTTGATGATATACGTGCTGCTTGAGCTTGAGCTTGAAGTGATTCCCATAGACGATGAGATGATCAAATTTTGGCAATACTTTTGCGTGCCTTGTAGGATTCATGAGATAGTTGAGTTCCTTTATCTTTTTGGAATGTCTTCTTCATCATCCGCAAGATTTGCCTCATGGTGTAGTATGGAATGCCTTGAGTAAAGTCTGTACTGTTAGGTTAATACCATGACCCATACAACGTACATGTGAATCGACTTGTTTAAATCCAGACAAATGACCTTCTCCTTTCAAATTCCGAAACATAGCAGTATTGACACTTGCAGAGTTTGCAGTAATAGCTCGGATAGCACCCGCAACATGGAACTTTTCTAGAACAGTAATTAAAACCCGACCCAAAGCTTGTGCAGAATGACTTCCTTCCAAACGTTCAAAACCTAGTAATAATGATTGAAACTTCCAAGTAACAGGTTCAATGAAATGTGCAGTAACTCCTAAAAATGGTATCTGTGTAGATGAACTCCATGCATATAACAACGGTAAACTCTTGTAACGTATGTTGAATTCGAGGTAATAGTTTAGAATACAAACTCACTATACTGTATCTCGAGAAGCAGTACGCCCAGAGATCATAATAGTAG